>Ga0181591_10002348_pt1 | contig 16285 bp, 16 predicted proteins | sample 071ome_33_FD_133757 | JGI IMG/M metagenome (GOLD analysis project Ga0181591, IMG submission 133757) | Coastal salt marsh microbial communities from the Groves Creek Marsh, Skidaway Island, Georgia - 071412AT metaG (megahit assembly) | ecosystem: Environmental > Aquatic > Marine > Intertidal...
AATGCACCGGGCGTCGGCGTTGCAGACGACAAAGTAGTCTACACCTATGTGCCGGACATGATTCGCTTTTATTTGGGTGAAGAACCGATTTTGCCAAATGTGCCCAGTTATCTCTGCTCCGATGCAGACCAGCGCGCGTTTGTGCTCGATCATTTGGAGACGTTGGTGGTCAAGCCTGCCAACGAGTCCGGAGGATACGGAATGTTCATTGGCTCTAAGGCGGCTCCTGAGCAGTTCGATGAAATTGCTCGGCTCATCAAGAAAACACCCAGAAACTACATGGCGCAACCTATTATTAGCCTCTCAACCGTCCCCACGCTGATTGATCAGCAGCTCGAGCCGCGTCACGTCGATTTGCGACCATTTACGCTACAGGGTGCGGAGTCACATGTAACTGCGGGGGGGCTAACGAGAGTGGCACTGGTCAAGGGCTCATTGGTGGTCAATTCATCTCAGGGGGGTGGCAGTAAAGACACCTGGGTCGTTGACTTCGACAAGGCATTTTGAATCATGCTGTCACGCGTTGCAGAGCGTTTATATTGGTTCGGACGTTATCTCGAACGCGCTGAGTCCACTGCCCGATTGCTCTCGGTCTATACCAATTTATTGTTAGATCTCCCCAACGTGCAATTCCTGTGGCCCGCTTTGGTTCAGATCACCGGCTATGAGCAAGGGTTTCACCAACGGTTCAAGCATACGACCGAGCGCAATGTCGTCCGGTTTTTGCTCGATGATCCGCGTTGCTCTCTCCGGTACTGCGTCACTCAAGCAAGGGAAAATGTGCGCACGAGTCGAGATCTCATGCCCAATGAAGCTTGGGAAAAGATTAACGAGCTTCAGTTACTTTTGAGTCAAACCGACCTGGGGAGGATCAGCCGAGAGGATCGACACATCCTCTTGAGTAATGTGATTGACTTGTGTCTCGAATTGACCGGCTATTTGAGTGGCAGCATGAGTCGGCAGCTCCCCTATTATTTCCTGAAGATCGGTCGACAAATTGAGCGCGCAGATATGACCACTCGGGTCATCGACGTCGCTTGTTTGAATTTGATGAGCAGTCGAACCCAATCGGATGAAGCCAGTGACAATATCCTCTGGATGGGGGTGCTGAGTTCCTTAAATGGGTACCAAATGTACCGGCAAGAGGTGCAAGACCGCGTCCAAGGCCTCTTGGTGACTGATTTTCTAATGAAAGATGATGCCTTCCCCCGAAGTGTAAGGCACGCGATCTTGGAGGCAAAGGATAGCCTTTCGAAACTGCCAAGACATTCGGACGCCAAAGCACTTGCTGATGCGCTTTCTGAACAGCTCGGACATCTGGATATGGCGTCGATGATTGATTCCGGTCGTTTACACGCGTTTATTGATGACATCCAGGCGGATATCAGCGCCATTCATGCAAACATCGCGGAAACCTGGTTTTTGCGCTGAACGCGCTTGCCAGATGCTAGTTTGATTCAGAAACCGAATGATCCCAAGCCTTGCTCCAGGCGAGCGGCGGCATGTTACTGAACGCCTCTTTGAGACGTTGATCCCAGGCAGACTTTACTTGTCGCAAGTATTCGCTACTTTCCTCGAACCGGTACTTGCGCTCCATCTTAAGCGTGCCCGCTTGGTACATGGCCACCTCAATCGGGGGACCCACCGTGAGATTACTCTGCATGGTCGAATCCATGGAGACAAGGCCACAGAGCGCCGCCGTTTCAAGGCTTACTCCCGGGGTAATGATCCGATCCAAAATGGGCTTCCCATACTTGCTTTCTCCGATTTGCAAAAATGGGGTGTCCTTTGATGTGGTGATGTGATTGCCCTGGGGATAGACCAAATACGCTTCATGCTTTTGATCTTTGATTTGGCCGCCAACGATAAAGCTGGCTTCAAAGGTTTTACCCCCGCCCGTGTGCTTCTCTTGCTGTTCAAGACTCAAAGTCCCCACATAATCAGCAACTTCCTCAATGGATTGAAAGGTCCTGAAATTTGGCGACGCATCGGACTTTAAGTCACGTTTGATTCGACCAATGACACCTTGCGTTGTGGCCAAATTCCCAGCTGAGAGGACAATGAGCTCTCGATGCCCTGGCTCGTCATAGATGTACATTTTTGAATAAGTCGAAACGTTGTCGACACCCGCATTGGTGCGTGAATCACTGACGAAACAGAGGCCTTCATCAACTCGAATAGCTACGCAATAGGTCATACGGTTTAAATCTTAGTTATCTCACGACGGGTTGATAAGGCCACTCTTTGCAACGGCATCATAACAAAGCCAAGCCTTCTCGCCTCACTCCGCTTAGCATCGGCCAAAACAATCTGAGCGCGCAAGTAAGATGCCTTGAAACTGCCTTCTTTGCAAAACCTTTAGAAGCAAAAGGGTCGAAAGCGGACGATAGATCGTTATAGATGATTCAAGTGATGCTGCCAGTGCCGATGAGTAAGGAGCATCCTGTTGGCGCTCAAGATTCTCCCAGCCTAGGCTCAGTGGTTTTGAGCGAGCAGCGAAGCAAGATTCGCTGTATCACTGGAACCGGGCGGCCGCACGCCACCGAGACGAGAACAAATCGTCGCGTGAAGACAATTAATAACGAGCCCATCGTCTGCAGCGCCTGTGGTTTTCGAAACGAAGGCTGAGGGCAACTTTCATCGCTAAATTCAAATGCAACCGTCTTTTTCTTCAAAAAAAGGCCCGCCTGCGGTCTGGGCTTGGTTTACTAGAACCAAGAGGCGATTCCTGGGGCTCGATCGTGCGGCAAACCGGAGCGGGTCTACATGGTTGCTGTTGCTGAAAGCGCGCCCTGCACCCCTGCTAAATGCGTTTCGATCTTGTCCTTTGCGGTATTGTCGGGGTCCGTGAACTGCACACCGACACCTGGCTTGTGAGGATTCTTAACCCCTTGGCCAGCAACCCACACCACTTTGACTGCAACTGGAATTTGTTCGATTTCATCCAATAGATCGAGCAGTAAAAAGAATTGATCGCCGAGCTGGTAATCGTGGTTGCCTTGGAGGAAAAGCCCGCCTTGCGCGATAAAAGGCATGTACCAAGCTTGAAGTTGGTGCATATCAGTGATGGCCAATGTCACCAGGTTTCGTTTATTTTGCCGTCTCTCGAGCTTTCTCATGCTCTACCCTGCCCTCAATTTGACCGAGTTTGCCCTAACGCCCCCGAGCGCACAACAGATCAGCTCAGAACACGCTCTAAGTTGATCAAGGTTGCCTCTAAGTGAAGCGCTTGGTTAAGACCTGTCATGGTTTTCGATTGCGACCAGGCATTTTCAACCAGTGCTAAGCCCTCTAACCGACATTGCCAACTCGACTTGCCTTGCAGCTGCGAAGCGATGCCCGATGAGGCTTTGACCTCGTGCGCGGGGCGTACTTCCGTACGGACACTCTCCCGAAGTCGGAGCGCCAACAGCGTATAGATGTCTTTCGGCTCCGCCAAGTCCATGGCTTTGCGTCCTAATTCTAGGCTTGAGATTTCGGATTCGAACCAGGCACAAAGCGCCGCGTCAATCTCGACAAGCCGCTCTGCAAGCCCGTTTGAAATTGCCTCGATCGCGGCCAAGGGCTCGCCGTGGGCGAAGGCTAGCGCCTCACTCGCCAAATGATGATCTGAATCGCCCAATCGACGCTTGACCCAGTTGAGCGCTTCCTCATCGCTCGGTTGTCCCAAACGAACCCGTTCACAGCGACTTCGAACGGTTGCGAGCAGCCGGTGCGGATCCGCAGTGACCAAAATGAGATAGGTTTCACGGGTGGGCTCTTCAAGAAGCTTGAGCAGCGCATTCTGAGCGTTACGATTCATCCTTTCGCAACCCTCAATCACAGCCACTTTGACTCGACCTATTTGCGTTGTCTTTTGGCTCCATTCAATCAATTCTCGGATGGACTCGACCTTGATCTGTGCCTCGTCTTCGCGCTTGATGGCCCATCGATCTGGATTGGTCTCCGCCAGACCCAGTTCGCAGCTCCGACACTCGCCACATCCCCCGAGTACCTCTTGCTGACAGACCAACGTCTTGGTCAGCATCCCAGCGAACATCTCCGCTGAACGAGCATCTCGCCCTTCGATTAAGAGGGCGTGAGAAAGCGCGCCGCCTTCAATGCGCGCTTGTAGGCGCGACAGGCTTTTCGACTGCCAAGGCAACAACTCACTCATCGACTGCATGACCTCTGATATCAGCTATCCAGGTCACAACGGTTCTAGAGACCTCCATTAACGGGGGTGCAGCCGACAACACCGTAATTCGGTCAAACTGGCTCGCTCTTGATAGATAAGCCTCCCGAACCCGATTAAAAAATGCGATGGATTCCGACTCGAAGCGGTCTTTCGCACCGGTTTGCGCTGCACGATTGAGCCCTTCGATGACGTCCAAATCAAGAAGTAGTGTGTGATCCGGCTGGAAACTCTCAATGACCGCATGTTCAATTTTTTCAATCAGAGATGAAGGCAATTGTCGCCCACCGCCTTGGTAAGCATAGGTGGAATCCGTGAATCGATCACACAAAACCCAATGACCTGAATGTAACGCGGGTTTGATCACTTCCTCCAGATGTTGTGCCCTAGCGGCAAACATCATGGTGAGCTCTGTCACGGGCGCAATGGCGGCCTCTTTCTGATGCAGCAAGACGTTGCGAATCTGCTCGCCAATAACAGTCCCGCCTGGCTCGCGGGTTTCGACGACTGTAATGCCTGATTGTCTGAGTGTTTCTGCCATGAGTGGTAGCAAGGTTGATTTGCCAACACCCTCGATCCCTTCGACAGAAATCATTTTTCCTCGCATGACGATAAGGTCCTCGAGTCTTGATGAATGATTTAGTAGCCTTAGCTTCCCAAGGGCAGTTTAACGATGGGCCGTTTCCTACTCTATGCCCAGTTGGTACTTTCTAACCGCAAGATTGTGTGCTTTCAATGAGGTAGAGAACTCGGATGACCCATCCCCGCGACCAACAAAGTAAAGCCAGCTCCCCGTGTCGGGCGACAAAACAGCGGCAATGGCCTGCTTGCCTGGGTTGGCGATCGGCGTGGGTGGAAGGCCCTTTTCGCGATACGTGTTGTACGGGGAATCTATCTTCAGATCTGCCCGAGTAAGATCCCCTGTAAAAGAAGACCCCAAGGCATAAATGACCGTGGGATCACTCTGTAAGCGCATGTTTTGGCTCAGACGGTTCAAAAAAACTCTGGCGATACGCCGTTGATCTGCAAACTGACCACTTTCTTTCTCTACGATGGATGCAAGTATCAGGGTCTGGTAATCGGCCTGAGACCAGGTCAATGGATGGGTGATGTCACCCCGATTCGAATCCTCGGATACCTTCGAATCACTCAGCCTGGATTTTAGTTCGGTCTGCATCAACTGATGCGCCCTTCGATAGAGCTCAAGGTCTGAATCTCCCCACTGATAGAAATAGGTCTCTGCCATCAGCAGGCCCTCGATTGAGTCGAACTGAGGCGCCAATTCACGCGCAGTCGCTCGACTATCAACCGCGCGTGGATCAGCTCGAATGCCTGGCGCGTGACGAAGCGCTTCCTGCCACTGCCGAAAAGTCCACCCCTCGATAAATGTGATTGATCGCGTGTAGGTCCGACCCGAATGGATCGCTTGGACGAGCGACCAAAGGGTGGGTGAAGCCTTTAAATCATACTCCCCAGCTTTCAGAGAATAGCCTCGAGCGAGCACGCTCAGGACCAACTGGTCAGTCGTGAGCGTAAGATAATTTGGGCGCACCGGTCGTATCAGTTTAGCGAGCGCAAGCGCGCCGTCCCCTTCTCGCAAATGAATGATGGATTCTGTCGTGTTCTTCAGCGGGTGGTGCAGCGTGAGGAAAGCAAATGCTCCGCCTAGACTCAGCAGCAAGCATGCAAATAAAAATAGCCACTGGAATAGACTGATCGACCCCTGTTGTCGAGAGCGGAACTCAGTCTTGCCAACGCTTAAAGATGAGCGTGCCATTGGTGCCCCCAAACCCAAACGAGTTGCTCAAAACTGCCTGGATTGCCATGGATCTTGCTGTATGGGGAACGTAATCAAGGTCACAAGCAGGGTCCGGATTATCTAGATTGATCGTTGGCGGCGCGCTTTGGTCGCGAATGGCCAACACGGAGATCACAGCTTCGATCGCGCCTGCAGCGCCGAGCGCATGGCCGGTCATTGATTTCGTAGAACTCACCGCCACCGCTTTAGCGTGAGACCCAAAAACCGTCTTGATTGCGTCCGTTTCAGCGATATCGCCCTGCGGTGTCGACGTTCCGTGGGCATTGATGTAACCGATATCCTGGGGTGCTAACTCGCTATCTGTCAGTGCCATTCTCATTGAGGCCGCGGCGCCAGCGCCATTGTCTGCTGGTGACGTCATGTGATGCGCGTCTGCACTCATGCCAAACCCAGAGAGTTCAGCAATGATCGTTGCGCCTCTTGCCCTCGCATGATCAAGCGACTCCAAAACCAAGGCAGCCGCTCCATCACTTAAGACGAATCCATCTCGATCTCTGTCCCAAGGCCGACTCGCCGCCTCCGGGGCATCATTGCGTGTACTGAGTGCTTTCATCGACGCAAACCCGGCCATGGTGGTAGGCGACGTTGCTTTCTCCGCGCCACCGGCGATCATCACGTCTGCATCACCGTAAGCAATCATCCGTGCGGCGAAGCCAATATTGTGTGTGCCAGTGGTGCAAGCTGTTGTGATCGCAATGTTTGGTCCTTGGTAGCCATACATAATCGATAGATGACCTGAGACCATATTGATGATGCTTGAAGGGACGAAGAACGGAGACACCTTGCCTGGGCCTCGGTTCAGAAGAACCTCGTGGCAGGTTTCGATGGTATTGATGCCGCCAATACCGGACCCCATTGCGACGCCAATCCTTGATGGATCGGTCGAGACGTCTTCTAGGCCCGCATTCTTAATCGCTTGGATACCTGCGACAAGACCCCACTGAATGAACCCGTCCATTCGCCTGGCTTCTTTAGCTGGGAGGTAGTCATCGACGACAAAGTCCGGAACCGCACCACCGAAGGATACGGGGTATCCTGTTGCATCGAAGGCAGTGATCGGACCAATACCGCTCTTACCCTCGAGCAAATGAGACCAAGACGATTCTACTGAAGCGCCTAACGGGCTAAGCATACCGAGCCCCGTAACAACAACGCGGCGTTTCGTCATGGAGGTGAACCTAGGGGACGCTCACCAGGCTGATTCGATTGAACCAGCCTGGCAAAAACGTGAGTTAGAGATGCGCTTCGATATAGTCAACGGCTTCTTTTACCGTTGTAATTTTCTCTGCTTCTTCATCAGGAATCTCTGTTTCGAACTCCTCTTCTAGCGCCATCACCAACTCGACGGTGTCCAGAGAGTCCGCCCCCAAATCCTCAACAAAAGAGGCTTCCAGCGTGACTTCGTCTTCTTTGACGCCCAACTGCTCACATACCAATTTGGTGACGCGTTCAACGATTGTGCTCATATCGCCATATTCTCCTGAATAGCAGGTTGTAGTTTAAGTTAAAGCGAAGATGCTTTGAAGCAATCTTCTATTATCAATTCGAGCCAGAAGACCCGAATGTCATCAGCTGAGGTACATCCCTCCATTCACCTGGATCGTCTCCCCAGTAATAAATCCCGAATGCTCAGAACATAAGAAGCCGACCAAGGCCGCCACATCTTCCACCGACCCTAATCGATTCGCGGGAATTCTTTCTAGCATCGCTGCGCGCTGAGCTTCGCTCAGCGCCCGAGTCATGTCCGTTTCAATGAATCCGGGCGCGACGGCATTAACCGTGATATTCCGAGCCGCTAACTCAATCGCGAGTGAACGAGTGAGCGCTTCCATACCACCCTTCGCTGCAGCGTAATTCGCTTGACCGGCATTGCCCATGCGGGCAACGACCGAACTGAGATTGACGACTCTCCCGAATCTGGCCTTCACCATGCCACGCAGCAAGCCTTGAATAAGGTAAAAGGGGCCAGACAAATTGCCATGGATCACATGGCTCCATTCTTCTGGCTTCATTCGCAGCGATAGATTGTCTTGATTAAACCCGGCATTGTTGACCAGCACCAACGGGGGCTCATCGGATGTTTTTAAGTGGTCTAGAAAGGCGTCCAAAGAGTCCCGATCGCCCACATCGAGGACTGCGCCCTCACCCTTTGCGCCTAGCTTTTCACCGATGGCTTCAGCGCCGCTCGCGCTTGTGGCTGTTCCGATCACGTAATGCCCAGCTTGAATGAGCTGATTCGCAATGGCTTCGCCTATCCCACGCGTGGCGCCTGTAACGACCGCAATCATGATCGCTGCCCTGATAATCGCTCTGCTTGTGCGCTACCGATTTGATCGGTGTTTACGTTTTTGTCGATTCTTTTAATGAGCCCCGAGAGGACCTTTCCAGGCCCGCACTCAACCATGTCCGTCACACCCTGAGCGGCAAGAAAACGAACACTCTCCGTCCACCTGACCGCCCCAAACATTTGGGTTACAAGATTTTCCCTGATTCGCGCGGGGTCTGAAACAACCGCTGCCGTCACATTTTGAACGACAGGAATGAGGGGTGACGAGAATTCAACGCTAGAAAGTGCCTCTGCCATCTTGTCGGCTGCACTTCGCATCAATCGGCTGTGGAAAGGCGCACTGACATTCAGTGGTAGCGCTCGCTTTGCGCCCTTTTCCAAGCATACGGAACAGGCCTTCTCGAGCGCATCTTGCGTGCCCGATATCACAATTTGGCCAGGCGCATTGAGATTGGCAGGCTCAACAGACCCCTCGCTGGCTGCCGTAATGGACTCGCAGATTGCCAGTACGTCATCATCATCCAAACCCATAATGGCTGCCATCCCACCTTCGCCAATAGGGACAGCCTCCTGCATCAATTGGCCACGTTTCTGGACCAACCTCACCGCATCTTCGAATCGGATGACTTGACTGGCGACCAGCGCGGAATATTCACCCAAGCTGTGACCGGCGACATAGTCAACCGAGACGCCTGCATCTTGCGACAATGTCCATAACGCGAAACTGGCGGTTAGGAGGGCGGGCTGGGTAAATTCGGTGGCATTCAGTTGGTCCTCAGGCCCAGACTGGATCAAATCCCACAAATCGTATCCTAACGACTCGGATGCTCTGTCAAATACGGGTTTTACGGCGTCGCGAGACTCCGAGAGCATACCCACAGCCTGAGAGCCCTGCCCAGGAAAAACAAAAGCGGTGGTCACTGAATCTCCCCCTTTCTGGTTCCGATAACCAACACAACACCCTCACTGAATACGAACCGCCATGTCAGTATAGAAATGGCGATCGGGCACCAATGAAAGCCGGCAGAAGGTGCGTCGAATAAGTGATTAGTTATCGTCGCTTGTACGGGTTACTTTCTTGCCGCGATAAAAACCGTCAGCGGTGACGTGGTGACGGCGATGGGTTTCGCCAGTGGTTGGATCTTCAGAAAGCGCACTGCTTTTTAGGTGATCGTGAGAACGACGCATGCCTCGCTTCGATCGAGATACTTTGTTTTGTTGTACAGCCATGTTTCCTCCCAAACTCGCGCGCTGGCGCGGTCTTTCGTTATCTATCAGTTTTGCGCTTCAAGAAGCGAAATAACTCCAATCATCTAGGCCCGAGTTTTAAGCCTTTGGTTCCTCAGCTAATAAGGCTCTAAGGTTAGCAAAGGGTCTTTTTGTCGGGCCCTCAGTCAATTCGTTATCGCTTTGCGCCTCAGTCGAGTGGGTTAGCAAGTCCTCATCTTGACCCGCGAGATCGCTTTTCAAGTGCGTGCTGCTCGTCCCCGTCTCATTTGATGCCCAAGCCTCGTTAACTTGGCCTAAACAGTGCTCGTGCCTCGGCGACATCGGCAAGGCAAGCAGAATAGGATCCTCGATCATATCGCTTAACGAAACCCACTTGCCTTCTGCTAAAACGCCGTCCTCATCGGCGCCCAAACGATCTAATGCGCTGTCTGATGTCACGATGAGCAGATCTATGACTGCCGCGAGATCTATTTCGACCGGCCCTTCACAGCGGGCACAGGCCAAAGCCATGCGCCATCTACATTCACCTTGAACAGAGGCTCGAGATTTTCGATCGACGCCAAACTTCAAGTGAACGCTAACTGGATAATCGGAAAGCTGATCCTCTGGGACGAGCTCTGCGATAGCATCCCTAATCCGTTTTGAGCCCCCGGAAAGAAAAATCCCTTCAATTTCAGCATTTTGATCAACAAGCTGAGACCAAACGAACCGCTTCTTAAGGGGGCCTGCTAACATAAGGGGCGCATCTTAGGCGTCTCGAAAGCCACTGTCAAAAGATAATTTGCCGACCCAGAACGGAGGAAACGGTTTCTCAATGACCTCAATCATCTTAGCTTCAACCTCTCCGACTCGGAGTAAAATTCTGGAAAGTTTACGTCTTGCGTTTCGAGCACTGCCGCCCTCGTTTGATGAGTTATCTTCGATCAGCGAATCGCCAGATGAGCGAGCGATCGCTAACGGTGAAGGCAAAGCACTGAGTGTCATTGAGCAGGTAGCCAATGACGCGCTCCTCATCGGTTCTGATCAAGTGGCCTTTGATGATAACGGGGTTGTTTTTCACAAATCCGAATCTTTAGCCTCAGCAAGGTCGCAACTATCGAGTGTCTCTGGCGCTTGGCTTCATTTTGCAACGAGCTTAGTCATTATTCGCAACGGTGAAGTCAGCCTTCGTCACGTAGAGCGATTTTCGACCCGCTTCCGACACCTTTCTAGACGAGCGATCGAAGCCTATGTGGAAGCCGAGCGCCCTCTTGGCTGTGCCGGGAGCTTTATGGCCGAGGCCGCAGGATGGCGGCTCATAGAAGATACTGACGGCAGGGATGTGCGGGTGCTCTATGGGCTCCCGGTCATCGCGCTATTCGATTACGTCGACGCTCAGCGCATTGAACTCGCCTACACCACAGCATAAAGGGAACGAAGCGCATGTCATCATGGCGCTATAAACCACGCCCCTCACCTCGGTGCATGAGTTCGAGCCTTACCACGCCGGCATTGCCCAAAAGAGACTGGATCCGCTTCATTATCAGCATGCCAAGTCTTATGGAGCGGCCCGGGTTCGCTCTACCAGGGCCATAAAGTCCTGGGGTAATGGCGCTTCAACATTCAAGGACGCAAACTCGATCGATCCCGCATCTTTGGCGATCACCGATAAGGCACTCGCATGCAACATCATTCGCGATGATCGAAAGGCTTTGTCTTTCTTCGAATCGCCATACTTGGGATCGCCAATAATGGGGTGACTGCTTGCGGCTGCATGAACTCGAATCTGGTGCATCCGGCCAGTAATGGGCCTCGCGCGCAACCAAGTCATGCCATTAAATCGCTCAATGACCTCAAACTCAGTTTCCGACGCTTTACCCATTTCATCGACACGGGCTACACGCTCACCGCTTGCCAAACGTAACTTGGTTAGACTGTGATCCACTTTTTTGAGTCTTCCTGGCCAGTATCCATGGACGAGCAGATCATAGGACTTCCGAAGCGCCTTTTTTTCTCGCAGGAGTTGTTGAAATCGCCTTAAAAATGCGCGTTTCTTGGCGAATACGAGTAGCCCAGAGGTATCCCGATCAATTCGGTGCGCCAGTTCAATATAAGGCAAATCTTTTCTCTGGCTGCGCAGCGCCTCTATGGCCCCCACATGAATCCCGCTGCCCCCATGCACCGCAAGGCCCGACGGCTTGTTGAGGATGAGAAATTGATCGGTCTCCAGCAGAATGTCATCAAGAATCGGGATGTATTTCGCGGTGTCAGACGGTTGGCGCTGTTCAATCCAAAGCGGCGGCAATCTGACCTGATCCTGCCCTACCAGTTTCGCATCAGGTTTTGCACGCTTCCCGTTGACCCTGACCTCCCCTTTGCGGATAAGCCGGTAGACCCTGGACTTGGGCACCGTTTTTAGAACCGAGAGCAAAAAATTATCGAGGCGTTGCCCTGCCCGATCTGCCGTTATGATTTCGATTCTAGGGGGTTGATATTCGGCCGAAGATTCCGTCATGTTGAGCTTTCCGCGAACGATTGAACGCCGATTGAAGCCTGAGGCTGATCCAATGATCGACCATTGAACCATGCTAGGTGTTTCCGTCGAAACCTGTTAGTATCCCGCCGCATCGAGGCTTTCAACCTTGTCCTCACCCAAAGCGATGATAATAACCGCCGCGGGTAAGACGCGAAGCTTATGGGTTGTGTGTGGCTGCGTCCAGTCAAAAGCTTGGGACGGAGCCAGTCGCGGGTGGCGCAAAAATTGGCGTTTCACCCGGTAAGGGTTGAGTTGGCCTCGGGGGACGAGCATGCGTGCGCCTGCTCATTGAGAGGGCTTGGACGTGCCCAAAGCCTACGTCTGAAACAACGAGCGAGCTGTTCAAAGCAGAGGCCAATCCAACGATGCCTCAAGGGTAACCCGCTCGACGACAGAGAATTGTCGCCTCCACTTTTTACGCGATACCAGCGAATGGGGGCGGGTTAGGTTTAAACACCCGATTTGATTAGGTTCAAATCAAGAAAGCGCTTTGCGCAGGAACTGAGAGAAGAATAAGCGACCCGCCAGCGGCAGTTGGCGGAATAAACATAAACGTTAAACTAAAGCGGACGATGGGACCCTGTTTGATCATGGTCCTCGAAAAGGCGAGATTAACGCCTGCCGCTAAAGCAAACCTTTAGGAACTTTTTCTAAATCGACGATCATTTTGGTCGCCGGGCGAAATCAAGAAGGCCGTTAACCACTGTATTGAATACGATGGCAATGAGCGACAGACTGGGGCTGGTCTCATTCGAGGCAGTACCCAAACGTTAACTCTGGCCTCGGCTACCAAACCAAGATTTCGTTGTGCTCTCAGTACCTGAACTAAGCAATAACAGGTATTGAAATGAAAAGAATGCTAATAAATGCAACGCACGCTGAGGAACTTCGCGTGGCGTTGGTTGATGGTCAAAAACTCTACGACCTCGACATCGAAAGTCTCGCCAGAGACCAAAAGAAATCAAATATTTACAAGGGAAAGATCACCCGAGTCGAGCCAAGTCTCGAAGCAGCTTTTGTTGACTTTGGCGGCAATCGGCATGGTTTCCTACCACTCAAAGAAATTTCCCGAGAGTATTTTAAGTCCGGGGCAGTGAACCAGCGAGGCCGTATTAATATCGCTGACGTGGTCTCCGAAGGCCAAGAGGTGATTGTCCAAGTCGATAAAGAAGAGCGCGGAACCAAAGGCGCGGCACTCACGACGTTCTATAGCCTTGCGGGGCGGTATCTTGTGTTGATGCCCAATAACCCCAGAGCCGGAGGGATCAGTCGCCGGATCGAGGGCGAAGAGCGTGAGGATTTGCGAGACGCCTTGTCCAGTCTCGAAATTCCCAAAGACATGGGCATTATCATTCGAACCGCAGGCGTTGGCCGAAGTGCAGAGGAATTAAAACTCGATCTGAATTATCTATTGCAACTTGCTGATGCAATTAAAATTGCTTCGGAAAGCAGGGCTGCACCCTTCTTGATTTACCAGGAAGGCGATGTGATTACGCGCGCGGTTCGTGACTACATGCGTGATGATATTGGGGAAATTCTGATCGACACTCAGGACGCCTTCGATCAGGCGTCAGGGTTCGTTGGGCAGGTGATGCCGCATTTGAGATCAAGGGTCAAACGCTATGACAGCGATGTCCCCCTCTTCAATCGCTACCAAATCGAAGGCCAAATCGAGTCCGCATTTCAAAGAGAAGTCAGATTACCGTCAGGCGGTTCAATCGTCATTGATCCAACCGAGGCCTTGGTTTCCATCGATATCAACAGCGCCCGCGCCACCAAGGGCGCTGATATCGAGGAGACCGCGCTCAACACCAACCTTGAAGCGGCAGATGAAATTTGTCGCCAGCTGAGAATCAGGGACATTGGCGGCTTAGTGGTCATTGACTTCATCGATATGAACCTGCCTAAGAACCAACGTGCCGTTGAAAATCGGATGCGCGATGCACTGGAACTTGATCGCGCAAAGATTCAACTCGGCCGAATTTCTCGTTTTGGCCTGCTCGAGATGAGTCGTCAGCGGATGCGACCCTCTCTTCGTGAGACGAGTCATGTGGTTTGCCCAAGATGCGAGGGGTTGGGGACGATACGCGATATTGAGTCAACCGCTCTAGCCTTGCTTCGAGTAATTCAAGAAGAAGCATTAAAGGAGTCCACAGCACAAGTTCGTGCCTTCGTCCCTATCAATGTGGCAGCCTTTGTGCTGAACGAAAAGCGACCCATGGTATTGGATATCGAGCGCAGACATACGATTCGCGTGGTCATCGTGCCGGTCCAAGATATGCAAACGCCTCATTATCGTGTTGAGCGTATGCGCGTGGCTGAGTTAGACGAGGAAACGGCGAGCTACAACATTCAGCCCCTTGTGGAAGAGGATGTGGTTGAGCCCGACCTTGAGCTGCGGCCCACCACCACCGAGAAAGCGGTGGTTACCGGGGGTCAGTTGCCTCGCCTGACTGAGACCACGGTCTTAGAGCCTAAGACGGCTTCAAACACCACCACAGCGACAGCGCAAGGGAAGTCAAATTCGGGCAGAAATCGGCGACGAGGCAGATCGTCCGCTAAGCCGGTTAAGAAACCCAGCTTACTTCAGCGACTCCTGTCGATTTTTTCCTCTGAAGACGGTGACAAGCCAGCGGCCTCCAAAGCACAGTCTCCCGCTTCCGCGCGTGGCAAGCGTCAAGCTGACCTGAAAAAGGATGAGCGGAAAGACGGATCGTCAACCAAAAAGTCAGGTTCAGTTCGGGCAACCGGGGGGGAAAATAACGCCGACGAGGGAAAACCTAATCGAAAACAGCGAGGCCGGCGGCGTGGATCTGAGACGGAGCAAAAGCCCGAGGCTTTCGCCGACGCCGCTTCCACCGACAAGGGCGTGGAGCCAACACTGAAGGTCTCGGATCCTTCTTCTGAAGATCATGCGGTGGATTCAGACGATCGTCGCTTGAACGCCAATCGTTCCAGAACACGGAGTCGACGTCGAGGTCGTCGCGCCGATCCTGCCAGTGAGAGCGTAACGAGTGGAAATGGATCGAGCGTCGCTGTTGTTGCTGAAGCACACACGAGCTCTGAAAGCGTCAGTGGAACAGAGGCCGTCACAGCGGACTCAGCAGTCGCGCCCGCATCCGCAGCTTCAAGCGCTGCCGATGAATCGACCGGTCAAGACGGCGGCGAAACGGACGTTCGAGCCTCGCATGCTGCGATCAATGAACAAACAGGGATGGCAGGCAGTGAGGGCTACCAGGCAGAGCTAAAGGAAGGCTTGACGAGCCCTGAAGGCCAAGGCGCTCCAATTCAGAGCGAATCGCCAGCCCCTTGGTCATGGGGTCATGCTGCCAATGATCCTAGGGTTGCGCCAAGGCCGCCTGTTGAGGGGCCCGTACTTGAATCAGTGCTTCCTCGACCGTGGATCAACGAGCTTCCTTATGTTGCGCGGCAGCTGGACGAGCAACACCCTAGCCAATGGTCAAGAGCGAGCAATGACCCGCGCGCACACCTGGGCCAAGCGGTCTAATTGACCTATTGAGGGAAAATCTGAGGCTCTGGTTCAAGCCAGACCGAAAAGATGTCAGAAACTCGGTGTTGTATCTCGTTTTTGAGATGGACGACCTCCTCGTAGGTGGCGTCGCCAAGATTTTCGATGACCAGAGCGTGCTGGGACGAAACCTTGGCGCCGCCACTTCGATGGCCCTTCAGCCCTGACCGCTGGATCATTTGTGCCGCAGAGGCTTTAAAACCATATTCGGTCCTATACACCGTAACGTCTCTCGATAGACATTTTTCGCGCTGCATCGAATCGAGCATTGGATTTTTGAAGAAACTGCCGACGTTACCGCGAATGCGTGGGTCTGGCAGCTTTTCTCCACGCAAACGAAGCACATGCTCTCGGACACTCAGTGCAGTAAGGTCGGGAGCACTCCTGCCTCGCGCCAACAGCACATTCAACCCTGGATAGCTAAGATTGGGCGTGAACACCGACGCAAGATGAAGATTGATATCAACAACAATGTAGTGGGCGCCTTCCTTCGATTTGAATAGACTGTCTCGGTAGCCCAATCGCAACGAATTGGCCGGCAATTCCTCGTAAGCCATTGACTGACTGTTAAAGACCCTAACGGAATGCAACGTATCGCTTAACTGAGCGCCATAGGCACCAATATTTTGAATCGGTGCTGCACCGACACGCCCTGGAATCCCTGAGAGGTTTTCGAGACCAAAGTACCCAGCCTCCACTGCCACCGCTACGAGATGATCCCAGGCGCATCC
>Ga0181591_10002356_pt1 | contig 16270 bp, 12 predicted proteins | sample 071ome_33_FD_133757 | JGI IMG/M metagenome (GOLD analysis project Ga0181591, IMG submission 133757) | Coastal salt marsh microbial communities from the Groves Creek Marsh, Skidaway Island, Georgia - 071412AT metaG (megahit assembly) | ecosystem: Environmental > Aquatic > Marine > Intertidal...
AACGAGCGTATCACCATTAATACTTATCCGCGAAAAAAAAGGGGAGGGTAGGGTTCGAACCTACTTCTCTTAACTCCAAGTTAAGCGCATTCCCTCTAATGCTACCTCTACAAATCGCGGCCTCAAGACTTGAACTTGTACCTCTGGGCCCGCATGCCCAGTGTGCTACGTTACGCCATGCCGCAAAAGAGGGTAGAAGGAATCGAACCTTCTCACTTGTGAACTTGCCCTTTCGGGTCCATTCCCCTCTCACTAAATTCTCAGGGCAGGAGTTGCACCTGCATCAAAGGATTTCAACCCTCTGCATTACTAGTTATGCTACCCTCGAAATGGCTAGTCGGGGAATCGAACCCCGTTCTCCTGTTCTTCAGACAGGCGCATTGACCACGACTGCAAACTAGCCCCTAATAAAATACTCCTAGCAGGGATCGAACCTGCGACCTTAATCTTGTCAAAATTACATGCTTGCCGCTACACCATAGGAGTGTAAGTTTTTACCAAAAGACTCTATCTTCTTTACCCTTGACAGAGCCGCCAGGATAAGTTGAGATATTATAGTAATCATCATCTTCAAGACCTAAATAGTCTCTCAAATTTTGATTTGATTCATAAGTTCCATCAGAAGATCCCTGGGTGCTATAAGAGACTCCAGCAAGGTCAGGCTTCAGATGTTCAAACAGGGCTTTAATTTGTGGGTAGTATTTTTGCTTAGGAACACTTGACCCAACTCCCTGTATGCCGCCAATAAATTTTCTAGGAATTTCATCAGGCTTTTCATAATCAACATAATCAGGAACCCAAGTTGCTATAATATGAGGATTACTACTACTGTCAAGAAGAATTAGCATTTGATTGTCATCTTTATTGATGTGTCTCAATGCTCCCCAGCCTGATCTGCCACAATTCTTCATCTTCTCTCTAACATACTCAGACAATCCTGTTCCTGCATTTACCCAACGGAAACCGTCAAGTTCTAATACGACTGGCATGTTTCTAACTTTCACTTCTTCTAAATACTCTTTCATTGCTTCGCCAAAGTTTAGATTCTTACACTGTTGTTTGTTAAAAGTTTGATTGGCCATCAACTCTCTAAAGAAGTCAGTTGCGATAAATCTGTCAAACTTTTCAATAAAATCTTCTGTTGCTTCCATCAAGGCATGTGGTAAAAGCTCATCATCAAGAGCATATTCTAATTTATTGTTTTTAAAATCTTCAAAATTTGAATCTGGCCATAAATCATCATACTTTCTAAAATAATAGTACAAAAACATTTCATTTTGCCGAGCCATTTTAACTCTTTTGTCTAATGGCATATTTACTATTTTAGTCATTACTCCAATGCTCTCCATAAGAGCTAGGCTATGCTCTGATGAGTATGGAGAATATGGAAAGTCATAATCTTCTGCTAGACTGGATACACCAGAATAGTTCAGGAACCATCTTGCCACGATGAAGTCCCATTTATCTCCAACCTTTTGATTGATTATTTTAGCTACTGGAATGGGTATTCTCAGCTTGGCAAAGATGTTGTTGGCAGAAGCAAATTTTTGTGATTTATACCAGTTCATAGGTTTAAATTGCACATTTTTATGATAAATCCTTTAAAGCTCCAGGTGGGACTTGCACCCACTACCTCAATCTTACCAAGATCGTGTTCAGCTATATGAACTTCAGGAGCATAAGGAAGCTCTTGGTGAGAAATCGGATAAAGCTCTGTCCAATTAAGCTATCTGCACACAATTTTTTAAAGTGCAGAGTGGGATTCGAACCCACACCCTTCTAGTAGTAATAGATAACGATTTATCATTCAGTCTTCGTAAAAGTTCTCTGCCATAAATGTTTTGTTGGCATGAAAAGCCTGAGAAGAGATTCGAACTCTTAACCTGCACTTTACAAGAGTGCTGCACTGCCAATTGTGCTACTCAGGCATAAAAAACAGACAAGTTATTGAACAATCGGGTTTAGTATGCTGCCATTACATTATACTTGTCGTAGACAAGCAGTAGGATTCGAACCTACACAACTCTATTAACAGTAGATAACGATTCTTCATTCGGCCTGTTAAAGCTCGGTGCGAGAATTGAACTCGCGTAAACGGGGTTGCAATCCGCTGTATTTGCCATTCTACCAACCGAGCATCGTACTGTTTGTGATCCTTTTAGCGGTTAGAAAATATGAGCAATCGCTCTTAACGATTGTTTATAGTTTTCTTTAGGACAAAACATACAAAACAAAACCACCGTCATTTAGTAATCATATATGATATATTAATGCATTGTTATGCCACTAAAACATCATATATGATTACTTGTAAGTGGGGCCGACAGGACTCGAACCTGCATAGAGTTTCCTCACAGCTTATCAGGCTGCTGCATAACCAATTCTGCACACGACCCCATAGAATCGCGGTGACAGGTAAAGCTCCTGCTCATTCCTGTTCCCAAAACAGGCCTCGTATCTTACTGAGTCCACCACGAATATAAGTTTGAAGTAGTCCTGGTCGGTCACGATCCGACGACCTTTTGTATGTAACACAAATGCTCTGCCAACTGAGCTACAGGACTATATTATTTTGTAGGCTTTAGCCCACTTTCTTACAGCGTTATCGCTAACACCATACTTTTTCCCAATGGCCAACCAACTCATTTCTTCAATATCTTTTTCTAGTTCTTCCTTGGTAGGCCTTTTGGCTCTTCTTGAATTCATATTAGAACATTTTGAAGAGCAAAATTTTCTTCTTTTCTTATCTCTTTTGCCGCTTACAAAAAATTCTTTACCACATTCTAGGCAAGTTCTTTTTTCTTTTTCTGCCTTTGGTCTACCCTTTGGTTTTTTAAACCAAAGTTCTTTCAATCTTTCTGACCAATCTTCATCAAAGTGGGCGATCTCAGACTCGAACTGAGGATCTCTTCCATGTAACGGAAGCGGATTGGCCAACTTTCCTAATCGCCCAATTAAATTTTCTCTATTCCATTTTATTTCACTTTCCCAAACATCAATAACTTCAAAACCTTTACTTTCTAAATATATCTTTTTGTTTTTGTCTCTTGATACATTAAATTTCTGTATCTTAGTTAAATTGTCTTTATCGTACAACAATGGATTAGCATGCCAAAAGTCGCCATTTACCCTAAAGACAATTTTGTTTTTCAAATCAACATAATCACAAACATATCTTTGTAAAGGATATTGAAAGTAAATTGTTGGGTTATCATCATCTTCTAGGCCAAAAATTTCTTTAATATAGTCTGGAAATTTTACGCCTAGTCCTATCTCATTAAGCACTTCTTTAAACTGCCTTTCTGGCTCAGTCCATGCTTTGCCTGTTTTTTGGCAAGACTTTTTGCCAGATTCACTTAGTTTTCTTCTTCCTTCATCTGTTAATTGATACTTGCCTTTGTCTCTAGCAATTTTAATAGATTCTTTTAAACTTCTTATCCCTTTTACTAAGGGAGCAATGGTATTATTGGCTGCACCAGTTTTTTCGTTAATCTCTCTGTAAGTTAAGCCTTCTTTATAAAGCTTTATTATATAGTCTTTCTCATCTTGTGTTAAATTTCTAGCCATATATAATATTCGAACCTTTAGCATAAAAACCTTTATAGTTTTATGCCATTTTTTAAAAATAAGTTCGAATTCAAACACATAAGGTCAAAATTAATTGACCTTATGCAATTAAACTTACTTCAAAAATCTCTTCACTTTTCAAAGAACAAAACAATTATGGAATTAGCAATTAAGCTAAATACATATTAAAAAAACCGCTTTTTTGTCATTCTGCGGCCTTGTAATGTTCTTTTATATGAACTTTTTTAGGCCAGCAGGACTCCCGTATCCTCTGACCTTATGAGTCAGAGGGGTTTAGGTTGTAATAAACACGGGATGTTGACACTGTTGCATTTTATTTCCTTTTTTGGGAATTTGCACTTCGGTTATTTTCTGCCCCACCACGGGGCTGTCACTAGTATTATAGCCAGTCTAACTCAAAAGTCAAGAGGTTTCTTCAAAATTTTTCCCCATGAAGAATCGCTCTCACCCTATTGATCCTGGCCCATAATTTTCAAAACCATATACGTTTACTTTATTTACTCTCAAATTAGGATATTCTTGATCGTTTTGTGAAGCTTCTTTCCATGCAGTAAGGTGTTGTTCAATTTCTGCCTGATACTTTTTCTGAATTTCAAATAACGCATCGCCATCTTTAGGATCATGAAAAGAAGAGCCGTCTGGCAGGTAGGCGTTATTAACATCCATGCCAGTATCCATGTCCAATGTTCCATCGGGAAGATACCCGTATGTTGTTAACCCTTCCAACTCCGTGCCGTCATTTAAGTATACTTCTATATTAGCAAAAATACTCATTTTTTTAACTATATCAGCAAATTCTCTTTGGAACAATTGTGCATCAATTTTGGATGCATGCTCTAGTGGGTAGACTGTACTATAATAAGACTGAGGATTAGCTACGTATTGAGATAAATCAATAGGCTTCTTTTTGTCAACTCTTTGAATCATTCCCTTGGCTAGTTTTTCATGCCATATATAGTTTTCTTCGTCGTATTCCTGCTGAGATACACCTTCTGGAAGACTTTCCATATTTTTTGAATATATTCTTTTCATATTATTTATCCATTGTTTATATTGATTGTCCCACTGTTGTTAATAGTAACTGTTTGCTGAGGATATCTATTGCCATAGATGTTCTGTCTCCAATCTCCATTGTCGGATTCTCTCTTAGACGCCTCAAGAGATACGTTGTTAGTTTCTTTCTTGCGGTCGATATCAACGAATCTAAGCTCTTCTCTGGCCATGCCTTGAATAGTTGGAGTTGGAGTGTCATCGTCCTCTACATCAAGCTTTAGGTCTTCTAACACATTGACAATTCTATTGTAGGTTTTTATTGATCTTTTTATCTCATCCTTTGGATAGACCCACTTATCCTCAAAAAGAGGGAAAGAGTAAACTTTAGTAAGTAGCTGAGCCTCAATAATGATGCTATTTTTTGATTCAGTTAATTCTATGTGGGCATGGCATCCATCGCCCACAGATTGTTTAGCAAAGCTGACTTTATGATCTTTATTAGTATAAGCTGTTTTAATAACTTTTTTCTCTTCCTTTACAAGTTGAAGGAAGAGATTTTTTGACATTAAAACCTTGGGGGTATCATCAATTATCTCTTTTTTATTATACCAAGTCATTATTAGCCTATAAATAAAGTTACTATAATATTCCCTTTTTGCGATAAATTTCCTCTTATTTTATTACAATGTGCCAGGGATTAGCTTGGTATTAGCATCAACTCTGTTAAGCTGCTCGCCTCTTGTTCCAGGTGTTGTATTTTCGCTTGTAGCCTTGTCCAGTATGGCATCTGCTCCTTCTTCTGGGTTTTGTAGGTGGGTTGTTTTTAATTGGAAACCGCTTCCCACGCCCTGATCAATAACCTGACCAACACCAGTAAAATCAAATACTCCATCTGTATTGGTCTCATCAAATCTGAGATGCCCAGATTCAAGACCTATATTTCCACTATTACCCTGAGTAATATTCTGGAATACCATGTCTCCCCCTTGTCCGACTACAACGATATTCCCATCACTGTCATTAAAGTCGATGACAGGGCCGTTTCCTGAGTTATTAATACAAGAGCATCCTGTCAAGTAAAGATTCGTTGTTCCGTGGGAAATATCGTTTCTCAATTGCAAAGCAGGAGATACAGAAGTTAAGAATGCACATTGAGAAAATGTTGTTCCAAGGCTTGTGTCGCCTATATTGGTGACACCAGTTACTCCACATCTTCTCGCAATGAAGTCTCCATCGCAAGCTCCAGTTATAGTCAAGTCTTCAAATTGGCTACCATCTGTGCTACATCCTGAAGTCATAACAATAATTGATGTAGCTGCTGTTATGCCCTTAAATAATAATCCGTCAATATTATCCGTTGGACCCAGAACAAGAGTTCCCGAAAGAAGTATGTTGTTGATATTTCTGGCAGCAGCAATGGTTTTAGCATCAGCTAGATTTTGCACTGGATCGCTTGCTGTTCCCTGAGGATATTTAGTACCAGCAGTGCCATTAACAGTATCAAGATAAACAAAACTGTTGAATGACGAAAGCTGAATAGCGTCAGGGAATACAAGGCCGCTTGTATTGACTGTTGTTCCGTTGGTATTGTCTGTAAGAAGCGATGTCCCTCTTATGGTGATTGCGCCAGTGGTACATGAACTGTCTAATATAACGTTACCAGAGTTCATGTCAATGCTCATGACATTGTTGGATACATTGCTAAAATTATGTATTTCCATGCCTCCTGCATAGTTTCTAACAATAGCATCTACATTTGCTCCGTTCATATCAAAAGTAGGAGTTGCGGTTCCAGCTACTCCTGATATGCAATTGATTAAGTCAATCTGGCCTTCGAGAGCTGGAGAAAGAGTGATCGTTCCCGTGAACAAACAATCTGATACTTCAATTGTTCCTACTGCTCCAATTGTTGCTCCTGTTATATCTTTAATTATACATTTTCTAAAAGCAGAAGGAGATACAAGTATTCCCTCAACGGTGCAATCTTCAAATTCAGAACCAGCACAGACAGAACCAGCGTTAAAAGTTAGCGTAGTCTTTGTTTCTGCTGTTCCTACAAGTTCATACAAGCTAACATCGTCTCCAGATTCAAAAGTAAAATCAGACTCAAAGATAAGCCTGTCAAAACCTCTTTCAACCGCAATTTCCAATGCATCCTCAAGATTGTTCACGGGTTGTTGAGGTGTGCCTGCTGGATATGTCGTTCCAGCAGTTCCGCTTGTGCTTACATGAACTTCCCCACCAAACGAAGAATACTGAATCGCTTCAAGTTCTTGTAACGTAGCAGACGAAGATGAAGTTCTAACAACTTGTGTAAATGCAGAAGGAAAAATGGGATCGATTTCATCCCCATTGGTATCTTGAGCAACAAGGTTGCCACCAAGGACATTGCATTGAATAACGTGCCACAAGTCATATTCTTCTCCAGGAGTCCATGTATCAGTTCCGCCAGGTCCACCAAGCTCTGTAGTAGTTAATTGAGTTTCGCTATCTACAACAATAACTTCTGCAAATGTTTTAGTAGATAAGTTTTCAATTATGTCTCCTACAACAACGCCATCAGAAATAAAAGTTGCATAATCATCTACAAGAGTTAACCCTGTTGATCCTACTGTGGCCTGTCCAGTTAAATAAGGGTTAGGTCTGCCTTCAAACTGTAGACGAGCATTAATAAGAGTAGTAGTAATACCAACAGTTACGCCACCGCCCAGAGGTTCCTTACCAGCGGAAGAAACGATAGCAGGATAGATAAGGTTTCTTGGCTCATCCTCTAGGTCACGAAGAGTATCGTGTAGGTCTTGAATTGTAATTTCTGTAGATGGGGCAGCAACCGTAATAATTCTAGGCGACAAGTCCCATCTAATAGAAACATCATCTCTTGTAGCCATTTAACTTATCCTCTTGCTTTTTTGTTGGCTTCTCTTATTCTTATTTGCAATTTATTAGCTTCATTCCTGTTTTCATTAGCAGTTTGAAGAAATTCGTCTGATTTTGCCTGAAGCTCCACGGCCCTATCTTTAAATACTTTTAATTGTTTTTCACAGTCTTCTAGATCGTAATGTGATAATGGGTCCATTCTGCTAACTTTTGCTGGCGGATTTTTTTCTCTTTCTTTGATTTGGAAAATAACGTCTTGTAATTGTCTTGCTTTTTGAAGTTCTGCTCCAGCGGCAGTTTTGTATGTTTCCCCATCTTGCTGTGCAAGAGCAGCGGTATTCAAACATTCTGCCATTTTAATAGCTAAAACATTTGGCTCGTCTTCGGGTCTGCTTTCTGTAATTTCAAATCTAATTTTGGGAGTATCCCCACTGGCATCTTCCATTCTAGACATAAAAATCTCCTTTTTAAAGAAAAATATATCGTTCGAAATTAATCGAACGATATATTATTATCGTCAAATTATACCGTTCTAATTATATAATTATGAAGCAATTGTATCTGTTGTACGAATCGCGGTAACGGTTAGGTTAGCGTCGGTTAGCGTAATCGATCTCTGCTCGAACGGAAGAATTCTTGTACCACCCACATCTGGATCTGAGAATCTAGCACGACCAATTAAGTCTGTATCTTCAACATACTTAATAAGGGCGGTTAGGGTCGATCCAGAAGCTTCATCATCGATGAATGGGAAGTATACTGTGTCAGCGTCAACTAGCGCAACAACAATTTGGTTCGCTTCCCAGCCTACGCCGTTACCCCAAACTGCGGCACCTGAAAGAACTGTAGTTTCGATTGAGTCATCATCAATCTTTCTAAGGACTACGGCTCTTTCACCACCAGCAGTCAATCTAATTTCCATACCCGTTTTGACAAAACCATCTGTTCCGTAGTTGGCAAAGGCTCCTGTATCATTAAGAACAGTTGAAGATCCAAGGGATGTTGTTGTTCCTGTTAAGCCAGCACCAGTTCTTAAGGTGATAGTTGTTCCAGATACGTCAGAGTATTCATAGCGATATTCCTCACCAGTTGTAGAAGAAGAATCTACAACTCTTACGAAACCACTTGTGGGAACGTCAAGAGCCACGGTCGAATCAAGAGGAATACTTGTATCAGACACAGAGGCTCCCGCAGCGCCAACACCGTTCTGGTTCTTAGTGACATCAATTCCGCCAGCGGTATCTACTTCAAACAATGCTGCACGGTCATTTGCGGTAAGACCAGCGAAGGTAATTGTTCTAACTGTAGGAGGAATCTTAACGTTACCAGCCAAGTCAACGGCCTGCCAGTTGTTGGCGTCGGCAGTAGGAATATTGATGATAATGACGCCTTGAGCGAGGAACCAACGACCACCAGCGAAGGTGCCGAAAGGTGCAGCGGTGTTGTCAACGATGCTGCTAGGAGCGGCGTCAAGAGTAACAGTATTCACCGAACCATCTGTGATTTCAGAAACAACATCATCATTTACAAACGTGCCTTTAACTTGAGTGAAAACAGCAGTTCCTGTTGAACCAGAGGTTGCCGAAACGACAACGCCATATGCGCCAGAAGTAGCTCCTTTTACTAGGTCGCCTTCGGTTAACCCTGAGCCAGCAGCAGCATCCCAAGTAACCACAATATCACCCACCGCTCTATAAAACTCTCCAGCTTCATTTTCAGCTTCTCCAGAAGGAAGTAGGTTGTCTTGAGTGTCAGCTACTGTACCGTCTTGGTTACCTCTAGAAGTCAAGAACTGAACACGCTTATATACATCTGCAAGAGGGTTGTTGTTGCAGTCAATTGTGCATGCATATTCTTCAGAAGTGCCGTCTTCGTCAACATCAACCTGAGTATTAGCAAATGTGATTGTCACAGCACCATTACCTGGGTCTGCCTGAGCGGGTCCGTTTGTGACCTGAGATGGAGCGCCTTGAACATCGAAGTCTGTGTTGTCATCTCTGACTCCAAGGTCATCGTTATCAGCAAGCTGTACAAGTGTTCTATCTGTAGTTGTAAGAGGTTCGTTTTCGCCAATCAGATAGTATTCAAAAGAGCCTGTGGTAGCGTCACCACCAGTTACAGCGGTAACAACCGCTCTTAGTCTACCAGCAGGAGAGTTAGCGCCTGGGCCAGTGTTGTTCTCAAGAACGTCACCAACTTCAAGATCGTTACCTGTTCTGCCATCGAAGTTTGCGGTGTATGGACCGTCCTGAGAGTTAAGGTCATCACCAGTAGAAGCGAAAGGCACAACGAAGTTACCAACACCGCCGACGAATTCGAACGAAGAATAAACTTTAGAGAACTGACGAGCGAAAACAGCCAATCTTTGGCCATCAATGGTTACGCCCATTTCTTGTGTAGGGACAAGAATATCGAAGTGATTCAATCCACCAAGAAGGTTGGGAGAGCCAGTAAAGAAGTCAACGTCTTGGTCCCACCATTCGTCAATCTTTTCAATTCTTCTTTGCTGTCTTAAATCTGTTGTGGCCTCATGGAAGGCTGTTCCACCTAGGTAATCTGGCTCCTGCCCAACATAAATATCTGTTTGAAGCTGGAGCGAACCGACCGAGAACAAGTTAGCCCAAATATTTTCGCCACTAAGAACGCCATTGTAGAATTCAAGGTCAATATTGGTTGTATTTCCATTAACTCTTTCTCCATCTGCGAATTGAGCAGAAGAAGTATTTCTAACCCAAATAATATCTCTTGTACTATCTACCGCTAAAATTACACCCGTTGCACCTGTTGCACCACCAGTTACGGTTTCACCGATACTACCAGAAGTGGGGGCTGCAATAGGACTGTTTGTGTCCGTTGACCATCTAAGTGCAGTGACGCCTTCCGATCCAGACTTAGCCCATGAAGATGTTTGAATAGAACCGCCGTAAAGAGCCTTAATAGACTCCATGTCGATAAACCAAGGATAAAGCATGGTATACTGGGTAGGGGTCTGAGCAGACATTGGGATGGGATCGTCCATCTGAGCAGGTTCGTCAAATGTATCTTGTAAGAAAGAATACAATTCGTTTACAGTATAAATGTTAGGTGGTCTATCATCTACAAAAGCTGTAGTATAAGTGATCTTTCGATCTACATAGTCAATAGTAAAGTCATCTTGAATGGCCATATAATTATCTCCAAATTAGGAATTATTAGTCAATTAAAGTTCCAAAGTAATGTAAAAAATCCTTTTTTGTAAAAAAAAAAATTAAGTTGCAATTGTATCCTCAACCCACACGGCAGGTACAGATAGGCCTGTAGACTGAATAGTCGCAGATCCAATAAACGGCAGATATTTAGTTGGATTGCCTTTTAATTTTGTTGCTGTTGGTCCTGCGCCAGCAGATGTAAACGAAGAAATCCTTGCCCTGACATAATGAAGAGGGGTTGATGTAGGAGCGCCCTGCCCTGACCTGTCTACAGCCACAGAGTCAGTTGGCTTAGTAAATGTCACGACTCCATCCTGAGAAAAATCGCTTGTTCCGTCTACAACATTGGAAAGAGCGGTCCAAGAACCATTCCAGTATTCCCATGTTAAAGACCAAGTGCCTGCCCTTGCAGTACTTATATCAAATGTCAATTTGTCCACAGTGTCTAAAAATCCAACATAGAAAGCATCGTTTAAAGCTTCTGTAGCAGGTAAAAGTATAACATTTCCTGTCGTTGAATCATTCGATTCAGATGTATAATTTGTAAACGAAGATAGTGAATTGTCTTCTTGAACAGCAGCAACGGGCAATCCGCTAGACCTTGCTCTAATAATGACTGGTTGAGGATTGGTATAAGAGTGAGATGAGGAAGCTTCGCCATTGGCGTCAGCTTGAACAGGGAAAGTTCCAATGGCGGTCCCTTCAGCCAAGTCTCCCCCAGTATCAGCTTGAACAGTAACAGTTGTTCCTTCTGTAACGCCAGATATAGTAACGGTAACATTGTTATTGACATCAAAAGTGCCTTGATCTAGATCTTGACCCACTGTATCAACATCGTAATCAAATACATCCAGCTCAAGAGATTTTCCTGTTGTTCCCACATTGTCATCTTGAATTGGGAATGATGTAGATCGCCTTGTAAATGCAGAAGTGCCCCCACTTCTATTTAGAACAATGCTAGAAACAGCAGTGTTGGCAGCAGTCCCATCAAGAGCTACAACTGCCACATATACAAATCGATTAGCATCATCAGTCGCATTTCCAGCACCATAGCTAAATGTAATAGTTGAAGTATCTTCTGCTGTTTGCCAGTATCTCATTTCTCTTACGCCAAGAGGACCGTTTGTTCCATCAAGAGAAGCAACAGCAGTTCCGCCAGCAGCAGCATCGACATGAACAATACCCTGAACAGATTCTGTTTCAGTATGAGAGGCTACTGGAAATCCAGTTCTTGTTCCAGCCCCTGGCGTTACTTCATCTGCACCCAATCTAAGACTTAGCCCGCCGCCTTGAGATGGAATTTCTAAGAAATAGCTGTCGCCATATTGATCAGAAGCTCCAGTATAATCAAGAGTGGACTCATTGGCTCCCGATTTTGTTGGAGGGCTAACGGCTGCGAGAGCAAACGTGTCATCATCAGCGGCAAGAGAAGCAGTTGTTTGTGTAACAAGGGTTCCAGTTCCACTGCTTAAGTCATTAGTTTCAGTACCAAGAGCATTAGACCAAGTTCCTGCTGTGACAGCAATAAGATCGCAAGCCCCTGCCATAGTTACGGTAATCGTTGCTCCGTTTGTAACTCCTGGAGTATCTCCGTTTTCCAAGACGTTCAATTGAATATCGCCAGTCGTATGCGACAAAAGAACATCTCTATCTGTTCCGTTTCCAGAGAACGTAACGCCTCTTAAGTCAAACTGAGTTGTAGCAGAAGGTACTTCTATAGCAAACAAACTCATATTAGCGAAAGCATTAAAATCAAATTGACCGTTATCTGGCGTTACTCCACTCGTAAATACGACTTGAGGTCTTGGTCCAGGAGAGTTAGCAAAGAAGTTTGAAAGTATAGTAGGTCCAGTTGCCCCGCCTGTCATTTCTAATTCTTGGCAGTTAGAAAAAACACAAGATATAATTTCAACAGCATTGTCATTAACGCTTAATGGACCAGAGCCAGAGAATGAACATCCATAAAACTGAACATCATCTTGGTCAACATCTTCAAAGTCTAGTTGCCAGCGGGGTCCACCTGTAATAATTGTCCAACCAGCAACGCCGACAGCCGTTTCACCAGTGCCAAGTTTTGTTCCAGCCGTAACTCTGACATCTCCTGTTCCTGCTTCGGCAGTAAGTTTATAGAAGTCAGGCTCAATAAGACCAGAACTCAAGTCCCAAGCCAAAACGACGTTAGTATCTTCAAAAGTTGAAGCTGCGTTAGGAGAGCCGCCAGCGGGGTCAGGTCCAAAAACGATAGGCGCTCGAAGCGTAATTGAGCCGTTTGGTTCTTCAACAACAATGCCCAATGCATTAGCAAGAGAATCAGATGCAAGGTCAGCCCAAGTATTAGGCGTAGCATCGGTTCCCCCATCAATTCTGTATGCTGCGGTCAATGAGGACGGCGAACGCCAAATACCCTGCACCGCAACATTGTCGTTGTTACCACCCACAGTTGCTGTAACGTCAAAGACAATACCAACTCTTTGAACTGTAGCTGCTGTAGGAGGTGTTCCGTTTGTTCCATCTGGGTTCGCAAGAATTGCGTCAAGAGAAACAACGGCAAGCTGCCATCCAGACTTACCTGAGTCATTGCCGTCAATATATACTTCTGCCCAATCAGTGATTGTCGCCCCTGCTACTCTTACGCGAACACCGCCGCCAGCAACAGTATCTAAAGCACCGAACAGGAACGAGTACCATATGTACAAGTGATCACCTGTTGCGAAGTTGCCTGTTGCTCCAGTGTTGTAGATAAGGCCATCAACAGACTTAGACACTTTTTCTGTAACAGACGCAGATGCACCAGGAGGGAACACATCAAGGTTATTGTTTCCTGCACCAGAGCCACCTACATCAGTCCAGTTCGTATTATCTGTGCCATCATCAATTAATGTTCTAAGGTCAGTTATCGCCATTTAATTTTCTCCAACGATCCCAAAGGACGTAACTTGCCGCTGTAAAAGAATGAAGTTCAGTTGGAGATGGGGTGCTAATATAGACATAATCCATATCTTCCCCATCAATCTTTTTCTGCCACCCTTTTATTGTGTTATCTGGACCAAATATATAAGTGCATTCTTCTGGATGTTCATATTGAGTTAATTCTATAGCTTTGACTCCTGCCTTATCAGCCTCAGCGGGAGTCATAAGGCAGACTTTTTTGCCAGGAAATTTATGATCAGAGTTGTATACGACAAATCCTTTTTGCGGCTCACCATCTGCCTTGTAAATATGAGGGACATTAAATGCAGCAGCAATGTCTTGCCACATATCTCTATGAAGAGGCAGATATGGATCAAGAGTGTCATGTATAATTATTGCTACATTTTGATGCATTTTAAAATTCCTTTCCTACTATGTATTGATCTAACAAGGGCTTCTCGGAGCGAATTCTATCTCTTAATTCTTGAAAATTGATACGCTTTCCTCTAAATTCATCCCATATTATCTTATCGGGCAAATAAAAATTTTCTAAATGATTATCCATTGTGCTTCTGTTACTCCTGATCATTTCTTCGTACTTTTCCCTTTGTGCTTTGTGCTTAAAATTCAAATGAGCTTCTGTGCTAAGTATCTCACCTATATCTTTATGAGAATGAAAAGTAATGTTAGAGCTTGGAGCGTGATCGTATAATTTCAAAATATAAAAAAACTGAGGCAGGACATGCCAATTCACGAATAATAAATCAGCTATCATTTTCGCCTTATCTTCTGTTAGACATTTATGGAAAGCCGTGTCTATGCCAGACCAGAACCTGTCAAGCGGATCTCTAATAAATATAGTGAACTCTCTTTCTTCATTAGGAGATAAATCGCATACAGATTTTATTTCCCAATCATTTTGTTTAGCTAAGTGGTTTTGTGTGGTATAAGCGCACTTAGGTATGGGCATAAGATATCCATCTCCAGTATCTATAGAATGGATCCTCTTTAAAGATTCTATAATTGGAAAATACATCATTGTATTAAGCCTGTGTAATTTCTATGCTACTTAAGTTATCGCCAGAATAGGTAAAATCTTTTGTTAAAGTTGCGCTGTCGCTCTGTCTCGTTAAAACTGTTTGTGTTAACTGATCACCAGTATATGAAAGAGTTTTAGAATAAACCAAAGTTATTTTAGCAGATGTTTCCCATATATTAATAGTGGTTAAATTAGCGCCAGTATACAACAGTTCTTTAAAAGCATTAAGAGAAGCAACTTTATACTCGCCCTCTAGCTCTATGTTTGACAAGTCATTTTCTGTTACAGGTTGAGTTCCTGGCAAGAATGAACCAGTATAACTATCCCATACAAGTATCTGACCATCAACTATTCCCGTGATATTAACATTGGATATGTCGTTAATGTCGCCAACAGTTTGATCTTGTGGCTCGAAGATTCCTGTGCCACTATTGTAAACTAAAACTTGACCGTCTGAAACGCCTGTTATATCTACATCGCCTATGTCATCTATAGTGGGAAGAACTAGGTCTTTATTTTCCCACTGTCCAGTACCAGTATTATATTGCAGTATTTGATTATTAGATAAAGCAAAAGTAGTTACGTCTGTTAAGTTGGCAATGGTAAAATCTACATTTACCCAGTCAGTAGTGGCAATATCATATTGAAGTATTTGCGTATCTGCAAGGGCGGTCAAGGTAACATTAGTAATATCACCTATGTCATTAATTGTAGAACTAGAGGAAGTTGGAACAAATTCGCCTTGAGCAGCATCCCAACTGATAAATTGACCATCAGTGATCCCTGTGATATCTACATCATCAAGGTCATTGATACTACCGCCCGCCCCGCCTGATCCAGGAATTATGCCCTGTTCTACTTCGTATACAGATGCTTCTACTGTAGAACCTTCAGCATTGTTAGGATCAACAGTGTAATTCTTCTCTGGAATAAATGCTGATTTTTTACTTAACCTAACCCAGCCCACTCTAATAAGAGCTTGGAGGTTCTCACTGTGGCCTATTTTTTCTTTTGAGGCATATTTTAATAAATCTAGTGATTTTCTTGGCCCAAGAGTAGGGACTGTTTTCATATCACCGATAGAAATAGTCTTACTTGTTAGGTTTTCTACGATCCACTGTTCTCTTTGGGGATCGCCTTGTCTTTGATGTCCTACCATTTAACTGCACCATTAAAATTAAAGTAATAATACTTTAATTCGCAATTAAATTAGACATTTCCTTTTATTCTACTTAAAATCTAGAGTAAAGTTTGTGCAGATTTTTATTTGGTTGCTGTCATAATGTTTTATTTCTTTACTATCTTGAATGGCTACAATCCAAATGGTATTTTGATGAGGGCCATAATCTATAAGAAAAAGGGCCTGACCCTCACCGTGAGGAGTCTCGACCCAAAGTACTTGTTTAATTTCATGAATTGTTGTCATTTGGCAAATCTAATAATGGTTACTTCATCATCAGTCAAATCAGGGTAAAATCCTAGCATAGCCATTTTCAATCGCATCTTTATATCTCTTTGCAGCTTCAGTTAGTTTCTGATTAGGCTCTGCATCACTTTCAATAATTTGGAGAAAACGTTCTGCGTCACGGCCAGTTAAGGTTGTTGTTGTAATATGTTCTTTATTCGACAAGGCATCCCTAAAAGATGTAAGACCGTCAATAATACGGTCTTCAAC
>Ga0181591_10002367_pt1 | contig 16235 bp, 7 predicted proteins | sample 071ome_33_FD_133757 | JGI IMG/M metagenome (GOLD analysis project Ga0181591, IMG submission 133757) | Coastal salt marsh microbial communities from the Groves Creek Marsh, Skidaway Island, Georgia - 071412AT metaG (megahit assembly) | ecosystem: Environmental > Aquatic > Marine > Intertidal zone...
AAGCCGAGACTGGCGATTAAAAAGATGGTTTTGGAAAACTTCAAGTCGTACGCGGGGGCGCAACACGTTGGACCCTTTCACAAGGTGAGTTGAAATACGAATGGGATTCTTCCGTTTGTTTTTGCTACATCGCGTCGTGTGGTATCGTCGACGCGCGACAGGGGTCGAGACGCTCGCGTGGAGTCAACGGCGTCGTCGTTGTCGTTTGCTTTTTGTTTTTTTTGTGCGCGTCGAATGAAGAGAAACTAACCGCGTCGTGTGTTTGATTGAACCAGTCTTTTTCGAGCGTTGTCGGACCGAACGGAAGCGGTAAATCCAACGTTATCGATGCGATGATGTTTGTGTTCGGGAAGCGCGCGAAACAGCTTCGCCTGAACAAAGTGAGCGAGCTGATTCACAACTCTACGGATTTCAGAAACTTGGAGTACGCGCGAGTGGAGGTGCACTTTCATGAAATAATCGATGATCCCAACGACGAGGAGGCGTATGAAATCGTCTCGGATTCGGATTTTGTCATCTCTAGAGAGGCGTACAGAAACAACACGAGCAAGTACTTCTTGAACGATAAGACGAGCTCCTTCACCGAGGTGACCAAGCTGTTAAAGGCGAAGGATGTCGATCTGAATAACAACCGCTTCCTCATTCTTCAAGGGGAAGTCGAGCAAATTTCGATGATGAAGCCAAAGGGTGTGAATCCAGGAGATGAAGGTCTTTTGGAATACCTGGAAGACATCATCGGTACGTTGCAATACGTTGAGCCGATCGAAGAGGCGAGCAAGAAATTGGAAGAACTCAACGAGCAGCGCGACGTCATGGTTAACCGATTGAAATTGGTTGAAGGCGAAAAAGACGCGCTTGCGATCGTCAAAGCTGAAGCTGAAGCCTTTCTAGAGAAAGAAAAGGATCTGCTCGCCACGAGATCTACCATGTATCAGCTGTTCATCAAGGAGACGGAGGCCAACTTGGCTACTATCCAAGAAAACAAGGATGCGTTGACGCAGAAGCTCGAAGAAGAACGCACCAAGCTTTCAGAGCACGACGGGGCTTTGAAATCGGCTGAAGGCCGACATGGCGAACTGATGTCGCAGCTTTCACAAATCCAAGGCGAGCTCGACAAAAGTGTGAAAGAATATTCTGAATTTGAGCGCAAAGACATCAAGTTCCGCGAAGACTTGAAGCACATGAAGGCGAACATCAAGAAGATTGAGACAAAGCTCTCAAAAGATACCGAAAAGCAGAAGCAGATGGCTCAAGAATGCGCAGAGATTGAAAAAGACGTCCCGGCGTTGGAGGCTAAGAAGGCTGACTTGGAGTCACGCATTGAAAAAGAAGAAGCCGCCTTGGACGCGTTACTTGACAGTCTGAAGGGTGAAATGGCGCAGATCGGCGCCGAGCTCGACCAGGTGCAAAAGGAGTTGGCGCCCTGGGAAGGCAAACTCGCAGATGCTCAGGGAGTGTACGACGTCGCTACTACTGAACGCGCGCTTCTACTTGAAAAGCACGCCGAAGCAGAAAAAGCGTTAGTTTCTGCGCGCGAAGGACATAAAGACGCTCTCGCAAAGGCGTCTGAATTAAAGCAAATGATTTCTGAAGAAGAGGCTGCTTTGGCATCTGAAAGCAAGCGGCTCGAGAAAGCTCAAGCTGCGCAAGCTGACGCCAAGGAAAAAGAGGCGGCTGCTCAAGCTGAAACTCGTGAACTCCGCGGAAAACTTGAACAACGTCGTTCTGCGGCTGAAGCTGAACAGAGCAAGAGCAAAATGGTCAAGGCGCTGCTTGATGGTCAAGCTACTGGCGCACTCAAGGGTGTGCTCGGTCGTCTTGGCGATCTCGGAGCCATCGATAAAAAGTACGATATCGCCGTCTCTACCGCTTGCGGCGGGCTCGATCACATCGTTGTTGAGAACACTTCCGATGCTCAACACTGCCTCTCTTATCTGCGTAAGCACAACCTTGGCGTCGGGACTTTCTTGGCTCTTGACAGGCAAAAGCACTTGGTGTCGAAAATGAAGGAAAACGTCTCCAATCTAGAGAACGCACCGCGCCTGATTGATCTTATTAAGCCTGCGGAAGAGCGCCTGGCGGTCGCCTTTTACATGAGTCTCCGAGACACCTGCGTCGCGGAGGATCTCGAGCAAGCCTCTCGCCTGGCTTATGGTCAAACTCGTCGAAGAGTGGTTACACTTCAAGGTCAACTCATTGAAACGAGCGGCGCCATGAGTGGCGGCGGCGCCAAACCGCGCAGCGGTAGGATGCGAGTTGGTAAAGAAGCGCCTGTGATTGAAGACGCCGCCGAGGTGGCGAAAGAAATTCAAGTCGCTGAAAAAGAACTTGAAAAGGCGGGCGTTCTCTACGAGCGATCGCGCAAACTGGCTCTCTCTTCTCTTCAAGAGGCTCGCGATGCGGAGGCTGCCGTCAACAAAATTGAGCGTGCTCTGCCAAAGTTAAAAGCAGAGTATGAAGCTGCTGAAGCGAAGGCTGCCGATCTTTCAGGCCGTTTGGGTGAGCTGGAGGCAGCACATGACGCGAGTAAGAATGATGCAGCCGAGCTCAAGCGATTAGACGATGCGGTCAGCAAAGCAAAGGTGGCTCTCGATCAGGTCGCTGCTGGTGCCGCTGCCTTGAAGGGAAAAGAAACAAAGCTTCAAGAGGCCATGGACGACGTTGGTGGCGAGACGTTGCGCAGACAGAGAGCTGTTGTCAAGGACCTCACTGTCGGTATTACGGCGGCGGCGGATGCCGTGACAGAGAAGAGAGCGAAGGCAAAGTCCCACGAAAAGACGTCCGCTCGTCTTTCCAAGGCTGTTGAAGAAGGAAAAGCCGAAGCTCAACAAATTAAGAGCGACATGGAGCGCGTTAACGCGGACATCAACGAATTGACAGAGGCAGCTGGCGCGTGCATTGAGGCTCAGGGAGAACTCAAATCACAAGTCGAAGCAAAATCTGTCGAATGCTCCGAGGCGCAGAAAGCTCTCGACGAGATTATGAAGTTTGTGAACACGATCCGCGGTGTCGAGGTTGATATTCAAGCAAAGTTGGATGATGTCGCTGTGGAAGAAAAGGAAAATAGAGACAAGGAAAAGCATTGGACGAAAGAGCTCAGCAAGGTGACAAAGGAGCGTGCTGGTCTGTACAAGGATGGTGAAGTTCCTGCGCTACTGAGTGACGAGGAGCTTTCTGAATGCACGACGGACGAAATGCAAGAAAAGGCTGTCATTTTGGAAGAGGAGCTCGCGGCAGCGAAGCCTGACATGTCATCTATCGAGGCGTACGCAAAGAAGGCCGAGGAGTATGAAGAGCGCGTTGCGGAGTTGAGTTCAGCAACAGAAGAACGCGACAAAATTCGTGAAGATTACGATAAGCTGAAGCAAAAGCGACTCAATGAATTCATGGATGGCTTCAACATCATTTCTTTGAAACTCAAGGAGATGTACCAAATGATTACTCTCGGTGGAGATGCGGAGCTCGAGCTTGTTGACTCTCTCGATCCATTCTCCGAAGGTATTGTTTTCAGCGTTCGACCACCAAAGAAGAGCTGGAAGAACATCGCAAACCTATCAGGTGGTGAGAAGACGCTTTCTTCGCTTGCCTTGGTCTTTGCCTTGCATCACTACAAACCGACTCCTCTTTATGTCATGGATGAAATCGATGCGGCTCTTGATTTCAAGAACGTTTCAATTGTTGGCCATTACATTAAGGATCGCACAAAGAACGCTCAGTTCATCATTATTTCTCTCCGAAACAACATGTTCGAATTGGCGGACAGGTTGGTTGGTATTTACAAGACCAACAACACCACAAAAACCGTGGCGATTAATCCAGGATCTTTCAAGGTGGGGGCGAATCAGCTCGAGCAGATGAGCCAAGACACCACAGCAGAACCTGAAGCACAAGCCGTCACGGCGTAAGCGCTCGACAACTGTAAAATAATTCAATGTGATTGAAGCTAATTTCTCTAAAAGTACAAGGCTAATACGGCGATGCGCTATAATCTATTAAGTACATTCCCGACGGTGACACCGATAATTGTCGCCACAGAGTAACCGATCACTCCAGTCAGTATGGCTGGTGCGGTAGCGCGATGCCATCCGCGTGCCGATGTCATCGCCGCTGCAGTTGCGGGCCCACCAACGTTTGCGTTAGCCGCAGTGAGCACCGACCACAGTGGGAGACGAAGTAATTTGTGACCAACAATAATCGAAAACGCGAGTTGAACCGACAGCAATGTAGCGATGAACAATATCATCGATCCACCAGTGATCGCATTGAACACGATGCGCAAATCAGCCATCGCGCCCAAAGTTGCAAAGAAGAGCAACATGCCCACCCCGCTCATGGCTTGCGCCCCGGCATATGTAAAAGTACTGGATAAATTCCCATCTAACTTCTCATTCGACTTGAACAGTCTTCTTGTCACGCAGGACGCGATAGGCGTCAGCAAACAAGCAACACCGAGGCCCAAACTCGGTTGCCCGAGGATGCGCGCAATCTCCTGAGACGCTCGAAGAACGATGAGAGAAACCGCTAATGATGCCGCTACGGACGATGTACAAGGGATATTTTGTCTCACATCCGCGTTTTCGACATCCAAATGCCTCGGGCCCGGTGTCTGTACTAGCATCAACACTCCAAGATATACGGCCATTGCTACGTTATCGGCAGCCATGCCGGCAGTCAGGAGCGCTTGACCGCCCGAACTCATCATGTCCACCGCTTGTGCGGTGCTAGCGAAATTCACAGAGCCACCAATGTAGCTACTGCACAGACAACTGGCAATCTTCCAGCCAAACTCACCCAAGCTCGCACCACACACGTTGAAGGCTGCAAACGTCGCAAAGATGGTTCCGCAAGCGCCAACAATAAAACTCTTAAACACCTGTCGCCCCTCTTCATTCGCGAGTTCCCGCACGTTTGACCCTCCACTCAACAACGCAAAGATCACCGATAACGGCATGATCCACCTCCACACCGCATCGTATATCACACTCGTTGCCGGCAATACCCCAACCGTAGCCAGCACCGCCGTTGCGCCCATCGTCATGATGGGCGCTGAAACCCGCGCTCCGATGCCCGTGTTATCTTCCATCACCTGCCCCAAAGTTGCCGTCGTCGCAATCACCGCCAAGACGGACTCTGGCGTCGCCACCATCAATCCTCGGGTCTGAGTTCCCCGACGACCGTCGTCGGCAACCGAAAAAGTCTCTCTGCGCGGCGCGCTCACGACGCCGTCACGCCTCGACGTCGACGCCGTCGCGCGTCGTCGCCGCCATATGGACGCATCTAAACCACCTCGCGACGAATACCGCGTCGTCGCGATCGACGTCGTCGCCATGTCGAACCGAAAGTGACCACTTGCGAGAGTGACCACTTGCGTGTCAGTCGGTGCGGCGCGGCAGAATTCACCTCGAAACCACCACCCATCTCTTTTCAAGATGGGTGACACCGACCCTTTATCGGTCATGTCGAGCGCCATGCTGCTCGTCGCGGTGTGCATGCACGCGGCGGAACAACGTCCGAGCATACTGGTGCGTGGACGCGCCGGATAGAAACGAAACACGACGCGTTGGGAGATTTTCGCGAGACGACACACAACACCAATGACTAACATTTGTTTCATCTTTATCGCTCTAGTCGTTTGGATTCTTGGCGGCGTTTGCGATCGAACGCGTGCATGTTGGGAGGAAAAATACTTATGCGCTCACCAACGTGCAAAGAGACGTGTGGTGGTGCGTGCTCGGGTTATGTATGTTTGTGCTACTCGGGAATTGCGTGACTCAAAGCGCATACGTCGGTTTTGGCTCGGCGTGGCCAAAGACGCAGTGGCAAGCGGATGCACTTAGGTATTTAGGTTTCGGGAAATTAGATGGGGTGATAGATTACGTGCTTTACTTTGTTCCGTACTTTGGCATTGCCGTCGTAGCGACGAGCAAGCTGTATTTGGATAGACTAGCCGCGGAACCGCTTGACCACGAACCTCTAGCGCCACCAGCTGCGACGGATCAGGAGAAAGTTTTGAAGTTGACGGTGATTATGGCTACGCTATCTGCGATCACAGTGCCATCTTTACCTTCTATGGTGTACTTGCTGTTTGTGGTGTCATTTTGTACTTCAAAGTTGCAGCGTTCTGTGGGAAAATTGACGTCTGCTAGACAAAAGTTGCTCAGTTTACCCAAAAGCGCAACATTAGCTTGCTTGTGCTACACAGCGGTGCACTTTGTAGCTATATACTTGTATCAGCTGCCGGAACTGCAGGCTGTCGCGCGGGTGTCGTCTGCGCAATTCCTCGGCTTGTACTCGATGGATAAAGGTGAGGGGCCGTTGGTGCGTCTATTGCGCTTGATGCAAATCGTGGCGGTAGGCGGTACCTTCATGGGTCTTTGTGCGATGGAATCGCGCGAGGGGCGAGAGTCAGATGATCAGATCAGAGAACCTTTGGTTTCTTATGAAACAGCGTCAGAGGGTAGCGTACTTAGCGTTCAAAGAAGGGTCGAGATGGTGCCCCGTCTGTTGGCGCGTTTCGGTGGTATACTCGTAGGTCTGTGTCTGCTAATCGTTTCTCTGTTAGTGACCAACTTGGTTGCATATCCGATGTTGCTAACTGGTCTGCTCTTGGTTGTGGCTCCTGTGAGACACTCAACGTTTGCAAATATCCACGGCCATCTGATTTTCGTATACATGGCGATTTGGTGTGTTCTTGAGTACGTTTTGCTATGCATTCCTCCCATCGCGATGGAGCAGATGTATCGTAAAATAGCTCTTGTACTTGAAGCCTTTGGGGCGTTACCAGCGCACGAAGGGGAGCAATCTGGGTTGAATGCGCTGTACATGGGCAGCTTGGTGGCCACGCTAACTTTTGTAGGGTGGCTCACGAGACTCGCAAAAGAAACTCCAACAGATGATGAGCTGGAAGAACTAGTGCAAACTGAGGTTATTGAAGACTTTTTACCTCTGCAAGATCTTGAACTCGATCTCGATTCGAACGGGAGCGATGAGCGACGATTGTGGAATCGTCCGTTCGTCAATTTGATTTCGCATCTGCTCGTCCCATTTGCTCTATGGATTGTGGCGCTCTCCAAATCCGACCTGATTCACGCCGCACTACTCATAGCTTTCCTTTTCAACATAATCAAACCGGGCGATCGCACGATTTTGCACCTCACGGCGCAGACTCTCGCCGCTTCTATTGGGTTGCTGTATGTTTGGGCGCTAAACTGTCGGCTGAATATTTTCAATATCCATATTGCCAAGTTCGATAGGATTTTTACATTGATAGGTCTCGAGGAATCAACTATGATCCATACAACAGGTCCACTTGCATGTATTTTAGCTGTGATATGTTTGGTTTTATATCTTCCAATGGTGCTCCATGCTTTGTCTCCGTCGGTGACTGAGGAGGAGCGGTTGTCGGGGCGTGGTCTCTTGAATTCAGCACTGAGCCTAGGCAAAGCGATCGTTATGGAGTGTTCGCTGGTTTTAGTGAATACGATGTCAAGATTTGGGACTTACCTTGTCCTTCTGGTTGGTCTTGCCACGGTCGAAAGCTCGAAGTGCTCCCTCGTCAACTTGACGCTTCTGTGTCTTCTTGGAGTGAATTGTGTCACAAAGAACCCTGAAGGCAATCAGTCCAAAAGATGGCGCACCGTGCTGATATTTTGTCTATTCAACCTGGCGCTGCGATATGCCTTCGGCGCGTTTCCTTTGGGAGAGATATTCAATTTCTCAGACTCTTTGAGCAACTTTCTCGAGTCTGTTGTTGGCTTGGAGCAGCATGTCGCGCCAAACAAGTTGATGGAGGAACTGCTTGGGCCCACAGCGTTGGTAGTGGTCACGTATTTTCATGAGATCGAGTTATTTGCATCAAGTGAGCGCACAAATAGTCGTCGCCGTCTTCCTTTAGCGGCAACTGAACTTGGCTTTTTGCCATTGTTGAAACGTTTCACGATAATCCATGCAAATAAACTGATCATTATAACTGGGCTGTGCTTCAGTTTAGAAAGAAGAGATGCTCTGGGTTTATTGATGCTGGCCGCGCTCATTGCCGTTTCATTATCTCTGAAAACGACAGAGGGCCCGACGGAAGTAGTAGGCGTTGTCGCACTCGCCACAGCGATAGTCGACTATGCGTATAAGATTCAGTATACGCAAGAAAACGAAGTTGGGTGGAACATATTAGTTTTGATTGGCGCTCACAAGTGGCCTGAATCTTCTCTCCGCTTTGTTCCACGCAATGAGGCAATGCTTCGTTATCCGATCGTTGTGCTATTGTCTGTAGAACTCGTCAAAGTGACACGATCGTGGTTGAGCACTATGCCTCCGGCTTTGAAATCTGGATGTGCTCCAGAACCGTGCCATCTGTTCTGGCCTCAGCGTAATGCCCGTGCTACACTCATCAAACGAAAGACGAAAATGGAAGAGAGAAAAACTGGTTCTGAGGAGCCGATCATCGAGCAAACGGAATCAGAGAGTGGATCTGAACTCACGATTTTCAGCGACGATACATCGAGTCGAGGATCACAACATGAGTTTGCGCGGAAAATCCGTGAGAATGCTCGAACGAACGTCGGGCAACTAGCAATGCTGGTCTTTATCGTCCCTGAAATGCTTGAAGGTCTACTTGCAAACCTGATGCCCGGTTTACTATACGTTATCTTCGCTGTCATTGGCGTCGCATCAACGAATATGTTATCTCTCTTATATCTCGCCGTCACATGGAAGTTGTTACACTCCAAACTTGGTTCTCTGCCGCGAGATAGAGTACTGCTTTGGCGCTCAACGAGCATCATCTGTGCGTTAATTGTCTTGTGGCAGTACGTCGTATCGATCGATGTCGTTCAGAGCGGCATCAGTGGGGTGCCATCTTCACAGACAAGCGCGGCTCGGGCATTACTCGATGCAGACAAATCCAGAGAGAGCTTGAGACTTGCCGAGGAAACGAAGCAATGGCTCGCTGTATCGCCATGCAGTAGGTTGATACTACTGGGGCACTTTGCCGCATTCTTCATCGCTGCTTGTCAACTTCGAATGGACGCTATCCTTGTATCTTTGGATGATAGGGCAAGAATGACTGTAGAGGCGAGTCAAGAAGAAAATGATTCCATGAATGTAGATATGGTTGCGGAGCTCGTCCGTTCGATGGTTCCGAGACAAACTCCGACTCAAACTGCATTGCTTCCTCCAACGTCGCAAGAGATGAGCTATTTTGACATAATCTTTGCTCCGTTGACGTGGCAAGCTAGTAAGACGTGGACAATCATAGAGTGGATGCGATATTTCTACATTAGATACGCGGTGGAGTGGGCACTTGTACTTGTAATGGGGTTCGGTACATGGTCTAGGGATTTGCTTCATGTCGGATACTTGATCTTATCCTTTTATTTCTTCAGAGCTCGCAATCATATTCAAAAAGATAACGACACCATCTTGAGAATATTGCAGCTCTACAATGTGGCCATCATTGCTGCTGTGCTCGTTTATCAAGCTCCACTTGAAGGACTGCTCGGAGATTGGTATGCAAGTGTGGACACTTGCTCCTTCTTATCAACATTGGGTCTCGTCAAGCGCCGCAATGTGCTCGGCTGGCAAATGGGACAGCTTTCGCCCGATCTATTGATTTTTGCCATCATTCACGTGCTGAGGGGAATCATCGTACAGCCTGCTTACGCGGCGGTGATGGAGATGCGTCGGCAGGCTCACGAAACTGAGCACCGTGTGAGTGAAATTTTGAAATGGGATTGGATAAACAAGAGTCTTGAACGCTGCTTACTCAAGCTCAACGAAAAAGAAGAGCGACGGAAGAGAGTAGACGACATTCGTGATGAAGTGACGAGTCTATCGCGTGAAGTGTTGGCAATTGAAAGTCGTGGAGATACTTCGAGAAAAGTAAATACCGATCTGAAGCCAGCCAGTGAACCTCATCGAAGAAGAGAAAAGAAGAAAACCGAAGATATTAGTGGATGGTTCGAGCAAGATGAAGATGAGATCGAAGACGAATCTGAGGAGTCTTTTGACTTGCAAGGGCACGAGATGAAGATGCGGAAGAGCGTCGAGGAGCCGAAAACTGACTTGCCCAGTTTGTTTGAAACGTGGTTAATGGATAAGAGCTCAACTCTTGGATTGATATTTGGTGGTATGCTTCAGGCCTGGCCATGGCTCACCGCTCCTCGCTATTCTATGTGCTATTTCTTCATGACGTTGGCGTTTGCGGTGGATTTCTCCATCGCAACGTTGATCTTTCCGGCGTCCATTTTCGGGTATGCCTTGATCGTCTACCCGACTGCTCCTACCGGTTTCTGGCGTGCTATTCTTCTGTACTCGGAACTGCTTCTCTTGATCGCATTCTTACTCACGATTCCGTGCTCATCAGGTTGCGATTCATGGCAGTTCTGCACAGAGGCAAGCACGGTACTCTCGCGAGGTCTTAATCCAACTTCATCTTTCTTGTTTGCAATGAGCGGGACGTTTATGGCCTACGTGTCAATCATTATGTACATCAATTCAGAACAAGCGATCAAGGATGACGAGGGCATAAGACAGGGAAGAGATGAAGTAGTTGAGGACGAGCTTGTCGACGACTCCATGTTGTCTCATTTTCAACAACTGCAGTTTGCTCATCTTGACATCAATTTGAATCAGATGAGCGACAACGAGTCGTTGCCGTTACATCTAGAAGTCTCACGCGGCTTCATCAGTGAGATTGATACGTTTTTCCAGCGTATGCTGACGCCTGAGGCTGAATACGGCCCGTCGTTTGTTGCCGTATCCGTTCTTGTGGACGAAAAGAAGACAGATTGGCAAGCCGTCGAAACACACATTAACGAAGTTTTGATTGCGCATCAAATGGTGCAAAGCGAATCGAATGATGGAATCAATGTGGCCTATTACACACTTGAATTTGTGCAGGCGGATGTTGAAGGGACGCTAGCGAAAGACGGCCATCGTACGGCAGTCTTCAGGGTAGTAGCACCGACGTCTGTGTTCTGTCCTGCCGCAGAAGCGGATTCGGCGCTCTCAACCCTACAGTTGAGAGAAGCCGCCGGAGAATCGACGACAGACGCGCTCGGAATCACCTCTGTACGCGCGTTCCATCGTGAAGGTCAAGACTTTTACATGGCAACTCTGTGTTTCGACGTTCTTGCAACCTTGTTTGTCGCCATATTCTATCAAAGCACGATTGACTCAGATCCTGAGGCGCTCGTAGAGACTTACTACCAAGGGCTGTTCAAAATTGATTACGTCTTTTCAGTCTTCATTTGTCTAGTCTTAATTGTCGCAGATGGGGTCATTTACATGAAAAAGGCGAAGATTGCCAAAGTGTTCTACCATTACTTGACGTACACTGGATTTGTTGGCTTCTTGCTCATTACCTTCCACAACAACACGACGGCACATCACGCATACTTGCAAGTCTTCTTCTTGCTGAAAGCCATTTCGTTTGCACTTGGAGCGCGTCAAATTCGTTCTGGGTTCCCATCTGAAGTGTTTACAAACAGCTTGATATTTCAACGCTCGGATATCATCTCCTTGGCGGCTTTCATGACGTACTTCTCCATACCGTTCATGTATGAGTTGCGTGTTTTACTTGAGTACGCATGTACTGACAGCGCTTTGGATTTATACGATTGGCTCAAGTTGGAGAATATTTCTAGGGAACTCTTCCGAATCAACGTGCGCAATAATACGTACAGGAAATATCATCCATTTGGAGCGCCGCAGCCCTGGTGGAAAAAAGTCTTCCTTGAAGGCGGCGGTCTTTTTGCCATCATTTTCAGTCTCTTGGTCGTGCCGTTCTTCATTTTCAGCACTTCGAACCCTCAAGTTGACATCAACCCTGTGTTCGACGTACGCTTTAACATGTCACTTGTCGGAACAAAGAGTGAGTTTGTCTATCCAATCTTTGAAGGTGGGTACCGCAAACACATTGATACCATGCCGTGGGACGCGCTTCACACTGACGCTCCGGAGCCACAGATCAACAAAGTTGGTCAGATTCAGGAAGTGTGCTTAGCTCAAGACAGTGATACACTTTGGTCTGTACCACCACCGTCGCTGAAAGCTCTGAAGGACTCCCTTAGAGCTGGATCAAAATTGACGACAGGATGGACCTTTAAGAGACACTTGCCAGTGGACAACCCGGTGCTTTACACGGATACCATCGAGTACACATTTTCTCAGGAAGAAGCGACGGCATTGCTGAGAGTCATAAACGGTGAGCAAAATAATGTCTTCTTGAACGGTATCTATCCTCGCGTCTGGCATCTACACGGGAGAGGAGCACCTGTTCCAAAATATGCGACAGAGCAGAGCATCGGTTGTAGCCTGTCTCTGAATGGCGCAAACTCTTCATCGCCTTGGTGGTCAGTGGACTGCGGCATATTCATAAGTTCCGCGCAAAGTACCGATCACCTCCATTGGTGGAATCCCTGCAAAGTGTTTGAAAACGGTCCAGAAATCGTTTTGATTTCGTCTGAAGTACCGACTGGTGTGTTTGCCACTTTCTCTCAATTCGTCGGCGGCCTCACGGGTGTCTACGTCGTTTACATTTTGACTCTGGCGTCAATCGTGAGAGGCTTCACAAATAATCTCGTTGGAAACATTCAGCACGTTGATTTACCATCCACACATCGTTTGATTTCGTTGTGTTCCGATATTTACAGCGCTCGACAAGTGCGAGATTTCATCCTTGAAGAACGTCTGTATTGGTTGCTCATTCGCATTTACCGTTCACCGGCGGTACTTTTCGAATTCACACGCACGCCGGATGGTTCGGCGATGCCATTGCGGCCAAAACAAGAATAAAATTAGCAACTCATCATAGTACAGTAGCTTGATTAGAAGATTGTAATTTGCGTCACTAGCTCACAGACGCACGCATTAACTTTGCCATCGATGTCCCATATGAATGCGCACCACTGCGAGCGCGCATGCCACACACCGACGCTACACGCGCGTCATCAATTGCGACTAAAGTGTGTAAGGCGTCATAAACGTTTTCGGTTGCATCTTTCGTCGAATGGTCAAGCGTCGCGGACGGCCCATGAAGCGGACGGAGAACCATTCGAAGTCGATGAAAAAGAAGAAGATGACCGTCAATGAAACTGTTTCGACCACTTCTTGCCAGTGCGTATGCGAGGGGCCTATGGATGATCCTAAGAAGGCACCACAACCAGGACAACGAATGTTAAAAGGCAAATGTCTCTCAGAGTTCGACGCTCACGTCCAATCCTGTGACTTCTGTCTAAAACACAATACTCAATGGAACCAACATTCCTTCTCGGAACTGAATATCCGCAAGCTGATGGACATGAAAGGTTCTAACGAAATCCAAAGCGTCTTGAAAAGACTGAAAAGTCGAAACGTGGCGTGCGATAGACGTGTTGTGCTAAAAAACGCCGTGCGCGCGCGCGACGCCGTAATTTTCACACAAATTTTGCTGGAGTGCAAGTCTGAACCTTGGATGACAGATATAACAAAATCCGATTTAGTTCGCGACGTTTTGGCACTGGCCTCGACGCAACAAGCCGACGAAGTTTTAAAGTTTTTGAAGATTATTCAAAAGGAAATTGGTGCAAAAGTTGAAGGTCAACACATCAATACATTACTCTCTGTGGTGACGGAGACCGGTAAATCCATTCTTCGATACCTCATAGACACGCAGGGATTGACGCTAAATCAAGAACACATGGATTCTGCACTTTTGCGAAACAATCTGACCACGTTCAAAACGTTACACGAAGAATTCAACGTGCCAATTCAACCGTATCACTTGCATCAAGCTGTTGAATCCATTTCGGTGGCGATGACTAGTTACTTGATAAGTGCAGGTGCTCGTCATGATGTCGACGATCTTCTTCGAACGCTCAGAGATTCCTGGAGAGACTCAGACATGATTGCTGATCGTCGATACAATGATCCGATAGCGATGGAAGAAGATATGCTCGAGCTAAGAGGATACCTGCGCTCGCTCAAAGGAATCACGCCGGAGAACGACCGAAAGCATCTGAGAACAATTTTGAACTTGTTTGAAAACCATAAATCGGAGATGCAAATTTCCGATTACCTCGAAATCTGCGCTTATCTGAAACGTCTACACGATGAGACTCTGTATGACGATGGTGGGTTATGAGTACGATGGGCGTCTACGCGTCGTTTGCGGTGGATGGGAAGCCTAGACTAATACTACATTTTTGACCAAAGCTTTAATATGAAACACCGCGACACTCCATCGACACGTCAACGATTTCCAGCTTAGTCAGTCCTAATTGAGAACGCTCAATCACGTCCCGTCTATTCATAGCAGGAAGATTTCACTTTTGGTGTCACAGTATCACCACTTCGTCTCCGACTCCACCGCTTGCGTTACCGTATCGCTGTGCTTGAGCTCGAACCCTCTTTTCGTACGTTGCCTTCGATCTGTTGAGCTGATCGTAAGCCTCTTGCTGCGCAGGATCCCTCATATTTGGCGAGTCTAGCAAATCCTGCACTCCAAGCAAAATCTGTTTGATCGTCACTGATGGCTTCCAACCTTTCTCTTCGTTGAGTATACTCAGGCAAACCTTACCCGTCGGGTACACGTTCGGATGGAAGAATCCAGGCGGAAAAGCCACGCGGGGTGGCTTTGCTGGGTAATCTTTGCCAAACTGCAGCGTGATCGGGTACAGTCCACCCTCCCAAATAGTATCGGGTTTGCCTGGGATGGCGCAGTTCCAAACTGTCAGGTCTGTGATTTCATCTCCGTTTTGATCACGTTTCTTCCCGGGTTTCGCGATGAAGCCGAAAGGGTGATCTTTACGCCAATCCTTGCGCTCTTGCGCTAATCTGGACGAGATCAGCGATGACATGGCACGGCGCTGCGGCGTCGACTGAGGTGTGAGAGGAAATTTTATTTGAAGTCTCTTGTTCAACGCGACTCGGAGAGTTGGCTGGGAGTGTTGATTGAGACTAGTATGATCATTTCTAAGTCTATCTATTGGCTCGCTTCTCTAACGTGCACGCAGACGTGTACATCAAGTCGTAGAAGGCTCACTGGGTACCGAGCTCTGTTCCACCGAAAGCGCGCTCTAGTTGCCTCGGAGGCTGGAGGCCGCTCACCCAATCGCTTGCGTGTGTGGGCAAAAGTCCCATTGAGTTTAGCTTGTTCAAAGCCAACGACAAGCCCACGATTTGTATCGCGCAATACATAATCCTAGGTACAGTCACGTCCGTTCGCTCGTCTGAAAACTTTGCAAACGTGGCTTTCGAGTTGAGCACCGCCTTGACTGTCTGCGCCACGCCGCCAAACGTCGTCATGATGCTGAAAATCTGTACCGAGTTTCCGCTCATCCACATCATGAAAGCCATCATACCGATCCCGCTCAGTTGGCCCTGCGCGAAGGCGTACGCGCGCCGAAGACGAAGGGCTGACTGCTGAACGGCCAGAGCTTCGGCATCGAGGGCAGGACGACCGGCGGGTGCACCACCAGATGTGGATGGCTGGCGGTCAGAGATCATCTTCGAGCGCGACGCCTTGCTCGGGTCGAAACCGGGAGGGTCGAGCGCGAGCTCGCGCGCAGATCGCGTGCGCAGACTCATCGCGTATTTTTCATCCATCGCGACGTCTTCGACGAGAGACTCGCGCCGATTTGTGCAATTCGTGGAGGGACTTTCGTCGGTTTCGTGCGTTTTTTTGGTCAAGAGCTCTGCAGTAACGTCACAAACTGTCCGTTCCGTCCCTTTTGCGCGTTTGAGTCTGGCACGTGATCGAATTGGTCGTGGTGGTTGCACTGATAGCACTACGCATCGACGTGTGTGAGCATCGTTCTCATCGTGGCTGGCGAGATATGGGTCACTACAATCCGTTGCGCCAGCAGCGGCTTGGTGAGACTTCGTCGAGCGAAAGCGACAGCGATAGCGAAGAGTCGCGGGCAGCTGAATTCTCAGCGAACGAAGCAAAGATAAGAAAAAATTCATTTATGCGTGTCGAATTCGTGAGAGAAGAGGTGGCGTCTCAGATGAGCCGATTGCGAGTTGTGCACGAGGAGCGTATGGCGAAGGAACGGCTCAAGGCAGAGATGGAAGAAATCAAACGACGACTGACGGAGATGGATACGATTGAAAATGCATACACTCCAACACAGCAAGATGCCGAAAAGTTGGCGGAGCGTGCGGCAGAAGCAATGCTCAAAGCTCTAGATGCGCAACTCTGCGACATAAGCGCGTATGCTTCACATAAGCTTTGGTCTGAGCATGAGTCGGCCTGGGAA
>Ga0181591_10002376_pt1 | contig 16205 bp, 13 predicted proteins | sample 071ome_33_FD_133757 | JGI IMG/M metagenome (GOLD analysis project Ga0181591, IMG submission 133757) | Coastal salt marsh microbial communities from the Groves Creek Marsh, Skidaway Island, Georgia - 071412AT metaG (megahit assembly) | ecosystem: Environmental > Aquatic > Marine > Intertidal...
AGCCAACCGTCACGATCCAGCTCCAGATCCTGGCCTGCCAGCGCTATTCCCCGCTCACGCAGCTGGGAATCACTGGCGTGCGCCAGCGAAATATCAGCAAACTGCTGCAGTGCCTGAGCGTAACTCAGCGTCAGGGATTGCTCTCTCAGCGCTAACGTCCCCGCCCGCATCTCATCCACCAGCACATAGCGCAGCAACTGTTCCACCTCAGTCATGAGCTGCTCATGATCCCAGCCAACCCGATACCATTCCAGCATGGTGAATTCCGGATTATGGCGACGCCCGGCCTCCCCACGCCGGAATACTTTGGCCAGCTGATAGATATCACCACTGCCTGCGCACAGCAGACGCTTCATGGCGTACTCAGGTGAGGTATGCAGGTAACGCTGCTCCGCCTCAATCGGTTCGATATTGGGGTCGGTGACCGGTGCCTGGCACAACAGCGGTGTTTCTACCTCCAGCACCTGACGCTGGCGAAAAAAATCGCGGATGCGGCCGTTTAACCGGGCGCGTTTCTCCAGGGCTTCTAACGATGCGCCCGGTTGCCAGTCCAAACTCATGGTGATTTCCGATACTCCGATCAATTAAACGTTGCTGCGGCTAAGTCACAGCGTGAAAGACAGCCCAACTAGGAAACAACCTCAAAACAACCTCAAAACAACAAAGGGAGCATTGATGCTCCCTTTGTTTTATCGCCTATCAACATTAAAAGCGCCGATCAGCATTAAAAGCGTCGGCTTTTATGTCAGCGACAGATCAGTTATTCGCACGACCCACGTAATCGCCGGTGCGGGTGTCAATACGTAACACCTCGCCGATATTGATAAACAGCGGCACCTTAACCACAGCACCGGTAGTCAAAGTCGCTGGCTTGGAGCCACCATTGGCGGTGTCGCCTTTCAGGCCCGGGTCGGTTTCGGTCACTTCCAGATCCACAAAGTTCGGTGGCGCAACGGTCAGCACCGCACCGTTGAACAGGGTTACAACATACGTTTCCTGCTCTTTCAGCCACTTGACGGTATCGCCCAGCGCTTCTTCAGACGCGCCGTGTTGCTCAAATGAACCGTCTTTCGCCATGAAGTGCCAGAACTCACCATCGGTGTACAGGTATTCCATGTCGTGTTCCATCACGTCCGCACCCTCAAGGGATTCACCCGACTTGAAGGTGCGCTCCCATACACGGCCGTTTTTCAGATTGCGCAGCTTAACGCGGTTAAATGCCTGACCTTTACCTGGCTTAACGTACTCGTTTTCCACAATGGAGCACGGATCGCCATCCAGCATTACCTTAAGACCTGATTTGAATTCGTTGGTAGAATAATTCGCCATGTTAAAACCTGATTACTTTTAGGAAGTCGTATCAAAGTGCGTATCATAACCCGAACCGCCGACGCTGTAGAGCCACAAGATTGGCGCACAGAGTTAGCAGGCGCCTTTCGCCAACTCGACGACCTGCTCGACTTTCTGGATATTCCAATAACAGCGCTACCTATCTGTCAGCAGGCTCAGGCCGATTTTCCCCTGTTGGTGCCGCGCCCTTACGCGCAGCAGATGGAAAAAGGCAACATCAACGATCCCCTGCTGCTGCAGGTTTTGCCGCAAGCGGCGGAAATGATCGAACAGCCGGGTTATGTCGCCGATCCACTGGCCGAAAAACACAGCAATATTCAGCAGGGCATTATTCATAAATATCACGGCCGGGTGCTGTTACTGGCTGCCTCGGGTTGCGCCGTTAACTGCCGCTACTGCTTCCGCCGGCATTTCCCTTATCAGGAGAATCGTGTCAGCCGTCAGCACTGGCAACAAACGCTGGAGTATGTCGCCAGCGACAGCACTATTGACGAGGTCATCCTCAGCGGCTGCGACCCCCTGATGTTGCAGGATCAGCATCTCGATGAACTGATCAGCGCCATCGAGAATATCCCGCATGTCCGCCGCTTACGTATTCACAGCCGCTTACCCGTGGTGATCCCACAGCGTATTACCGATGCATTGTGTCGACGCCTGTCAAACAGCCGCCTGCATTGCAGCTGTGTGCTCCATATCAATCATGGCAATGAACTCAGTGAGCAACATCACAGCGCTTTCCGGCAGTTGAGACAAGCCGGAGTGACACTGCTGAATCAAACGGTATTGCTGAGAAAGGTCAACGATTCCCTCAGTGTTTTGGCTGAGTTAAACAAACAACTGTTTGAATTTGGTATACTCCCTTATTACCTTCACCTGCTCGATCCGGTGAAGGGTGCCGCCCATTTTGACCTTGATGAACACACAGCCGTTGCTTTGCATCAGCAACTGCTGGAAGCCCTGCCAGGCTATCTGGTACCGAGGCTGGTGCGGGAAGAAAGTGGCAAAAAAAGCAAAACACCAATAATAAAATAAATTCGGCATCTCACCGTCGATATTGTGAAACAAGGACTCGGTCAAAACAGCTTTTACACTGTTTTACTTAATCGGGAGCTAAGATTTGTCAGTGCTACCATGCACTTACGACAAATTGGCTATACTGCTTATTAGCTTCACGTTTTAAAAACTGCTTGATCGTTCGTTTTGTAATCAATAGTAGGAACGCATGGATAGCTCTAAAGCGCCAATCAAACTACATATACCGGCCACTACGCTGACGCAACCCAGTATCTGTGCCGGTAACGTTGAAGGTATCACCCAATGGGCGAAAGAACTGCCTATGGCGAATACCGGCGAATCGGCGCGCCGCTTATATCATGCCATTCGCGAGCTGAATCAATGGGATACCGACCCGCTGTTGCGCTTTAAAGTACTGGAAGTGGTTCGGCCATATATCTATTCCATCTGCACCTTACTCAACAAGCATTTTCTGCAGTCGTCCATTTCACTCAACGACAAGCAACTGAAAATTGCCAACCTCAGCCAGGCGCTGCAAAGCCACCTGGCAACCGGTTATAAACTGGTAGTGGCGCACAGCATCGCCCGCCTGGCGGCCACAGAAAAGCCGTCCAAAATTGTAACGCTGGCGATACACCGCGCCATTTCTGATACTAATCAAACGATATTACGGGCGTTCCAGCTCTACTGTCAGCCACCGGAACACGCCTGGCTGGAAGTTAACCAACTTTTGTTATTGGCCGAAATGCACGGCCTGACCTCGTATAAAGTCAGCGATCGTCAGACCCGCTTTCTGTCCAGCTCGACCATCAAAGATGTGTTTGTACGCTCACACCTGCTGGGAACGGCCAAACCCAACAACCTGCGACAGCTGGATCTGGCCCAACTCTACGACGCCAGTGAGCTGTGGGCCGAATACGTCGGCCTGACCGATGCTGAAGACGAGAGCGCGTTATTCATCATCAACCTCCATCGAGACCGTCCGGGCCAGTATCGCCAGCACCTGCGGGATGCGCAAAAACCGCTATTCCGCAGCCTCAACACCACAGAACTGGTAAAAGCGCTGAAGCTCTGGGCTGCTAACCCGAACGGCAGTCACACCATCACGGTACCCGGTAAGCTCAGCGATAACCTGTTGTCCCATGCGATTCAATCCTGGGGCATCCACTGGCAGCGCTCGTTCCGCCGGGCGCCGATTGAGGGCAGCCTGAAGCTCTGTATCGGGCTCTCCGCCACACATTACTTCAGTGGTGGCATGGTTGATTTTGAACTGATGCTGGCACGCCTCAAACCCAAAGCCGTTGATGGTGAAGGCAGCGCTGCGGCAACTGGCTCAACCAGCAGTGATGATGTCTGGGCCGACGCGTTTGATGCCGGTGGCGCCAAGATTGCCGACAATCCAACCATCAATCTCGATGCCATCGAGTTTATTAACAAGCACAAAAAAGACGAAGGCAACGAACAAAGCGAAATCAAATATCCGTCACATCAGGTGGACCTGATCAACTCCAGCCCGGGCGGCTACTGCCTTCACTGGCGCGGTAACGTACCGCCCAGCATTCAGGCGGGAGAACTGATCGGTATTCAGGAAAACGGCGTGCGACACTGGTCGATTGGTGTTATCCGCTGGATCCGCCATCTGCGTGACGAGGGAACGCAGCTGGGCATTGAACTACTGGCCCCCAAAGCACAAATCGGCGCCGCCAGATTGTTACAAAAAACCGGTAGCAACGGACCACTGATGCGTGCCTTGCTATTACCGGCGATCAAAGCCATTGCACAACCGGCAACCCTGCTACTGCCTCGCATGCCGTTTCGTACCGGCAACAAGGTCGAACTGATGTTTGAATCGGAACAAGGTCGTTATCAGCTTACCAAACGCCTGACCTCAACCAGCAGCTTTGGCCAGTTCCAGTTCCGCACCGCCGGCGGCACCCAGCAGAAACAGAGCAACATCCAGAGTTCTCCGTCGGTTACTGACGATGACTTTGACTCCATCTGGAATAAGCTCTGATACAGCCGTCAGGCTTCTGTAAAAGCTGGTAAAAAACGGCACCAAGCGTCACATAGTGACCTAAATCGCCGTAATCAGACGTTTTTTTTTGCTGCCTGATATTTATAATCGTGTTTTTTAACAAACTGAGCCTGGCATGTCTGCGAACCGAGATACACTTCATCTGCTGTTGTTGATGGAAACCCAGAATCACGCTGAAAATATTGTCAGCATGTTGCGTAATTCTGGTAGCGCGACCCGTGCCCACCTGGTCACCTCTCTGGCTGACTTTGTTGAACAAATCCAGGATAAGTCCTGGGATCTGGTTATCTCCCAACCCGAAACAGACGGCATTCAATGGGTCGAGCTGCAAAAGCAAATTCAGCGTCTCAACAAAGACCTGCCACTGATTCTGGTCACCAACGAAGAACTGGATGCCATTACCTTTGAAGACGCCTTTAAGAAAGGCGCCGCCACCGTCGTGCCGTTGGAAGAATCCAATGTCATGATGATGGTGATCCAGCGTGAGCTCAATCACCTGCGTAATCGCCGTGAAAAGCGCATGCTGGAAGTAAAGCTGCGCGAAGCCGAAAAGCGCAGCCAGTCATTGTTGGAAAGCTCAAAAGATGCAGTGGCTTACATCCATGACGGCATGCATGTGTATGCCAACCAGGCCTATCTTGAATTGTTTGGCTACGACACAGCCGAAGATCTGGAAGGTATGCCGATCATGGACATGGTACATGCCAGCGGCCAAAAGGAATTTAAAACCTTCCTGAAAAAATATGAACAGTCGCAGCATGCCGGTGATCTCAAAACCACAGGGGTCAACGGTGATGGTCAGGATTTTGCGATGACCATGCATTTCTGCGCCGCCACCTACGCGGATGAGCTTTGCACTCAGGTAGTGATCCGTGGTCAGGCCGATAGCGGTGAGCTGGAAGAAAAGCTGAACGAGATCCGTAGCCGCGACTTGCTGACACACCTCTACAATAAGTCGTTCTTTAACGAACAGCTTGAACACGCCGTCGACAGCGCCGTACTGAAAGGTGCAACCGGCGCGGTGTTCTACATCAATATTGACCATTTTAATAAAGTGAAAAGCGATATCGGTATCAACCACTCCGATACCGTCATTTGCGCCGTGGCAGACAGCTTGCGTAAGCACCTCCCCGAAAACACACACTTGTCTCGCATTGGTGAGGACATTTTCAGCTTTATCATGATGGGCACCGATGCCGAGCGCGCCCTGCAGCAGGCAGAAAAGCTGCGCGATATGGTAGAGCATCAGCTGATTGAAATTGACAAGCGCACCACCACCGTCACCACCAGCATCGGTATTTCTCTGATTACTGAGAACAGCTCCAAACCGGAAGATATCCTGCAGCAAGCGCATAACGCCTCAGACGATGTGCGCCGTCTCGAAGGCCATGAGCATGGCAATGGCGTGCATCTTTATATTCCGAAAGAAGCGAGTGACAGTGCTAAAGAACAAAATCTGGAGCAGCAACTGGCCGATGCACTGAAAAACAACAGTTTCCGCCTGCTGTTCCAGCCGCTGATCAACCTGCGCGGCGATGAAACAGAACACTATGAAACCTTACTGCGCCTGCCGCAAAAAGGGGAAGACGATATTTCTGCCGGTGAGTTCCTCAACTCAGCGGATGTCAGCGACGAACTGAAACGTAAGATTGATCGCTGGGTTATTTTGCACACCACCAAGCTGCTCAGCGAGCATCGATCGAAAGGTCATAACACCCGGATGTTCATCAATTTGTCAGCGGCATCGCTGTCCGATGATAGCCTGGCCGGCTGGATCACGGTGGCACTGAACGCCGCTAAGCTGCCCAAAGGTGCCGCTATCTTCCAGTTTAATGAAGACGACGCAGGCCGCATGCTGAAGCAATGTCAGGAATTCACCCACTCCTTGCTGGAACGTGGTATCCCGACCGCACTGAGCCGCTTTGGCTGTGCTCTGAATCCATTCCAGGCTCTGAAACATCTGGAAGTAGAGTACGTCAAAGTGGATGGCTCCTTCACTCAGGAGCTGGGGCATGGCAGTGATGCCCAGAAACATTTGAAAGAAATGTTGACGCAGCTGCACGAAGAAGAAAAACGCACTATTGTGCCACTGGTTGAGAACGCCTCTTCAGTAGCCAATCTCTGGCAGTTAGGCGCCCACTTTATTCAGGGGCACTACGTTCAGGCACCGCAAGCTGGCATGGCTTACGACTTCGCAGAAGAATAAGCCTGCCCGGATCAAAGCTGCGACCAAAGCAACCAAGCAGTGACCAAAGCAACTGAAAAAGCCGCACTTCTGTGCGGCTTTTTTATATCTATCGGCCCGGTAAACGTTAGCCAATATCCCGGTCGCGATAACCTAACAGATAAAGAATACCATCCAGACCCAGGGTAGAAATGGCGTTCTTGGCATTTTCACGCACCAGCGGTTTCGCCCGGAACGCAATACCGAGGCCGGCAATGCTGAGCATCGGCAAGTCATTTGCACCATCACCGACCGCAATGGTTTGCTCCAGTGAGATACCTTCCTGCTCGGCCAGCTCACGCAGCAACTCGGCTTTGCGTTCACCATTCACCACTTTTCCGGTGACCCGGCCAGTGACGATACCGTCTTCCATCTCCAGCTCATTGGCATACACATAGTCGATGCCGAGCTTATCCTGCAGGTAACGACCAAAATAGTTGAAACCACCGGACAGAATCGCGGTTTTATACCCCAGAGCATTCAGGTTGCCTATCAGGCGCTCTGCCCCTTCGGTAACCGGCAGGCGTTCAGCAATGCCTTGCAGCACATCACCGTTCAGGCCTTTCAGCAATGCCACCCGCTGCTCAAAACTCTGATTAAAATCCAGCTCACCCTGCATCGCACGTTCGGTAATCTCCGCGACCTGTTCGCCAACACCGGCTGCCGCGGCTAACTCATCAATGACCTCGGCTTCGATCAGGGTCGAATCCATATCAAAGGCCACCAGGCGACGGGTGCGGCGGTACTTATCATCCCGCTGAAAGGCGATGTCCACACCCAGATCGTTGGCCACTTGCAGGAACTGGGCACGCATCTGACTCTGATCCGCATCGCCGCGAACCGAAAATTCAACACAGGCGCGGGTGTTTTCCTGCTCCTGATCCAGCGGTACACGGCCAGACAATCGATTGATCTGATCAATATTCAGACCATGCTGCGCCACGATAGAAGTGATTGCAGCAATCGCTTTAGCTTCGATGGCACGGGCCAGCAGGGTGATGATATGACGTGGCTTACCCTGGCCGGTTACCCAATTGTCGTAACTTTCTGGTGTTACCGGAGTAAAACGGACGGACAGCCCCAATTCATGGGCTTTGAACAACACGTCTTTAAGAACCGGGGCCGATTCTGCCCGGTCAGGAATGGCCGCCAAAACCCCCAACGTCAGCGTGTCGTGGATTTCAGCCTGGCCAATATCAAGAATGGTGACATCGTACTGCGCGAGAATCGCGCTGATGTTAGCGGTTAAACCGGGCTTATCGGCCCCAGTCACGCGGATTAGAACCAACTCAGTCACGGATAAACCCTTATAGAACCAATTACAGTTTGTCTGTGTCCGCTTTCGCAGCCGCCACAACGCCACGCAGCTCTTCGATCAGATCAACGGTTTCATGAACCGATAATGCGCGCACACGATCAACACTCATCAGGAACAAACCTTTCTCCATTTGCTCCAGTTTTTCTTGCAGAGACTGCTTCACATCACTCATGGTGAATCCCCATCATCTATTAATTGGTCAAAATCTGCGCGCAGACAACAACTTTGTGCCGCTGGCGTTACTTCAGGCGGCGCATATAATACCATCAAACAATAAAATTGCTTGAGTAATCCAATGGCGAAATTCAGTTCGATTTGGCAAAAGCTGAATCTAAGTCAAGCCTGTGGCCTGTTTGCGGCCACCCTGATTCTGATCACCGGAATCAGCATTGGCCTGCTCACCTATCAGCATCAGCTGCAGCAAGGTGAGCAACGACTGCAACAACACGCACGGCTGGAACTCAAGCGTCTGGCACAAACACTGGCGCCCAGCATTCTCAATGAAGACCGTGTCAGCCTCAATCTCACGCTCAATGAGTGGCAACTGGCCTCCAGCCTGCCAGCCATCCGGATTCTCAACCCGGGCCAGCAGGTAATCGCAGAAACCGGCCGGCTGTCGCAAGCCAGCCAGCTAATCACTCAGGCCATTACTCAAGACAACCTCGCGGTCGGCACACTGCACGCCAGCCTCGACTTGTCGCAGGCCAGCAGTGACGCTCGCCGATATCTGGCAATCAGCCTGTTTGTTTCCGCATTGCTGGCGCTGCTGGGTGCCTGGCTCAGCTACCTGCTGTCCGATCGCTATCTGGGATTTTTGCGACAGCTACCGGAACAGCTGCAACGCTGGCAACACGGTGAAACATTAACGCTGCCAACGCCACTCCATAGCGAGTTTGATGGTCTGCATCAGGTGTTAACCGATATCTCAGAGCAAGAACAACAACGTCGCGTAGTCGAGCAAGCGCTGGATCAGTTTATCAGCGCCGAACACCGGGCTGATAATATCGCCGATTTTCGCTATCAGAGCTGCGCACTGTTATACGTCGAGATTCTCGACCTGGAAGTACTGCAAGCGCGCCTCAGCGCCAATGAACTGTCAGCGCTGCTGAATCAGTATCACAAACTACTGAACCAGGCGGCCAAACTCTACAACGGCAAACTCGATCGCTTTCAGGGCGATGGTATTGTGATGCTATTCGGACTGCCTAACTCAGACCCACAGGACACGCTGCACAGCTTATACGCAGCCCGGCTGTTTCTCGGCCTGGTGGATCATCTGCGTGAGCATGACAGCAAGCTGTTACCGCTGGAATTCCGCATCGCAGCGCACTTCGGTCCGGTGTTGCTGGCACCCATCAGCGATGGCCAGCAGATTCAGGGAAACCTGATTGGCGACACCCTGCACTGGGCATCACAACTGGCACAAAGCAGTGAAGAGCGGCGCCTGCTGGTCAGCCAGGGCATTATTGATCAGATCGACAATCACGATGGCATCCATTGGCTCAATGGTCCGGAAGTCACTGACCTGCACGGCAACCAGCAACTGAGTTATTGGTTGGATGAATTACCCGAGAAAAATCAACTACTTATACAGCGCCAGATCAAACATATTACGGCTATGACGGAGCAAGCCTGATATTCCTTTGGAGCAATAAAGTAATTATTTGCACTATTTTGGACCTTTACTAAGGTTTTTAGTAAACCAACCAAGTGAGGGTTCACTCCATGTTAAGTCGCAAGACCCCCCTAGTCGCGGCAGTCCTGCTGGCCGGAAGCCAGTTAGCGCATGCAAATGATTTGAACGTCAATGGCTTCTTAAGTGTTGGCGCAACCATGCTGGATGACAACAAAGCCAGTATCGCTGGCGCCGATTCGAATGGCGGCTTTCAAAATGACACCGTTCTTGGCTTGCAGGTAAGCAAGCAACTGAACGATACAACCAGTGCCACCGGACAGCTCGTCTCACGCGGTGACGAAAACTACAAAACCGAAGCCGCGTGGGCCTTCGTAACCTACTCTGCAAACGATTCAACAGATGTCCGCATGGGTAGACTGCGGATTCCATTCTTCCAATATTCCGATTTCCTGGAAGTCGGTTATGCCTATAACTGGGTTCGTCCGCCAGGTGAAGTATATCGAATTCCGTTTTCGTCCATTGATGGTATTGATATCACCAAGAGCTTCAGTACTTCATCAATGGATGGCAGCGTTCAATTTTACTACGGCCGTTATCAGGGTGAGTTTAATACCGGCTCAGAAAGCTACAATGCTGACTTCCGTAACTTTACCGGACTTACTCTCAGCACAACCATGGGTAACTTCGGAACACGCCTGAGTTATCACCAGGCAGAGCTACTGCTGAATGATGTGCCCGATGACTCCGTACTGGGGCAAGCCTCTATAGGAGCCAGCACTTTAGCAGGCTTGCTTTCAGATCCTTCAGCGGCGGAGGATTTCAACTTTACCGGTCAAACCAGCCGCTTTATCGAAGCCGCAGTGACGTACGACGATGGCGATATGCTCGCCGTTGCGGAATGGACCTCTCTGGATCATGAGACGTCACTATTCCTTGATGATACAGCCTGGCTGGTGATGGTTGGCGAACGGTTTGGTGATATGACCGCGCACCTGACGTATGCTGCCGAAGAAGACAAGTTTGACTCAGGTAACGAAGGTGAGATTCAGAAGCGACTGCCACTACAAGCCAAACAAACCAGTATTATCGCTGGTTTACGTTATGACTATGACGCTTCGACAGCCCTGAAGTTTGAGATTCAATCAAACGATGAAGAGAAAACCCAAGGCCAAGACGGCGACAGTGCTATGCTCTACAGCATCGCGCTTGATCTGGTATTTTAAGGAGAACATTATATGAAACCATTTAATCGCATCCTTAAATCACTGACACTAGCCTCCGTCTTCGTTGCTGGCCTGGCCAGTGCAGAAGTCGCCGTTATTGTCAGTGCCAGCAACGGCAACACCAGCCTTGATCAGGACACCATTGCCCGGGTTTTTCTGGGTAAGAGTAAAAACTTCCCGGATGGTAGCCAAGCGGTACCGGTCGATCAGAACTCTGGTTCAGCGACCCGCGAAGCGTTTAGCAGTACGGTTCTGGGGAAAAGCTCCAGCCAACTTAAAGCCTACTGGTCACGACTGATTTTCACTGGTAAGGGGACCCCCCCCAAAGAATCCGGCGACGATGCCGCAGTGAAAGATCTGGTGGCTAAGAATCCGAACCTGATTGGTTATGTCGACAGCTCAGTCGTCGATGGCTCTGTAAAAGTGGTCTATAAATTCTAAAGCCACTTTCAGAAAACCAACTGCAATAAAAAAGACGCTGCGGCGTCTTTTTTATTGTCTGAAGTTGTTATTAATTTTCTCTGCGATTACTTCGCCGCTCAGGTGTCAACTGCTCCTGCAGGCTCACCATTTTTTCCAATACATTCAGAACCGGTAAATAATCCTGCTGTTGATCGAGCCAGGACAAGGCCGCCACTCCCGCCTCAATCGTCGACAGTCCATCTTCCCTGGGGGATTTACGAATACGATACTGACTCTGATATTCTGGATTTAACGCAACATAAGGCAATTGATTTAACCAGGGATTCAGATGTATTAACCGCCGCACTTTTCGCCAGGTGCCATCCAGAATTAACAACTTCTGAACCTCTGCTTTATGTTCAGCCGTTACGACCTCTCCCTGATCCAGGGGGTATAACAACGCACATCCAACCAGATTATCACTGCCAAAAACCTGCTCTGGAGTTAATTCATCTGCAACTAATAAGCGGCTGCCTGGCAAACTTTTATGCAGCAACGGTGCGGTCGATAATTTATGCCGTGCCTCCGTCGGGTCTTGCCAGATAATCACCTCAACCGGGCTGTTCACCTGCACCATTGCATCGCATAAGCACACAGTCTCAGGCCGCTCACAGCGCGGGCACATTGCCCGCTTCGGAGGAGTGGCCGAATCCACGACCACCACTACTTCGTTTTACCCGACTTTAACAGTGGCTTGAGGAAGCGCCCGGTGTGTGATGACGTTTCTTTCACGACCTGCTCGGGAGTTCCCTCTGCGATAATGAATCCACCTTTCGAGCCTCCTTCCGGCCCCAGGTCAACAATCCAGTCAGCGGTTTTAATCACATCCAGGTTGTGTTCAATCACCACAATGGTGTTGCCGTGATCACGTAAACGATGCAGTACGGCCAGCAGCTGCTCGATATCATGGAAGTGCAACCCTGTTGTTGGCTCATCGAGAATATATAACGTCGAACCGGTATCACGCTTGGACAGTTCTTTCGCTAACTTTACCCGTTGGGCTTCACCACCCGACAGAGTCGTCGCTGCCTGCCCGAGCTTAATATAACTTAGGCCAACATCCATTAGGGTTTGTAGTTTTCGCGCGACGGCAGGAATGGCATCAAAGAAGGTACGAGCATCTTCTACCGTCATTTCCAGCACTTCGTGGATATTTTTCCCTTTGTAGCGTACATCGAGTGTTTCACGGTTGTAGCGCTTGCCTTTACACACATCACAGGGGACATAAATATCCGCCAGGAAGTGCATTTCGACCTTAATAACGCCGTCCCCCTGACAGGCCTCACAACGTCCACCTTTGACATTAAACGAGAACCGACCCGCTTTATAGCCACGCGATCGTGCTTCCTGAGTACCTGCAAACAGTTCGCGCACGGGGGTAAAAATACCGGTGTAAGTCGCTGGGTTTGAACGTGGTGTTCGACCAATCGGGCTCTGATCAATATCCACCACTTTATCCAGCTGCTTCAGGCCATCAATGCTATCGTGATCCGATGCCTTTAATGTGGTTGCGCCATTCAGTGCCGTTGCCGCCAGGGGGTACAAAGTTCGGTTAATTAATGTCGATTTTCCGGAACCCGATACCCCGGTCACGCAGGTCATCAGCCCCAATGGAATCGTCAGGTCGACATTATTCAGATTATTCCCCGTTGCGCCTGTCAGAGTCAGCACCTTGTTTTTATCATAGGGTGTACGCTCTGCCGGAACGGCGATTTCTTTCTTACCGGATAGGTATTGGCCGGTGACCGACGCTTTGTTTTTAATGACCTGTGTTGGTGTTCCCTGAGCAATAACCTGACCACCATGCACTCCGGCGCCAGGACCAATATCAATTAAATGATCAGCGCTGCGGATGGCGTCTTCATCGTGTTCGACAACGATCACGGTATTGCCGAGATCACGCAGATGAAACAGGGTTTTTAATAAACGATCATTGTCACGCTGATGCAATCCTATGGATGGCTCATCGAGGATATACATCACGCCAACCAATCCGGCACCAATTTGTGATGCCAGACGAATGCGTTGCGCCTCTCCGCCCGATAACGTATCGGAACTTCGATTTAACGTCAGGTACTCAAGCCCGACATTGACCAGAAACTGTAACCGCTCACGGATTTCCTTCAGAATTTTTTCAGCAATCTCACCACGATGGCCGTCCATATGCAGCGTTGTAAAGTACTGATGAGCATCTTCCACCGGCATTGCGGTACAGGCATGAATGGTTTTATCACCGACAAAAACATGTCGTGCTTCGGTACGTAAGCGAGAACCGTGACAACTCGGGCAAGGCTGCACACTCAGGTATTTCGATAATTCCTCACGCACCATTTGTGAGTCGGTTTCACGGTAGCGCCGTTCCAGATTAGGTAACACCCCTTCAAACGGATGCTCTTTAAAAATCTGATCACCGCGCGAATTAACGTAGCTGAAGCGTACTGGCTGATCATCTGACCCCTGCAATAAAATATTTTGCTGTTTTTTGGTCAGTTTTTTAAAGGGTTTATCGATATCAAAACCAAAGTGCTCCGCTACCGACGTAATCATCTGAAAATAATAAATGCTGCGGCGATCCCAGCCACGAATGGCACCCTCAGCGATGGTCAGGCTGTCGTCTAATACCACCAGTTGAGGATCAAAATATTGTTTCACCCCCAGGCCATCACAGCTTTGGCAAGCGCCTGCCGGGTTATTAAACGAAAAGAGCCTTGGTTCCAGTTCAGACAAACTGTAACCACAATGTGGGCAGGAGAACTGAGATGAAAACAACAGAGGCTCGGACGTGTCATCATCCATGGAAGCCACCAGCGCTAAGCCACCACTAAGCTCAATGCAGGTTTCCAGAGATTCTGAAAGGCGCTGCTCAATACCTTCCTTGACCTTAAAGCGGTCAACCACCACTTCAATGCTGTGTTTTTTACGTTTATCCAACTCCGGAACATCGTCCAGGTCGCACACCAGGCCATTCACCCGGGCACGGATAAACCCTTGCGAACGCAGGCTTTCGAATACGTGCAGATGCTCACCTTTGCGATCGCGCACCACCGGCGCCAGGATCATATACTTACCGTCAACCGGCAGATCCATGACCGAATCCACCATCTGGCTGATCGTCTGAGCTTCCAGTGCGACATCGTGGTCAGGGCAGCGTGGTGTCCCCACCCGGGCGAACAGCAAGCGCAGGTAGTCGTATATTTCGGTAACGGTGCCCACCGTCGAGCGTGGATTATGGGAGGTGGACTTCTGTTCAATCGAGATAGCCGGAGACAACCCTTCGATCAGATCGACATCGGGTTTTTCCATCATAGAAAGAAACTGACGGGCATAAGTCGACAGCGATTCAACGTAACGTCGCTGACCTTCGGCGTACAAGGTATCAAACGCAAGGGAAGACTTACCGGAACCGCTCAATCCGGTAATAACGATCAGTTTGTCGCGCGGAATGTCGAGATCGACATTCTTGAGGTTATGGGTGCGGGCTCCACGAACCTGAATCTTATCCATAGACGGCTTTCACTGCAGATTGAAAGAAAGTCCGACATTGTAAGCTAAGACACTGGCGGGTTCAGCATTGAACCGGGGTTTATTCCACGATCTCGTGCAACAGCTCGTCCATATTTTCCTGAGCCCAGTTCACCGCCTGAATACGATTGCTGGCGCCAATCTTTTTGAACAGATTGTAGATGTGCGTTTTCACGGTATGCATGCTGACGTTAAGCTGCTCTGCGATCTCAGTATTGGTTGCTCCCGTGGCGGTCAGCTTCAGGATCTGTTTCTCACGCTTGGTCAGTAGCGCGGCATGAGCCGACATCCGGCGCGGCTTATGACGGGTACGCTCCAGGTACTGAGCCATCAACGGCCGTGGAAGCCAGTAATCACCATTAAACATGCCCAGAATGCCTTTGCTCAGCTGCTGCTGCGAGGCATCACGATAAAACAAACCATTGACCATCGGCCAAACGATCATTCGTTCCATCGCATGGCCTTGTGGCGTATTAAAGAATGCCACCATAACGTCCATCGGCTGTTCGTAGATGGCTTCCAGCAGCTCCTGAATTTTTTCCGGGCGCGCGCATTCGGCATCAATCAAAGCCAGTGTCTTACACGGATAGCTGCTCCACTCGTCACGCCACTGAGCCTGATTAACCAGCTGGCAATCAATGTTGGTGCGTTGGTGAATAAAGCCGATGAGAATAGAATTTTGCAGATTTTGCTGGCCGAACAGAATGATGCGACGGCCGGGTAGAGTATTGGTCTTATCCATAAGCTAACTCCTTCTGGTGTTTGTCCGTTTACCTGATGCCTGCTGACATTAGTTGCTCCATGCCCTGACCGATCCACAGTCAGTTCAACCGAGTGTACGCAATCTGACGTAAATTGCTACATTCTGCGGCCAAGTTTTTCATACTTTGGCAGCAGAGTCAGCCTGGCCGTCACTACGTTCGTCGTAATATCTCAGCGTTCGTCGTAATATTCCAGCGTTCGTCGTAATCCTCCGGCGTTCATCCTAATCCTTCAGCGTCCGGCGCTAATCAAAAGCGAGCGAAGCTGGTAAACTGTCGCCCCTTTTTTACTACTGTGGATTTCTGCCTTGAGTAACAGCGCTTCTGTGTCTGCTCCGGCCACCCTCTCCGGAGGCGAGCGACGAGCCGTCGTATCGTTGGCTTCACTGTACGCCCTGAGAATGCTGGGGCTGTTCATGGTGTTGCCAGTGATGATGCTGGACGGTCAGCAACTGGAAGGCGCAACACCACAGTTACTGGGCCTGGCGATGGGCGTTTATGGTCTGACCCAGGCATTATTGCAGATCCCGGCGGGTAGTTTGTCGGATCGCATCGGTCGCAAACCGGTGATTATTGGTGGTTTATTCGTGTTTGCTCTCGGCAGCCTGATCGCCGCCACCGCCGACAGCGTATATGGCGTGATTGTCGGGCGCGCCCTGC
>Ga0181591_10002381_pt1 | contig 16186 bp, 12 predicted proteins | sample 071ome_33_FD_133757 | JGI IMG/M metagenome (GOLD analysis project Ga0181591, IMG submission 133757) | Coastal salt marsh microbial communities from the Groves Creek Marsh, Skidaway Island, Georgia - 071412AT metaG (megahit assembly) | ecosystem: Environmental > Aquatic > Marine > Intertidal...
AGCCTTGAGCGTCTTGATGTCACCGGAATGGTCGTGCTTCGGCAACGCAGAGATGGTCGCTTCAAGCGTTTTGATTTTCTTGGCGTAGTCTTGCTTTGGTAGAGCCGCGACCGCAGCCTTGAGCGTCTTGATGTCGCCAGCGTGATCACGCTGCCGTAACGCATCGACGGCAGCAGCGAGATCACGAATCTCCTTGATGCGGTCGTTCTTCGGCAACGCCGCGACCGCAGCTTCGAGAACCTTAATCTCTTGACCGTAGTCTCGATTCGGCAAGGATTTCACAGCGTCTCGAAGCTGAGCGAGTTTACCTTCGTAATCCCGCTTCGAAAGCGCCTCCGTCGTCACGAACGACTTTTGCCCCTTCTTCAACGCCTTGACATCCTCCTTCGTCGCGAACGCGTCTCTGTCGCGCTTCAAACCTTCAAATGCCTCAGACATGGCTCGAATCTCAAGGTTCACGGCTCTCTTCACATTCGCCTCGACCGCTTTGGCACGTCGAGACAATTCCCTCGTCGTTGCCGTCCTTTCCGTCTCCCTCGCAATCTCCGCCGCCGCGAGCGTCGCATCGAGTCTCGCAACGCTCGCTTTTTCATCTCTCAACCGCGCCAAGTCAAACTCAACCTGCGTCAACCGTTTCGTCGTCGGTCCGAGGTGCATTCCGCTCGCGCTCACACGCACGCTTGCCAACGACAAAGCCATTGAATGCACGTGCCACGTCTGCAACAACACCGCCGCGAGCGCGACGACGACGACGCACGTCGTTGCGACGATGAGCGGCACCGTCGTTCTCACCGCGATCGATTTCCTCGGCACGACGATGTCGCCGGAATCGTCGTCGTCGTACGTCACCGGCGCGAGCGCGCCGGCTGAATCGTAATCGGCGTCTGAATCGTCGCGTGGACGCATCGTCGCTTTGCGTCTTCCTCTCCCTCGTCCCGTCGGCATCGCCGTCGTGGGAGCGCGCGTTCGACTCTCCCGAACGTCCCGACGGACGGACGGATCGACGTTCGCGCTCCTGTCGGCGTCGGCGTCGACGCGGTCTGGCGCGAAAGTTAAATGAAGCGCGTGACACAAGTACGAGGGGATACCTGACGATTCATAACTCGATAGAAAAAGTTCGTTAGAGAGATTTTGTATTCGAAAGAATCGCGCGCGCGCCGCGACCGCGACTTGACGCGTCACACCGCGGATCGGCGCGCGTGGAAGACGCGCGGTATGACGCGCGCGCGCGTGAGTTCGGACGGGTCTTCTCGATCGCCGCGATCGGGACGTGAAGGGGCTTTGTCGTCGTCGTGGTTGTTCGAAGACCTGAGAGAGGGTGAGGTGGACCCGGATACCGCGCGAGGGATCGCGGGGGTGGAAGCGTCGTCGTCGGGCGATGAGGCGGGAGAGGTGTGGCAGGTGTTAAATGTCGTGGACGTTTCGCGCGGGCGGGACGGGGCAGGGCCGACCGCGGAGGATGGGGAGTGTTCGACAACGGAGAGCGGGCGACGGGTGCTTAAACTGACGGCGTTGAGAGGTAGAGACGGGGCGTTGGGAACGCTCGTGGAGCGCGCGCGGTGGTCCGCGGTGCGAGGGATCGAAGAAGTGGTTCCGGGAAGTAAAATCCTCGTGCATCGAAGAAAGACGACGACGGTGAATGCGCTGATGATGGTGGACAGGGACGGCGTGACGCCGCTGGGTGGACGCGCGCCGGGAATCACCGAGACATGGGAAAAGGATCAGAAATCCCGCGCACAGGCGCTCAGTGCCGCAACGGCTGAATCGGAAACGTCGGCACGAGCACCCAAGTTTATCTCCACCTTTGATCCGTCGGCTCAGGTGCGGATTCGCGTCAAGGCGTCCTCATCCGTTGCTTTGCCTTCGATTTCATCCGTTGCTCGTCGTCTCTCAGACGTCCGCGTCACTGAAGACACATCTCGGTCGAAACCACCGTCTTCGCCAATATCCAAAGCACCACAGCCGCCGTCAACACCATCAGAACATCAACCAAACCCATCCTCCACGGTCGAATCATCGTCTCAAGCCGTCGTCGCCCGAGTCAAGCCGAAACTTCCGCCTAAGCGGCGTCTCTCATCCGCCGATGTCTTCTAATCCCCGTACCGATCACGCCCAACGAACAAACACTCGATAGTCAAGTAGCGCTCATTCTTTACTTTTGAAAATTGACGAACGGGATTTCGAACCATCGCCGGCGCGTCGAACCGCCCACCCGTTCGATTTCCGTTTGCCGCGCTCAAATCCACTCAGATCCAATTATACTAAATACGCATATGTAATTGGGAGAAAAACCCGCGTGTCAAGGGTTTGAACGAACGATTTTGGAGCGGACGCACGCGTCGTCAGTTTCAACCCCGCGTTGACCGCACCGACATCGCGATGGGACGCCCCGCGACGCCGCGCGTCATCACACGATGTGCGTCTGCGATGACGCGGACGGCGACATCGGTTTCGTCTTCGTCGTCGTGCGCATCCACGCCGACAACAAGCGTGGAGATGATGATGTTGGACCGAGGCTGGAAGAGCAGAATCCGCGGCGTATCTACGCTCTCGCGACGACGATTGGATGATGTATCCACCGCGAGCGCGACACGAGGATTTACGAAACGCGATGCCGCGGTTCGGGCGATGGGGTTCGCGTCGTCGGCGACGACGCTTCCGGAACACGCGGTGCTTCCGATGCCGGCGCTGTCGCCGACGATGGAACGCGGAGGCTTGGCCAAGTGGCACAAGGCGGTCGGAGATGCGGTGCGTGCGGGTGACGTGATCGCGGACGTGGAGACAGATAAGGCGACGATGGCGATGGAGGCGACGGATGATGGGTTCATGGCGGCGATTTTGGTGCCGGAAGGAAGCGAGGATGTGGAGGTGGGAACGCCGGTGTGCGTGACGGTGGAGAACGAGGAGGACGTCAGCGCGTTTAAGGATTACGAGGCGACTCCGGTGGAAACGCCCAGTGGTGCTGGGGCGGCTCCGGTTGAGGCTCCGGCGGCGCCCACAGCGGCGCCAGTAGCGGCGGCGTCGGTACCGGCGACGACGCGAGCTCCGGCGCCGGCGAGGGACGTGGGTGACAGAGTGTTCGCATCACCGTTGGCGAGACGTTTGGCGCAAGAGCGCGGGATCACGCTTGCACACGTGCGTGGTACCGGGCCGAACGGAAGAATCATCGCGGATGATGTCCTGGCGGCGCGAGCCGACGCGGCTGCGGGCGTCGTCGCGGCGCAAACTATCGTTGCCGAGCACCCGCTTTCCAAATTTTTCCCAGACTTTGAAGACGTGAGCGTGAGCGCCATCAAGCGCGTGACGGCCCAGCGTTTGACAGAAAGCAAACAACAAGTCCCGCACTTTTACCTCACTGTCGACATTCGTCTCGATAACATGATGGACATTCGCCAGACGCTCAACAAGCAGTTGGTGGAGGATAAGACGGCGGAAGGCGCCAAGATTAGCGTCAACGATTTCATCATCAAGGCGAGCTCCAAGGCGCTGCTTGACGTGCCGGACGTGAACGCGAGCTGGTTAGGCGACAAGATTCGCAAGTACAAGAAAGCGGACATTTCTGTCGCTGTTCAAACGGATCGCGGTTTGATGGTGCCCATCGTGCGTTCGGCGTGCTGCCTCGGGTTGAAGTCTATTAGCTCTGAGGTCAAGGCGCTCGCAGGGCGCGCGCGCGAGGGCACGCTAACGCCGCGAGACATGACTGGCGGTACGTTTACAATCAGTAACCTCGGCATGTATGGCGTCAAGTCGTTTGCGGCGATCGTCAACCCGCCTCAGGCGGCGATTCTTGCCGTCGGCGGCGCACGAAAGGAAGTCGTCAAGGCGGATAGCGGGTACGAAGAGGTGCTCGTGATGAGCGCGACGCTTAGCTGCGACCATCGCGTCGTCGATGGTGCTGTCGGTGCGCAATGGTTGCAGTCGTTCAAGCGCTACTTAGAAGACCCGATGAAGATGCTGCTTTAAGGCGAGCGACGTCGTTTGCTTACCTATAGTGTCTACGCTTACTATTAATACTCCCAGATTCCTGTTCTACTTATTGCTCAACGTTTCCTTGGCTCGCTCCAAGTCGTCGAATACTTCTCTAGGGACGGCTCTCGCTCCGATGATGTCGACGTTTCGATCTTCGCTAATGGTGTACTCTACTTCGACATCGCACAGAATGACTCGGTACGTGTCAAATTTACGCTTTTCAGCCGGCGCGTTCCGCTCGCGAATGGATCGAATGTCGTACGACAACACTTCTTTGACAAAAACGACGAACTCATCGACGTCGGAGTACAGTTTGGCGGCCGATTTGCTTCTATTGAAAGAGTTCGAGAGCGCCGTCTCGGCTTCCTTTGCGACTTCGACGCGTTGAATCTTCAACGGTTCATCCTGACCAATCGCCTCTCTCCCCACCCAATTAGGCGCTGTGGACCGTTCGATGGAATCACAGAATGGAACGTACGGCTTTATATCCAAAACCGGCGTCCCGTCCACCAAATCTATCCCCCCGATGACCACGACGCCTCTTTTTGCGTCGACGCACTCCACCGTTCCCACCGACAACCCAATGGGTATCGGTCTATGCGGCGTCCTCGTCGCCAGTACACCCATCCGTTTCCCATCCAATCGCGGCACGGACACTTTCCCTTTGCTCGCACCACCGCTCTTCGTTCCCGTGAGGTTCGTGTTGGCGTGAAAGACGTAAATCACCCACGCGTGCGAGTACTCGTCCAGTCCCTCGAGGAGGTCACGCGGCAACCTTGCCTCCATCTTCACCTCGCACCTCGCGCTCGGAACGAGCGCCCCGCCCTGACGCGGGGTCCCGTTGCGTCTAGAAAACGCCGAACGAGCGTACGCGATCGGTTCAAACATCCCCTTCACCCGCGGTGTTTCCCGAACGCGTAAGATTGATTGCAAACGCGCCTTTTCCCGAGCGGCGGCGGTCAATTTCTTCTTGAGCGAAGTGACGATGGTGACGTGCGCAGCGACGGCGAGGGCGGACGCAGTGGCGAGGAACGTGCGGAGAACACCTCCTCGACCGTCATGAGGCATGACGGCTGTGTCCTCGCGCAATGTGACGAAGGGAATGGGCACGCTGAGCGCGTCGTTTTGAAGCTGGTTGCCCGGCGCGCACGCGAGCGGACATTTACACATTCGTCAAGAATTCATTTATTACCGATAGTCATCCTACTCGCGCAAGCGTACACATCATTTAAATACCTCAAACTCATCCTCGTCCTCGTCGTCGTCCTCAAAATCGTCCTCATCGTCGTAATCGACGTCGCCGAATTCATCCTGTTGTTCGCGCGTTTCCGTCACGAATGGAAGCTCCACCTGTTCCGCATTCTTATAGAGCCCATCTAAATCGTAATGCGTCCGAGACGACGGTGAAAACACGTGAACGACGACGTCTGAGCAGTCCAAACACGCCCAATCGCCTTGCTGCGCCGCGCTCTTCGGCACGACGAGACCATACTCGTCGTTGGCCAAATCTCGCATCTTCGCGCAGCACGCGTTCATCTGTGGCCGGTTAAACGCGGTCGCGAGCACGAGATACCTCGCCCAGTACACAGATTTGGATACTTTAAGCACCTGGACCTCTACTGCGCGCGTATCGTCCGCGATGACGGCGAATTCAATCGCCATCTTTCTCGCTTGCGCGTCCTCCTCGTCCTCGTCCACGTCCTCCGCGCTCGCCCGCGTCGCTGCCGACCGCATCGCCGACGCCCGTCGACGCGTCCATCCCACCCTACCACGCGACGCTCGGACCATCGTCGCCATCGTCGCCGTCGTCGCTTCACACCGCACGGCCGACGTTCGTCCCGCGCATCCGCCCGCCCGCGTCTCTCGAACGAAGCAGCCGCCGGCACGACCCACGGCCGGTGTCGTCATCGTCATCATCATTACGCGCGCTTCGGCGTCGCCCCAGCCCCGGGATCAATCGCGTCGATCAACCGCGATGAACCGCGATGCGTGCGCGCCCCGCGTTCGGTGGCGCGTGTCGATGAAAAGACGTCGCGTCGTCGACGCGTCGACGTGTCACGCGCGCACTCGGCGCACATTTGCGCTTTTTGGACGGTTCGCAATAGACACAAAACTGACCCTTCACAAACCATGATTTAACAGAGACTCTCACCCTAGGTCAAAAGCAGGAATGGTGAATCGCCAGACGGGCCCAAAACAGTGTTTTATACTGAATACCCATAGTACACGCCATCCGAAAGGACGCCTTCCAGTGCAGAGCGAAGACGTCACACTGAGACGCGCGAAATCACGCAATGTTTGCCGTTCAAGCCACGACGCGCATCGGTACGTAGTACATCTCGTCGACGACGACGCGCTCACGTTTCACTCGCTTTTTTTTGTGTCTGTGTTTGTCATCATTGCCGGTGCCGGCGGTGACTCGCACCGCGTGGGGCGACGGGTGGACCGGACTCACGCGGGCGGCGCATCGCGATGGGGGGTCGCGCGTGTAGACCGTCGGTGTCGACGGGCGACGGCGACGCGGGTACGGTAGGGGCGCTGAGAGCGCGTGGATGTGTGAGGGATGTTTTCGTGCGAACGCGCGCGGGGTGTTGAGACGGCGCGCGATCGCGTCGACGTCGAACGACGTCGAGGAGGGTGACGGGAGCGTCGGGACGGGTGGGTGAAGACCCTAACCCTGAAGGACGCGAAGGGAGGCGAGACGTGCGGCTTTGGGCACGCGTGAGGGCGTCTCAAGGCGGTGTGTGCAAACGAAGAGGACATCGGCACGGGTTTGCGATGCGCCATTCGACGTACTGCGTCGTTTGACCCCGTTGGCGCGGCGATAATGCGATCAGCTGACTGACGTTGCTGAAATTTTTGTGTTTTTACTTACGCGCAGCGCTCTCCACGAGCTCCTTCGCCTCCAAGGCGTCCGCGCCGCGCCGCGGTGCCGTTCAAGTTGTCGCCGCGGACAAGCGCACTCGACCGGCCGTCGCCGACGTGAGCGATTTCCAAAAGTCCGCCAACGACACTGGCAGCTCCTCTGTTCAAATCGCCCTCTTGACGAAGCGTATTGAAGGTTTGACGGTGCACTTGTTGAAGAACAAGAAGGATTACGCCACGCAACGCGGCCTCAAGAAGCTCTTGGGCCAACGTAGCCGCTTGCAAAACTACCTCGCCAAGAAGGATTACAACGAATACGTCAAGACCATGCAAGGTTTGGGCCTTCGTGTCAAGTGATTTGGTTCGGTGTGGGGTGGGCGACTTGGCGCGAGACGATGCGCGCGAAGATCTCGCGAGTCGCGGTGTAGATGAATTCGTTACTTACTATTAGGCTTTTTATAATCAAAGGGTATCATTACTCACGTATTCTCGTCTCGGTATGCATCCGTCATTCCTCCTCGGGTCCGCTCAACGTCACATCCGACCTCGTCTCCGTTTTCGCCCTCCCGCGCGCGTCGCGATTGACGAGTCTTTTGAGTCGCACGTACATGTCGTGTGTGTAAACAGTATTAGTGGGAAAAAGTAACGCCCGAACCGAGTAACGCACGACGGGTGCACACGTCTCGTCGTCGCGTCGAACGCCACCCCGACGCCGCCACTCTGCGTCGTCGCCCGCCGGACGCGAGCCGCCCCCCGATGGAGCGCGTCGAATTGGCCGTCGTCGGCGCCGGGCGCGCCGCGCTGAGCGCGCTCGCGGCGCTCCCGCGCGAAACGATTAAAGACTGCGTCGTCATCGATCCCGCGGGCACTTGGTTGCACGCCTTTGCGTCTCGACACGTGCGAAACGGCGCGACGCATCTGCGCTCGACGGTGACGCAGACCCCGTTCCCGGGTGCGTGTGGGTTGCAAACGTACATCGAGGAGACGGGGCAAGGGCGGGAGACGGTGAAACTGAACGAGGCGTACGCGGCGATACCGAGCGTAAAGGTGTACGCAGAGTATTGCGCGTTGAGCGTGTCGCGACTGTTTGGAAACGCGCGGGTGATCAAGGGTGCAGTGGTCGACGTGGACTTTGTTAGCGCGGAGAGTGATGACGTGAAAAAGGCGATGCGTGATGGTGGGTTTGATTTGGGGCGGTTCGGGGCGATGATTTTGACTTTGGATGACGGGAGAAGAGTGCTCGCGGCGCGATGCGTGTGGACGGCGAAATTTTCAGTGCCGCTCGTTCCAGAATGGGTCCTGCACGCGCGCGAATCGTACGCGACGCGACGAGTTGAAGAGGGTCAAGATGTTATGGATTGTTCGAACGAGATATTAAATGCGAGAGACGTGGATGTGAGCGTGCCGAAAACGACATTGGGCAAGAGGATACTCGTCGTCGGCGGAGGCATGACGGCGGCGACGTTGGCCATCTCGGCGTGTCGAAGGGGGGCGAAATCGGTGACACTTCTCTCTCGGAGACGGTTGACGGTGAGTGAATTCGAGTGCGACGTCAAGTATTTTGGAAACAAGGGGCTTCGCGATTTCCAAGCGTGCGGTGATATGCAAAGACGCGCCGAAATGCTAGAGACGTTCGCGACTCACGCGACCGTCAACGAGTTTACGCATCAGCAATTACTCAAAGAACAGAATGGAAAACTTCTCATTCTCGAGCAGCGAATGATTACGAGTGTCACGTGGAATCACTCAAAAAAGTGTTGGCAACTCGTCACCGTTCCGAGCGAGGCTGCGACTGTCGAATTTGAGTCTGAGCAGTATCGCCGATTTCGTGAAGGAGGTGTCAAACCCGAAGAATCTGCATTTTCCAATTTTCAAAAGGAGTCTCTGTACGATTTCGATACGATTTGGCTCGGCTGCGGCGAAGTTACAAACGTTGCGAACGATCCCGCGCTTCAAAGTCTCATCTTAGCGACAGAGATACAGATTTGCAAAGGCCTCCCGACGCTCGCAGAGGAGACGTTTGATTGCGAGCATAATCAGGGATTGTCTGCGGTCGCAGGTGGAGCCGGTGGATGTCGATGGCCCGGTACATCGCTCTACATTATTGGCGCGTACGCTAGCCTGACGATAGGACCCGGAGCGGACTTAGCAGTGGGGCAACGAATCACTGCAAAGCAAATCGCCACCACTATGAAACGACACCAATCCATGATTCTTCGTAAAATCGATCCGTATGCCGTAAAGAAACACACTGCCGACGAATGTAGCACTCCTCATTCGCATGAAGTGCGCACGAACGGTGGGCCTCCAAAGCTTCCGATTGAGATGCGCGCGAAAGGTATCATCGACATCGCGCAAATCGTTCCGCAAGGCATGAAGCTCGTTGAGCTGGAGCAGTACGACATGTATGAAGAAGACATGACGATGGATATCCGTGTGAAGCTCCCGGAACAAATTGCGAGCGAAAACATATGCGTTTGTTTTGAGCGCCAGGCGCTCGAAATGTGGGCGATAGGACGATCTTGCGCGTACAGATTTTTTGTACAGAAATTGTACAAGCCTGTCATCGTGGATCGGTGCAACCACAGAGTCTTTGCGAAGAAACAGCGAGTCACTCTCAAAATTCACAAGTACAACAACTTGTATTGGCGGTTTCTCAAAGGCTGATCGCGGCGCGCGACTTTACCGACGAATGTGGGGCTTCTAATGATGATGTACATTGAGCGAACAATACAATTTACAACTCCTTATCAGCTTCGGCGAAGACGTTCGCGCCTTCCTCCTCGATGTACTTCAACGCGTCCTCGAGCTCTTTTTTACGCGCCACTTGAATCTCTGCGACTTCTTGCGGCGTCTTCCACACGCACTTCTTGAGCGTGTGGCAAATATCGTAATGACGGTTCTTTTGCAGCGAGTAATGCAGCAAAGCCTGGATGTACGATCGGCTCTTCACAATGTCGTAACAAACTTGCTCGAGCTTCATCTTCTGACGGGCAATTCTGTACGGGTGCGTCTTGAGCGATCTGACGATGAACCTTTGGGTGTCAAGCTTGGCTTCGTACTCCTTGTCGTCCTCTGCGATTTCCACCGAGTTCTCCTCAGCCATGCGAATCGGGTCGAAACGCGTTTCATCCTCCCCCAAAAGACTGTACAACTCGTAACCGAGCAAACCGGTGTCAATGGCCCATCGGTACTCGTTCAGCGACTTGGTGGCGCGCTTACCCATCTCCGTACCCTCGTACTGCCCGTGAAGTTTCAACTGGCTCACCGCCCGCAATCTCAACCAAGCCGCTCCGACAATGCTCCCGGTAAAGTTTCCGACCCCATACTTCTCACCGAGCTTATTCCCATCGCAAAATTCATCCGGATCCGTCAACTCACTCATGTAATCGTACATCGCGCCCCCCGTCACGTCGTCGGGATGATGAAACTTTGTCCGCACCGTTTCATCGTACAAACTCTTCGTCTCATTCAACACCGCCATGCACGCCCCGCACGTCAATCCGTGCATGAACATCGTCGACAAGTCATCCGCCAACAATTGTCTTCCATCAAAGTCCGCCGCGTACGTCGGCCCCTTCAAAGGTTCGGGTTTCTTTTTCAGCGTGTCGGTGAAATCTTCACCAAACTTGACTGCATGTGCGCTTCTCGCGACGCCCGCGAGCGCGAGGAGCGCGCTCACGACGCGCGTGCGCGTCACCGTGGTCGTCTGTCGGGCTTTATTCGTCGTCATATCGTTGAGGGGTTCGCGCGATGCGATCGTACGGGTGTCGGCGCCGATCGTGGCGCGACGCAATGCCGATTAGCTGAAGGTGTTGGGTTGGATTTTTAGCTGAAGGTGTTGGATTTTTACAAGATACAAGGGAGACTATTTGGATTGAAGACAATAGGAATTAACGACGCCGACGCGTCGCGCGGGACGACGAGGATGCTTTTTTCGCCGCGCGAGAGGACCCGATCGAGACGGTCGGGGACGCCCGGCGACCACCAGATGGCTTGGATGCGGGTTTGGGTTTTGATTTGGCCGAAGAGGATTTTTTAGCCGAAGCGGCGGAACGCTCAGACTTGGACGGTGTCGGCTTGGATTTTCTGGCGCGTTTTGCCGGTTTGGCGTTGGCATCGATGGTTCCGAAGTTGGAACGGGCGAGCACCCAGGAGAGAATCTCGTCGCAGATTTCGTCGCTCGTGGGTTTTTCGTGACACAAGTCGTGGAAGACGTCGTCCACCCATTCCAAGCGCTTGTCCGAGGAAGACGCGCGCTCGTAGAGCATCGCACTGCCCTTTGGATCGGTGTACACGTCGTCGCGACCGTGAAACGTAATCATCGGCATTGTAATCTTCTCAATAACTCCCGGTTGCTTGAGCGCGAGAGAGGCGAGATAAACCTCTGCCGCGACGCGCACCCGCGTACGTTTGACGCCCGACGGCCACGTCAACACGTCGTTCTCCACCTCTTGCTGAGTAAGCGGAAACTTTACATTCTTCACCGTTTTCGGCAACGGAACGGTTGGAATCATCATGGAAAGAATCGTCGTGAACGGCAAAAGAATCTTATTCAACGGCTTGGCGGCGATGCGATCCAAACTCAACGCTGGAGCTAACGCGACGAGTCCATTTGCCGCGTCCGGGTAGTCTATCGCCGCCCGAGTCGCCACGTATCCCCCCAAGCTCGTACCAACCATGAAAACCGGAGTTCCATCCGCAAACTCCGTCTTGAGCTTGCCCACAAAGAGCGCAAAATCATCCACCAAGTGTTGAATACGTTCAAAGTAGCAACGCTTTCCGCGCGCGTAGTCTGAGCGTCCATGTCCCTGATGATCTAAACAAAACAGGCTCACTCCCGCTTCATTCGCGCGTTCGGGCCACGACGACGCGTAGTGTTGTCGCGGGGTCCCCGGTGGGTTGCTCGCGAGCATCTCAAAAGACCCGTACACGCCGATGCCGTGGGCAAAGGCGATGACCGCTTTAGGTTGCGCAACTTCCCACGAGTACCATCGTATTTTTAACCCGTGTTGATTGAAAAAGTGACCCGTGCGAGAGACGTTTGCCGCCTTGGTTTTGAGCTCTGGTTCCCACTTTCTCTTTGGGTACACCTCCATCTTCGGTCTTATCGACGTACGTGGCTGGGTACAGTCGCGGTGTGACACGATGGTTCGTCGTGTGTCAAGTCTCAGTCTTGCGCGCCTGCGGAGCCGTCGACTTTGGTTGGATTGAATAGAAATGCGGTTGTCGCGTATCGTTGACAAAATGAATGTGCTAGAGGCAAATCGTTCGACTATCTATCGCGCAAGAGTGCGCTCTCTACCAGAGCCCACCGCGTGGCGTGCGCGCTGCGACCAGGTAGGTGGCTGACGCGAACGATTTGCTGCTCGACGCTCGCGAGCGCGCGCGCCAGATTTGAAATCCACATTGCGCCCTCCGTGACGGCGGGGGCATAAGCCTGAGCAACTGGCTCGTCGACGACGGTGGTTTTGTCGTTCAAACTAGAAACGATGGATTCGATGACGGACGGATCAACCGGCTGCGGCGCGAAATCGTCGGGTCTAAACTTGGTTACGATTGCAGCGAGAGTCTTGGTGCTGAGTTTGTGGCACACAATGTCGGCGCGGAGTTTCGCGTCAACCAGCGCATCCTTGGGAATCATGCACACGTCTGCCGTCGCTCGAAGTTTTGGAATGAGCGCATCCACGCTCGTACCGAGACCAGTGCTCACCGCTGCGGCGGACAAGGCTGAAATGGCTCGCTTCAATTCCGCGCCGGCAGAAAAGGTGAGCGCGCCGCCCCCCGGAAGCATAGCGTTGCGTTCCGGGTCATCTGATGGGCTCAACATCATTTCTAAAACTTGAGAATCAAACTTCAAGAGAAGATCGATGAGGATGCCATTTTGGAGATGCGTGAGAAGCGGCTTAGCCGAGCTACCAGTCTCAGCGGTGTTGGCGACGGAATCGACACCCAATTTCGCCTTTGCGAATTGGAACATCGCCACCCACGCTCGACCGATTCGATCACCGTCACCCCTGCACGAACCAGTGACGTTTAAAAGGTTCCACGTTCCTTTGCTGCTGGACAAAAGTCCCCCAAAAGTGCTTTGCCAAAGTGCATCCAAAGCGGCATCTCGAGCGATGACTTCGAGTTGGAGAATATCGCGAGTGTCCAAATCATCCATCGTCGCCAAGCACACTCTGCAGGCGACGATTTGCGCGCATAAGAAGACGAGTCGATGCGGATTGGACGACGCACCCTTGATAGCGACGCCGAACGCATCCATGACGCGGTTGAATTCAAGCTGCGCTGCATTCGAGCATCCTGACGTTCGAGCGGCGGTGATGCGCTCTTGAAGACCGAGAGCCATTTGAAACTTGGCGTCTTCGGCGTAGCCGTGAATCAAGACATCGGACAGAGACAAGCTGATGAGCTCGCTCTCCAACGTATCATCTCGCGCTGGCTTCATGACGGAATCGGCAAATCTCGCACCAGCTGCTGGGGTGTAGAAGACGTCTTGGTGATGCAATGGGGTGGTCATGTCTGGTGAGTGCTCGGTAAAGTACATCGACGCGGCTTCTTCGGAAATTTCCGTTTCGACGTACACGTCGACTGCGCTTGTGCCCCCTTGTTGCGTGTACAATCTCGTCTCTTCTACCTGGACGCGCAGGCGTTCTTCTTCTAGTGCACGGCGCTGCAACTCTTCTTGCGCTTGAGCGGCGGCGACGGCTTCTTCCTCGGCGATGCGACGCTTTTCCTCTTCAAAAGCCCGGACGCGTTCCTCCTCTTCGATGCGCGCGCGTTCGCGCTCCGCCTCGGCAGCCCAGTGTTGTTCCTCCTCTAATCGCAAGGCTGCTTCGCGACGCGCTTCTTCTTCCTGCGCAAATTGTTCCTCCGCAAATCGTCGAGCTTCCTCTTCGGCTTGAACGCGCTCCGCTTCGATTTGCGCTTGCATGGCTTGTTCTTCCGCGACTCGGCGCTGCTCCTCTTCGAGGCGAGCGCGCGTCTCTTGTTCCTCCGCAACTCGTCGAGCTTCCTCTTCAGCCTGAACGCGCTCCGCTTCGATTTGCGCTTGCATGGCTTGTTCTTCCGCGACTCGGCGCTGCTCCTCTTCGAGGCGAGCCTGCGCTAAAGCTTCTTCCTCAACCCTTCTCGCTTGTTCCTCCGCCGCGACGCGTTCCGCTTCAATTTGTGCCAGGCGCTCCTCTTCCAGTCGAGGTCGCTCCATCTCGTACTCCTCCTGTTCCTGCTCTGACGCGGTCACGACACCAACCGTCGCTACCGCACTAACTCTGTGTTCGATCGATTGCGGCGGCATGAACTCATCGGCTCCCGGGACGCCTTCGTCGTCGTCGTCCGTGTCCAAATCAGAGTCGAGCAGGAAACCGTCCGAATCCACCTCTCCTTCAGCCGGAGACGTCGGCGGAGTGGAACGCGTCGCGAATAATTCATGCCTCGCCGCCTGCACCTCTGCGTCATCCTCGACGACAGCCTCGGTCGCACTAACATCCGGGGTCGGCGCCGCGCCGACGTCAACGTTCGCGTTTTCATCCTGCGTCGTCGCGCGCTTTTTAAACATCGAAGCCATGCTCGTGAGCGCCGCAACCTGATCCGACTCCTGCGTCTCTTGCGCCGGCTCCGATCGTTCTTGAAACCTAGACGCCGCCCACTGATACCCATCACTCGGCGTCGGCGTCGGCGTCGGATCCGGTGCCGAACCAACCGTCGTCGCCGGATCAAACGTCGGCGCGGGCGTACCCGTCGGCCGAGCGCGAACCGTCACCGTCAACCTCGGCGTCCCCACCCGACGCGTCACCATCTCACTCGCCTCCACATTCACGCTCTCCGTGTACCCATTCACCCCGGCGTCGACGAACCTCGCTAAATCAATCTCCCCAGCGCCCACCGTCGTCGTCTCGACATTCGAACCTCTTCGCGCGCCCTCTGGCAGCGCCAAGATGAAAAAACGCAAAATCTTTGCTCGACATCCCTTTTCCCCTCCGCCCCTCTTTTGCATCGTGCAATCCACCTCGAACGCTTCATCAAACGCGTACCTCGCGCTCGCTCCGTCCTCGCGCGCCTCTTCCGGTCGCACCCGCGTCGTTCCTCGCTGTTTCCCGCTCCCGCGTTCCCATCCAATCGCAATCTGTCGAGGGTCTTCACCCACCGCGCGCGCCCCGCGCGTCCACGGTTCGAGCGCGTGGACGGTGACGGTGAACGTCACCGCGGTCTCCTTGGTATTTTTTTTACTCGCGAGTTTTTTCAACATGCGAAATCGGTCGAGGTCGGGCGCGCTGTGCGGACCCGAAGACCCGGCTCGAACCAATCAATCAATCCAAATCTACCGGTACCAGTAGTAGTCTGATGGAGCACCCTCCTGATGCCACACTACACGCCGCTCGATGTTTGTTTGGTGTGCGTTTGGACGAGCACCGCTCGGTCGCTGCGAAAGAGCCTACGCTACGAATTAAAACGCGAAAGGATCGAGATCTAGGGATGATTGGGGACGGAGCGTCGACCCCGGGGGTGTCGGGGGCGGGGCACCGAAGGGATCGTCGTCGAAGGAGGCGTCGACGATTGGAGGTTTGCCCGGGGTCGGGCCGGGCGAAGGCGGAACGCCAAAGGGATCGTCGTCCAAGGAGGCGTCGGATGGATCCGGGCAGGGGTAGGGCTCGGGGTTTGGTGGTGGTGATGCTGCGGCTGCGAATGGATCTGCGTCGAAATCGTCAAAGAAACCGCCTTCGTTGCCGTCGCCGAGGGCGGCGGCGACGGCGGGGATTTCAGAGGGCGTCTTTTGATGCCTCGCGGCGGCGGTCGTCGGGGCGGAATGCGCGGTCGGGGCGGTTGCCTTTGGCGGCGATGCAGCCGTCGTTTCCGGTGTTTCCTCGCGCGTCGTGCGACCCCAGCTATCCCACTCGTCGAAAGTTGACTTGGCCTTGACTGACGCCGGCGATGCCGCGGCTTGAGGTTCGCCAAATCCAAAGTCCACGAGCGGCGCCGAAGCTTTTTGCGGCGCGGTAGTCGTCGTCGGCGCCGTCATCAGTTGTTGCCTCTGTTCCTGCGCGACGCCATTTTCTTGCCTTGATTCTAACTGCACCGGCGCGACGCGCGGTGCGATGGGTTGTTCCCTTGACTGTTGCGTCAACGCGGCGTGACGAGTCTCGAGGTCTCTGTATTCGTTGCTGAGTTCGGCGTGTTCCTTCTTGGACGCTTCGATGCGTTCAATCGGCTGAGACAGTTGAGCCGCGAGCGCTTCAACCTTTGCGCGCATGGCGTCACACTTCGCTCTGAGCTCATTCACCTGCGACTCCGCGGAATCGGCGCGATACGCGGCTTCGGTGATGCTCGCCTCGCACTTTCGAACGAACAG
>Ga0181591_10002386_pt1 | contig 16163 bp, 17 predicted proteins | sample 071ome_33_FD_133757 | JGI IMG/M metagenome (GOLD analysis project Ga0181591, IMG submission 133757) | Coastal salt marsh microbial communities from the Groves Creek Marsh, Skidaway Island, Georgia - 071412AT metaG (megahit assembly) | ecosystem: Environmental > Aquatic > Marine > Intertidal...
ATCACTTGTTTGTGGGAACCACCAATGGACGTCTCTACCGCATTTCAAATCTGCAGCAGGCCCGTTCCAAGAGCGAGGCGAGCATTGATTCGGTGAGCTCCTATGTCTTGACAGTGAACCAAATTGGCACTTTCCCCAACCGCGTGGTGACGGGCATTGATGTAGATCCCAACGATGCCAACCGCGTGGCGGTTTCTCTGGGGAACTACGGAAATACCAACTTCGTCTATGTTTCAACCAACGCATTGTCGGCTTCTCCGACGTTCTCTCCCAAGCAAGGCAACATGCCCAATGTTCCGGCCTACGCCGTGTCCTTTGACAAGGGCAATGCTTCCCGCTTGGTGGTAGGAACTGAATGGGGCATTTTCGTCACGGACAACGTAACGAGCGGCGCCCCCACGTATACGGAGGAAAACGATGGCATGGCTCGAATTCCTGTCTTCGAAATCGAGCAATACCGCACCAACGAGAACTACGACCCCAATGCTCCGGGCAGCAGTGCCACGGAAGGGGATTTCTTCATCGCCACGCATGGTCGTGGGTTGTTCCACTCGGTGAGCACCTCTACCAGCCGTCCTGTCAGCATCGACGAGCGTCCCCGTGCGAATGAGGGCTTGGCCTTGGGAATATATCCCAATCCGGCGAGCGAACGTGTCCAAGTGCCTGTAGAGGCTCAAGGCGAAGTGCGCATTTCTATCCGCACGCTCGAAGGCCGTGTGGTGCGCCGTGTAGATATGAAGCGCGTACCAACGGGCATGGAAAGCTACACGATGGACCTCACCGGCTTGGCTAAGGGCAGCTACGTGGTGACACGCACACAGAATGGCTCCGCAGCGAGCGAAATCATGATCGTGCGCTAAGCATCCTTAGTGCCCATGAAAAAGCCCTGGCCATTGGCCAGGGCTTTTTTTATTTCCTTTAGAAGGATAGTTGAAAGGGTGGTTTGCGTCCTACTGGCCCGGCATGGCATTGGACATGCGCGCCACCTCTTGGGCAAAAATTTGAGCCAAGGGGTGTGTCGGGTACGCTTTGATGAAGGCGTCTGCGTAAGCTTGCATCATACCGAGATCCGTGGTGGGACGGAAAATGGGTACTTGACCCACTTGTTGGAAAAATCCAAAGACATTTGAAAGATTGGTGGAATCTTGGGCCATCACCGCCAGAATTTCCTCCCGGTGCGCGAGGTAGCGGCTCTCTAGGCGTTCAAAATGACGTTGTTCACGCGCCAAGGATCCCTCTGTGGAATCACTTCGGTGTGCATTCCGGTACTGGTCCAACGAGTCCAAGAGCAGGGAGGAGCGCAAAACAGGACGGTAGAGGGCCTGCAATTGTTCGCTCAATACAGAACCTTCTATGGTGTAGTCGGTGAGCGGGGTGCTTGCTTGGATATGACCGGCAATGCGGTCACCCGGTTGAATGCCCAACCGCATGCTGCCTCCCGTGTCAAATAAGAGGTAGTAAAAGGTCTGCAGGGTACTATCGACGGGTAAATCCAAGGATAGTTGGCCATCGGAAATGGCGACCGTATCCCAGGGCACGGTATGGTCTCCCTCGATGCGCACAATGATGGCCTCAGTGGCACCTTCAATGGTTACATCGAGCTGGCCATGGTCTGATGTACAGGCTGTGAGGCTTGCAAAGAGGGCAGAGGCCCACAAGGCGGCGCGGAAAAATGGTTTTTTCATATGAAATTCAGGCGTCGGCACCCGGTTCACTTAAGAACCCAGGCGCTGTTGAATGAGTTTGGTCGCCACTTTGGGATCCGCAGCTCCTCGGCTTCGCTTCATCACTTCACCCATGAAGAGGCCCATCAAGCCTTTTTTGCCGGCTTGGTATTCGGCCACTTTGTCGGGGAAGGCAGCCAGGGCTGCTTCCACGTGCGCCATGAGGGCGGATTCGTCCGACTCTTGAACTAGGCCCTGTGCTTCGGCCAACGTGCGAGGATCTGCATCAGGCTGAGCCACGAGCAGAGGGAAAAGTTGCTGGGCGGCCGCGCTAAAGCTTACCGTTCGGTCTTCAACCAGGGCAATCAGTTTAGCGAGGGCTTGGGCAGGAAGTGTCCACTGGGTCCAGTCCAAGGCGCGCTCATTGAGCCAAGCTTGAACGGGCCCCATCAGCCAGTTCGCGCCGGACTTTGCCGGACACCCTGTGCTCAGGAGTGCCTCGTAGTAGAGGGCCGTTTCTTTGGATTCGGTCAGGAGTTGGGCATCATAGCGGCTCAATCCCAATTCTTCTTGGTAGCGCTTGACTAAAGCTTGAGGGAGCGGAGGCATGGCCTCAGCAATTTCTGCCTTGAGGGCTTCAGTCACGCGCACGGGAGCCAAGTCGGGCTCAATGAAATAGCGGTAATCGTTGGCATCCTCCTTGGAGCGCATCGCTGTGGTACTCCCTTTGGCAGCATCAAACGTGCGGGTTTCTTGAGATAGACTTCTGCCTGCATTCAACACCCCGCATTGCCGATCAAATTCAAAGTCAATGGCCCGTTGTACGTTTCGGAAGGAATTCAAGTTTTTTACCTCGACCTTGGTTCCAAAGGCTTCACGGCCGACGGGACGAATGGATATATTCACGTCGCACCGCAACGAGCCCTCCTCCATGTTGCCGTCTGAAATGTCCAAATAGCGCACGAGCTTGCGAATCTCCTGCAAGTAGAGATAGGCCTCCTCGCCACTACGGAAATCGGGCTCAGAAACAATTTCCAAAAGTGGGACGCCTGCACGGTTGAGGTCCAGTAGGGTATGGAAAGGATCCAAATCGTGGATGGATTTGCCGGTATCCTCCTCCATGTGAATACGGGTGAGGCCAATGCGCTTGGGCGCCATGGTTTCAGAGGAAATCCAGATCCCTCCACCCGTGCAAATCGGCGTTTCGTCTTGGGTAATCTGGTAGCCCTTGGGCAAATCAGGGTAGAAATAGTTTTTGCGGGCGTAGGCATTGAATTCCCGGATCGTGCATCCACAGGCCAAGCCCAATCGGATCGCATTGCGTACGACCCCGGCATTGGCCTTGGGTAAAGTGCCCGGATGTCCGAGGGTAATGGGCGAAACTTGGGTGTTGGGTGCGGCTCCATAATCGTAGCCATCAGAAGAATATGCTTTGGAGCGCGTGTTCATTTGCACGTGCACTTCCAGTCCAATAACAGCCTCAAAGGAGGTAGGTACGCTCTCGCTCATAACTGCAAAGGTACGCGGTATCCGTGGGCCTTCCATTGGTTTTGGAGCCACAAGAGGAAGGGATTCCGGTCCACCCCAAAATCGGCTTCATGCGGTAAAACATAGACGTTCAAATGGGCCCAGGCCTCAGGTTTTTGCGGCAATCGGGCCAAATCTTTCCCCGTCGTCAAAAGGGCATTGCAGCCACTCTGATAGGCGTCCGCAGCAATCTGCGCACATCGGGTTTCATCCAGGGGACTATGGTCCGGGAAACGCAGGGTAACCGCAGCCACGCCTCCCTGGTCAAAGCGCTCTGGCGCCGTTGCGAAGGATTCAAAACGACGGGGGTCCCCGATGCCCGAAAAAACCAGCGCCGATTCATCGCCCCGCCAAGCGGGCGCATTCCAGCGGGGGATGGGCTCACCCATCACCTCCTGTGCGGCAAAAAGGGGCTGATCTTTTCGCAATCCCAGCTTGGTCGCGATGGCAAGGCGCTCGTGGGCATCTAGGGGGTGCGGGCATTTGCTGATCACCACTGCGGAGGCACGCCCAGCCGCTTCGGGCGATTCTCTGAGGGGTCCGGCAGGAAGGACCGCCGCCTCGGTGTACCATTCACCGTAGGGACAAATCAACAGGGTAATGGGGCTTTTCAAATCCCAATGCTGCATGGCGTCATCCAGAATGACGGGGCAGTTTTTGGGAAGCATTTGGAAGGCATCTCGGCGCTTGTGGGCCACAATGACATGGACATCTGGGCTGTGGCCAAAGACGCTCCGAACCAGGCGGGGTTCATCCCCGACCTCCTCGGCCGTATCCTGCAATTCCACGCGGCGTGTTTCTTTCGTCTTTCGGCCATATCCCCGGGCTACATAGGCGACATCCGAGACTTGGGGCTGAATTTGTTCTAAAATCCACAAGGCAATCGGGGTTTTACCCGTGCCCCCCGCGTGCAGATTGCCCAGTGTGAGCGTGGGCTGGCTAGGCAAAAAGGGCACGATGATTTTCCACTCGTAAATATGCCGATGTAAGGCGACCCCGAGCAAGTAAAGGGGGGTCAGGAAACCCCAACGCGGATGTGGTTTACGCCGATTCATGAGCGGAGAAGCGCATCGACGTGCACCCCCATCGGGACGCGTTGAACATGAGGTTGTTTTTGAATCCACGTGCATTGCCTTTTGGCATACTGACGGGTATGGGTGGCAATCAATGCATGAAGTTCGGGCTCAGTCGCTTTCGGATAGGCATAGAACTCACGGTATCCCACCGTTTGCATCGCCGGTAAATGGTGAAATGAAGCCAAGGCCATCGCCTCTTCACGCAGCCCTTCCGACAACATCTGCTGGGTGCGTTCTTGAATTCGCATTGTGAGCTGGTTCATATCGGGCCAAATCGTCCATTCCCGCAAATCCATGTCCTGGAAGTAGGGTTGAGCGGCCTTCTCTTGGGTGCGTTGTGCCGAATACGGCGTGCCCGTCAAGGTGATAATCTCCAAGGCGCGAATGACCCGACGTGAATTCTGAAGGTCAGCCTCTGCCGCATAGAGGGGATCCAAAGCCTGCAATTGCGCTTGAAGTGCTTTCGGGTCCTGTTGCCACTGGGCTTCCAGTTCGGCGCGCAAAGCGGGATCGGCGGCGGGCAAGGCATCCCATGCATAGAGGAGTGCCCGAGCATACAGTCCCGACCCCCCGACAACGATGACATTTCCATGTTGTGTGAGCAGATTTTGAACGATCGGGCGGGCCCACTGGGCATAGGACATGGCGGTCAGCGGGGCATGGATGCTGTGGCTCGCGATGCCCCAATGTTCCGCAGCAGCAAGCTCTTCCTCGGAAGGTCGGGCCACGCCAATGGACAGCTCCCGGTAGAGCTGGCGGGCGTCGCAATTCACGATGGGAGCCCGGAGGGCTTGGGCCAAAGCAATAGCTAAAGCCGTTTTCCCCGAAGCGGTCGGGCCGTGAAGCATCCAAAGTTGAGGGCGGGACATGCTACGAAGGTAAATCCTCTGTGAGTTCTTCGTAACTTAGGTAGAAGCCATGGACCAAATTCGACCGATCTCCCGCGAAGAATTGCCCCACATTTCGTTGGGCACAGCCCCTATGCTCGGGGATGAGGCCCGGATTGCGCGATGGAAAGATTTGCATCGAGCCACCTTCATTGGGAATTTGCGGGAAGAAAAAGTGACCTTTTTTCTTCAAGGGGGTGGCAAGGAAGTCCTTCAGATGGAAACCACCTTGTGGGCCTGCACCCAGGAGTGGGCTGTTTTCAAAGAAGGTCAACGCATTCCCGTGGAGAGCATTATCCGGGTGGCCTTTCACCAAGCGTCCGAAGAGTAGCCATCCAGGTCCTCTTCATCAAAACCATATTCGTCTTCTTCCTCATCCTCCTCGTCTGCATAGGCTAGGCCGCCCTCGCCCGCAAATTCCGGGTCTGGCGCCTCTTTTGGGCGGTCGCCATAGGACAAGACGATTTGGGGCTCACCAGCTGCCCCCGCATCTTGGCGCACGAATTCTACCATGAAGGTCCACATGGCGAGAAAATCATAAATGAAGATCAAGCGTTGTCCTGGTGTGCCGAGAATGCGGGCTAAGGGGTGGTCCGACATGGCTCCCAATCCCTGCGGTTCCATCGCTATCAATGGGATTTCGTCCAGTTGGGTCCATTGGTCGTCGGTGGTGTAGAAGGATGCCATTTGACCAGGTTCCAAGTCATAGGCCTGGGCGATGGCGACATGGAGTTCTTCCAAGGTCGCGGTGCTGTCGATTGCGACATCTCGAAAGACGTCATCGGGGCAATGCAGAATGGCGCGGAGGGTCAGGCGTGTATTCATAGGGCAATCTTGGGTTCTATCCCGAGGGAGGCGGCTACGTCGTAGGCCAGCCGGCGGGCATCATCAAAGGTATTTGGGATTTGTCCATCTAGGACCGCTTCGCGAATGGCTGTTTTGATTTGGCCAATCTCCTTCCCAGGAGGCAAGCCAAACCATTCCATCAATTGGTTGCCATCCACCGGGGGCTGCCAATTGCGCAGGTGGTCGCGGGCTTCCACCTCCACCAGTTTTTCCCGGACATGCTGGAAGTTTGCGAGGTACTTGGTTTTTTTTCTTGGATTCTTGGTGGTGATGTCCGCCTCGCAGAGTTGCATTAAGTCATCGATGGCGTCGCCGGCATCAAAGAGGAGGCGGCGTACGGCCGAATCGGTGGCCATTTCGCTCGCCACGGCGATAGGTCGGCTGGACATTTGAATGAGCTTCACGACATAGTGAAGACGCTCATCCAGCGGCAGAGCGAGGCGCTTGAAAATTTTCTTGGCCATCTTCCCGCCCAAAAATTCGTGTCCATGGAAGGTCCAACCCGTTCCTGGAATGAAGCGTTTCGTCGGAGGCTTGCCGATGTCGTGGAGAAGGGCAGCCCATCGGTGCCAGACATTGTCCGATACGCGGGCCAAATTATCCACCACCTCCAGCGTGTGCCAGAAATTGTCCTTGTGCAAATGGCCTTCGACCTCATCCACCCCAGCCAAGGAAGCCACTTCCGGGAGGAGGTGAACCATGAGGCCGCCGTGGTGCATCCCTGCAAGTCCAATACTCGGAACGGGACTTTCCAGAATTTTGGTCAGTTCCGTGGCGATGCGCTCGGGGGAGAGGATGGTCAAACGGTGGGCGGAAGCGCGAATTCCTTCAAGGGTCTCTGGGTGGATGGTGCATTGCAGTTGACTCGAGAAACGCACGGCGCGTAGCATGCGCAGCGGATCATCTGCGAAGGTTTTGATGGGATCCACCGGGGTTCGGAGAATGCGCGCCTCCAAATCAGCCCGCCCTTGAAAGGGATCCAGCAATTGACCGAAGGTTGGACGATTGACGGAAAAGGCCATCGCATTGATCGTAAAGTCGCGCCGCAATTGATCCTCTTCGAGGGTCCCAGGCGCCACCTTGGGGTTGCGGCTGTGTGGGCTGTAGCTCTCCGAACGGGCACGCACAAATTCAATGTCCCAATCCTTCCATCGAAACTGCGCGGTCCCAAAGTTTTTAAATACAGTCACTTTGCCGGCCTTGAGCCGGCGGGCAGATTCTTGAGCCAAGGCCAGTGCATCTCCTACGACAACAAAGTCCACATCTTTGGAGTTGCCCCGGTCCAACAGGCGGTCACGTACCCAGCCCCCGACCACATAGCAAGGCAACCCCGCGTCGTCCGCGGCGCCGCCGATTGTCTGAAAAACGAGGTGGTCAAGTTGACTCGGATACATGCTTACACGGCCACGTTGTACGTTCGAAGAGCGTCGTTGAGGGAGGTCTTTTTATCGGTGCTTTCCTTGCGCTGACCAATAATCAAGGCACAGGGGACCTGATAGGTGCCCGCGGCAAAGGTTTTGGCTTGGCTTCCGGGTATCACGACGCTGCGTGCCGGCACAAAGCCCCGGTATTCAATGGGCTCCTCGCCGGTGACATCAATGATTTTGGTACTGGCCGTGAGGACCACGTTGGCACCTAGAACGGCCTCTTTGCCGACATGCACCCCTTCTACGACGATGCAGCGCGAACCGATAAAGGCGCCATCCTCGATGATGACGGGAGCGGCTTGGAGCGGTTCAAGGACACCCCCGATGCCCACACCTCCGCTGAGGTGAACGTCGCTGCCAATCTGAGCGCAGCTCCCAACCGTCGCCCACGTGTCGACCATCGTGCGGCGTCCCACATAGGCGCCAATGTTGACATAGGAGGGCATGAGAATAACATCTCGGTCAATGAAGGCCCCGTAGCGAGCCACCGCATGGGGCACAACGCGAATGCCTTTTTCGGCATAGCCCGTTTTCAGGGCCATTTTGTCGTGAAACTCCATGGGACCGGCCTCGAGGGTTTCCATCTTCCGAATGGGGAAGTAGAGCACCACGGCTTTTTTTACCCACTCATTCACTTGCCATCCTTCGGCTGTAGGCTCGGCCACGCGCAATTCACCCGCATCGATGGCGGCGATAACCGCGTCGATGGCCGCGATGGTTTCGGGCTCTTGAAGGCGTTCGCGCGCTTCCCAAGCGCGTTCGATGAGGGTTCGGAGGTCCAAAACGTTCATGGTCGATTTTTTTGTGTCAAAAAGCTATCTAAAATGAGGCATGCCGAAGCCGCGTCCAACATGCCTTTGTCCTTCTTTACGCGGGATTTGGCCCCCGCACTGTGGGCCGCTTGAGCCGCCATTTTGGAGGTGTAGCGCTCATCCATCCAATGCAATGGTAAAGAAGGCCAGAGGGAATGAATTTTTTCACCGAGCGTACGGGCATGTTGGCTGCCTTCCGTTTCCCGGCCCATCAGGTCTTTGGGCATTCCCAGCACCAAACCAGCCAGGTCCGCCTCGCGGTAATGGGAAGTGAGGTACAAGAGGATTTCTGCCGTGCGGTGGGTGCCCACCGGAAAGGCCATGCTGTGCGTGGGGTCTGATTCGGCCAAACCCGTGCGCACGGCGCCAACATCCAATCCGAGCCAAATTCCCATCCGACAAAGGTAGGTCAGGGCTGTATCTTTGCCCCAAAGAAAACGCATGGTTTACCCGATTGTCGCCTATGGTTCCCCCGTTCTCAAGCGTGTTGCGCAGGAGGTCGAGGTTCCCAGTGCCCAGACTGATCAGTTTATTGAGGACTTATTCGAAACGATGTACGCCTCCAAGGGGGTGGGTCTAGCGGCTCCCCAAGTAGGTGTGTCGAGCCGAGTTTTTGTGGTGGACGGCTCCCCCTTTGCCGAGGATGCAACCAGCCCGGAGGAAGCGGAGGTGCTCAAGACCTTTAAACGCGCCTTCATCAATCCCACCATTCTCGAGGAGACGGGAACACCCTGGGGCTTCGAAGAAGGGTGCCTGAGCATCCCCGAGATCCATGAAACCGTACAGCGCAAACCGACTGTGGTCATTGAAAGCCAAACGGCGGAGGGTGAATGGATCGAGGAAACCTTCACGGGTTTGCCCGCGCGCATCATTCAGCACGAATACGACCACATTGAGGGGATCCTATTTTTGGATCGATTGACCCCGTTGAAGCGACGTATGCTCCAAGGCCGCTTGAAAGATATCGCCGGGGGAAAGGTGAATGCCTCCTACCGCATGAAATTTGATGTGAAATGAAGCGTCTCTTTGGTATCGTACTGTCCGCCTTCCTCCTCGCGTGCAGCAATCCGCAAGAAGAAGCCGAGCGCCTGATTGATGCCATGGGGGAAACCGCCCAGGCGGGCGGCGATGCGGTGGTGGATACGAGTGGATGGCAGCAGAAATGGACTGTGCTTCAGGCGGCGGCGAATTCGACTGACCAAGATTCGCTCTGGGCCCGCTACCAAATGATTTCCGCCGATATCCAGGCCAGTGTGCCGGGCGGGGCTTTGTATGCCATTCGGACCTACTTTCAGGTGGCAGACTCCTTGCCAAGCCGACAAGAAGGCGCCTTGGCACTCTTTTCAGCCGCCGTGACCTTTGAAGAAAAATTGAGCGACCGAGGCCGGGCCATACAAGTGCTTACGATGCTGGTGGACCGCTACCCTGGAACACACATGGCGGAAACGGCTCTGGCCTACCGCGATGTACTCGTATTTGAAAACGACGAATCACTTTTGGACAAAATCCACGAGTGGCAAACCCAAGAATCCCCTCCAACTCCATGAAATCCATCAAAACTATTTTGGCCATCGCTGGCCGTCCCGGATTGTACAATCTCGTGGCTCAAACCCGCACCGGCATCGTGGTTGAATCCCTCGATGACCAAAAACGCTTGACGGTTTCGGCCCAGCAGCAAGTGCATGCCTTGGATGAAATTGCCATGTACACCATCGAAGGGGAGAAGCCTCTACGCGAGCTCTATGAAGCGACCGGAAAGGCCTTGAAAGGGGCCAAGACGGTATCGCACAAAGCGGATGCGTCAGAGATTTTGGCTGCCTTTCAGTCGCATGTACCCAACTACGATGAGACGCGTGTGTACATCAGCGACATGAAGAAGTTTGTCAACTGGTACAACCTGTTAGTGGACTACGGTTTCTTCGCAGAAGAGCCGAAGCCCGCGAAGGCCAAAGCCGCGAAAAAAGCAGACGCCGGAGAGGATGCCTAATCCCCAAGACGCACAAGCCGCCTTCCAGCGACTGCTGGACATCATGGACGACCTCCGGGCCAAATGCCCCTGGGACCGCGAACAGGATGCGGCTTCGCTGCGCAAGCTCACCATCGAAGAGACCTATGAATTGGCGGATGCCATTGACGAGGGCGATTGGGACGAGCTCAAGAAGGAAGTGGGAGACCTCTTTTTGCATTTGGTCTTTTACAGCAAGCTGGGCGAAGAGCGAGGCGATTTTGACGTCACCGACGTGCTCAACAGCGTGTGCGAGAAGTTGATTCGGCGCCACCCGCACATATACGGCGACGTGGATGCGGCAGATAGCAAGACAGTGAAGGCCAATTGGGAAGCGATTAAACTCAAGGAAAAGGGAGCCGAACGCCGTTCCGTCCTTCAAGGTGTTCCCAAGTCTTTGCCTGCCATGGTGAAAGCCTTTCGCATCCAGGAAAAAGTACAAGGGGTGGGGTTTGATTGGCCGGATGAAGCCGGTGTTTGGGCCAAAGTCCAGGAGGAACTTGTGGAAATGCGCGAGGCAAGCGACCCGAAGGATGAGGCCATGGAACTCGGGGACGTGCTTTTTGCCTTGGTCAATTATGCCAAGCATCGAGGCCTCGATCCCGAGCAGGCCCTCGCGCAATCCAACGCCAAGTTCGTCCGCCGTTTCCAAGCCATGGAAACCCTTGTGGAAGGGCAAGGCCGTGAAATCAGTGCGATGAAATTGGAGGACTGGGATCAGCTGTGGAACCAAGTTAAAGCAACGGAAGATTGATGTTTCCGTTACCCTGAGGAAAACCAGGGGGGCTAATTTGGACACCATGAAAACGGTTTACCTCATCCGGCACGCGAAATCTTCCTGGGACTACCCGCATCTCGAGGACCGGGATCGCCCACTTAAGGGGCGCGGTATCCGTGATGCACACCTCATGGCTGCCTGGTTGGCGGAGGAAGTCCAGCCCGCTCCGGCGATGGTATCGAGTCCCGCCACCAGGGCCCTGCATACGGCGATGATTTTTGCCCGAAACTTTGGCCTAACCTTGGACTACATTCGAACCGATGAAGCCCTCTATGAGATGTCCGTGGCGCAGCTTCACGCGTATTTACGGGAGCTCCCCGAATCCATGGACGCGGTGATGGTTTTTGGCCACAATCCCACCCACACGGCCTTTTTAAACCGTTGTGTAGACCAAGTGATTGATAATGTCCCAACCGCAGGGGTGGCCTGTTTGCGCTTTGACGTGGGCGTGTGGAAGGACTTGGATTTTGATGCGGAATTGCTCTTCTTTGATTTCCCGAAGAATCACAAGAGTTAACCGACCTTTACGGCATGCTATCAGCCGCCCGCGACCGATTTACCAATAGAGATATTAGCTGGCTACACTTCAATGCTCGCGTGTTGCAAGAAGCTAAGGATGAGCGAAATCCCCTCATTGAACGGGTTCGCTTTTTGGGCATTTTCTCCAATAACCTCGACGAGTTTTTCCGCGTACGCTACGCGAGCATCCAGCGCTTAGCCAAGCTCCCCAACCAGAAAAAAGTCAAAGAGCAATTGGGCGGTTGGAGCCCCATGGACCTCCTCCAGGCCATTCAGGACGAAGTCACTGAACAAAACCAGCAGGTGGAAGCCATCTATGAGCAGCTCATGGTGGAATTGGAAAAAGAAGGCATTGCCCTCATTACCGAGGCCGAATTGACCAAAGGCCAAGAGGAGTTTGTACGCAAGTACTACATTGAGAAAATTAGCCCTTCTGTCTTCACCATGATTTTGCGCGAGGACTATCCCTTTCCGGAGCTCAATGACGGCTCGATTTACTTGGCCATCCAGTTGCATTCAACGGGGACAACCGAGTCGGTGCAGTCCTTGATTGAGATTCCAACGGATTTACACGGCCGCTTTGTCGTGCTTCCAAAGTATGGGAAGAACTACTTGATGTATTTGGACGATGTGCTGCGCTACAATTTGCGGTACGCCTACTTCATTTTTCCCGCAGACCGAATTGAAGCGCATGCCTTTAAAATTGGCCGCGATGCGGAATTGGATATGGACCACCACGACGTCTCCAAAACCATGGTGGACCGTGTTCGCCGTGGTTTGGAGGACCGATTGGCAGGGGACCCGGTCCGAATGGCCTACGACGATGGCATAGCACCGGACTTTCTCGCTCAGCTGGTTCGAAAGATTGGCCTCGAGGACACGGACGCGCTGAATCCTGGCGGTCGATACCACAACAAGCGTGACTTGATGCGCTTTCCCAATGTAGGTGGTCCCCATCTTGAACATCCTGCCTTGCCGCCCTTGATGCACCCGGATTTGGATTTGGAGCGCTCCCTGCTGCAGGTGATTCGGAAGAAAGACGTCTTGATCTATACCCCCTTCCACACCTTCTCGTACATCATTCGTTTCCTGCGTGAAGCGGCTATGGATCCGCAGGTCGAGTCCATTTCCATCACGCTATACCGCTTAGCCTCCCAGTCGCGCATTATTTCGGCGCTGATCAATGCGGCTAAAAATGGCAAGCGGGTGCACGTGGTGATTGAGTTGCAAGCCCGCTTTGACGAGCAGAACAACATTCACTATTTGGAGAAGATGCGCAAAGAAGGCATCGAGGTTCAAACAGGTGTAGAGGGGCTCAAAGTCCACAGCAAGATCATTTGTGTGGAGCGCAAAACGGACAAAGGCCGTGAGCTCTTCGCCGTCGTCGGTACGGGCAACTTCCATGAAGGGACGGCGCGCGTCTACACGGACTACTACCTCTTTACGGCCGATAAGCGCGTGACCAAAGAGGTTCAACGCGTTTTCCAATTCCTAGCCGAGCCCTACCGCGTCCAGAAGTACAAGCACTTGATCGTAAGTCCCCACTTCACGCGAAAGGGCATGATGAAAAATATCGACCGCGAAATCGCCCATGCACGCGCCGGTCGCCCCGCCGAAATTTGGATGAAATTCAACAGCCTCTCTAGTTACGACATGGGGCAAAAGCTCTACGAAGCGAGCCAGGCGGGTGTGAAGGTGAAGCTCATTGTGCGGGGCGTCTGCTGTGTGAAGCCTGGAATTCCCGGTTTGAGTGAGAACATTGAAGTGATTTCGGTGATTGACCGATTCTTGGAGCACAACCGCATCTACGCCTTCTTGAACGGCGGTCAATGGGCGATGTACATCGCGTCGTTTGACTTGATGACCCGCAACTTGGACCTGCGCGTCGAGGTGGGAGCGCCGATTTACAGCCCCACAGTGCAGCAAGAAATTTTGGACCATTTAGCCTTGATTTGGAAGGACAACGTCAAAGCTCGGAGCTCCAAGGAAGGGGCCCCGAATGCCTACCGCAGTATTCCGGGCCGAAAAATTCGGAGCCAAGAGGAGCTCTACATCTATGCGCAGAAACAACTGAAATTCGGGGGGTCATGAAAATTGTGAAGATTGGGGCCATTGATATTGGCTCGAATTCCCTGCGCCTATTGGTGAGCAACGTGATCCCAACGCCGGAATATACCCACTACAAAAAAGCATCGATGACCCGTTTGCCCGTTCGTTTGGGCGAAGATGTTTTTCGAACTGGGAGGATTTCCAAAGAAACTGGAGACCGTTTAGTCGATTCCATGCGTGCATTTGCAGCCATCATGAAGGTCAATGGAGTAGAAGCGCACCGAGCTTGTGCCACCAGTGCGATGCGCGAAGCGAAAAATGCCGCTCGGTGGATTCGCAAAGTCCGCAGAGCTACAGGCATTCAGATAGATGTCATTGATGGGGAAGAAGAGGCACGCCTCATTTTTTACGCCAAACTCTTTGACAAGATTCAGCCGGAAGAAGAAAACCTGCTTTTTATTGACGTGGGGGGTGGATCCACCGAGCTCACCTTTTTTCACGAAGGTTTGCCCCGCGAGTCCCGCTCATTTCCCCTAGGTACCGTGCGTTCCCTCAATGCCGTAGATAGCCAGCGCGAGTGGGCCACCATGGAGGCATGGGTGAAAGAACATATGGAAAACCTGCCCGGATCGTTGGCATTAGTGGGATCAGGGGGTAATATTAACAAAGCGCATAAGCTTTCTGGCCGTCCAATCAGCGAGCCCCTTTCCAGGCAGTATTTGGATCGTTTAAGCAAGCAGATTGAGGAACTGACCCCGGATGAGCGGGTCATGCAATTGGGCTTAAATGTGGACCGAGCGGACGTCATCGTGCCTGCCTTGGCCATCTACCGAAGAGCAATGAAATGGGCCGGTACAACCTGGATTTATGTGCCCAAAATTGGCGTCTCTGATGGCATGGTTCGGGATACCTACCATCAAATGTTTAAACCCGATTTGGAACGATGAAAAAGATATATCGGCTAGGTGCGCTCATCCTCCTAACAGCCAGCTGCACACTGCCCGGACGCAATGAGGCGGCGTCTGGCGTCCATCTAACCGTTTTTACAGCTGATACCTTGCCTTGGTCTGATACGCTTTTCATTACCGGCAGCACCACGCAGTTGGGCGGTTGGAATGGGCGAGGCTTGCCATTTGAACGCGATGTCGACAATCCGTTGCGTTGGACCTTGCACTTTCAGTCGATCGATTCGGCCTTTTCCTACAAGCTCACGCTTGGGGATTGGAGCCATGAAGCAAAGTTGGCTGAAGGCATGGCTTTCAGGGATTTGGGTGGCTGGAGGACAATGGACACCACCTTGTATGCACAGTCCTTTGGGATGGCTGAGCGGGTGAATGATGGCCAAGTCAGCGGGTATCTAACGGTGATGGATGCCCCTATGGATCCCAAGGGCATCATTCCTTCGCGCAAAATGTGGGTTTGGACACCCTACGATCTTAAGCAAATAGATGGGACTGGGCCCGTGGATCTGCTACTGATGTCCGACGGCCAAAATTGTATAGACCCCGCCACGAGCACTTTTGGCGTGGATTGGGCGGTGGACGAAGCCATTCTCGCCCTCATGGAGGCGGGCCGAATCAGGCCGACTATCGTGGTTGCCTTGCAATGCGCCACGGAAGGTGGTGACCGCCGCCGCCTCGAGTATGGTCCAGGCGAACTAGGGGAGGCATTTACCGACTATCTCGTTCACACGGTCTTGGCGCAAGCATTGGAAAACCCGATCCTATCCTCGGAAAGCCGCGTCTACTTTGCGGGCTCCAGCATGGGCGGCGTTTTAGCCTTTCGCTTGCTGACGGAGTACCCCGATGTGTTCGATGGAGCTTTGGCTTTTTCTCCAGCGGTGTACGTGGAAACGGGCAATGGCTTGGTCGTCGATGCTATTGGACCTTGGAGGAAGAATGGACGCCCGGCACCCTCGGGTTACCTCTACGTGGACAATGGAGGCGTAGGGCTTGAGGCTCAGCTCCAGCCGGGCATTGACCTACTCTTGAAAGAACTCGAGCAAAGCAACTACCCTGTGGACCACCTCAAGTGGGTGCGCGACAAAAAGGCCGAACACAGCGAAGTGGCGTGGCGTCAGCGTTTCCCCGATGCATTGGCCTGGCTAGCGGGCAAAGGGGACTGGGTGCCCTAAAAAAAAGCCCGCCGAAGCGGGCTTTGGACATTCCAAGTGACGTGCTTTACAAAGCGGCCAAAACGGCCTCGTAATTGGGCTCTTGCCCCGTTTCGGGGACTTGCTCGGTGTGAGTGATTTGGCCTGAAGCGTCTACGACCACCACGGCGCGGCTAAATAAACCGGCGAATTTGCTGTCGGCAAAGGTTACACCGTAGTCGGAACCAAATGAAGGCGTCTTGAAGGCAGAGAGGAAGGCTACATTTTCCATCCCTTCTGCCGCGCAGAAACGCGCACCTGCAAAGGGGAGGTCCATACTGATGTTCAGAACGTGCACACCGTCCATTGCATTGAGCCTTTCGGTGAAAGCGCGAACACTCTTCTGGCAAACACCGGTATCAATCGAAGGGAAGATGTTCAAAACAACCTTTTTGCCTGAGTAGTCGGACAAGGAGGCCGC
>Ga0181591_10002394_pt1 | contig 16134 bp, 21 predicted proteins | sample 071ome_33_FD_133757 | JGI IMG/M metagenome (GOLD analysis project Ga0181591, IMG submission 133757) | Coastal salt marsh microbial communities from the Groves Creek Marsh, Skidaway Island, Georgia - 071412AT metaG (megahit assembly) | ecosystem: Environmental > Aquatic > Marine > Intertidal...
AACTTTACTCACCAAGTAGAAGACTTTCTCCAAGGACTAGGATGGATTGTGCTCCCTAACTGCTGGGGTTTGCACAACTACATGATCATGGAGCTGACAGGACCAAACGGTGAAAAACCAATGGCTGACTGCAAAGTAGGCTACGACTGTCCACGCACCTACTTGCCAAAGGAACTCATAGAAAAGCTCGATGAAGAGTTCCCACGCTAATGCAAATGTTCTACGGCGACATCGAGTACACGCTTGTCACTGACCCACCCGAGGCCATGTACTGGAAAACCTACAAACTCAAGAAGAGTCACATCAAGCTGATCGACAAGTTCGACAGGACTACTGCGGCTCGAATCAAACAAGAAATCTACGAGGATGTATTAGCCAATGACCCTGACGAGACAGCACTTCCAGCTCGTGGCAGATTTGCTGCGAGACAACGTTAAACCCAACACGCTGCCTTTGGACTACCAGCAAATCTGCGCCAACGCAGCCAGCAAGCTATCGGAATACAACCCACAGTTTGACCGTGATCGGTTCATTGACGCTTGCCAATAGTTATTAGCTTTGCTAATCTTTGCCTTCTGACAAATAAAACTTATGACACTAAAACCATTTGATCATCAATCAAAAACTACTGACTTCATACTCGATAACAAACACTGCTTAATTACATCAGACCCAGGTACAGGTAAGACAAGAAGCGTCATTGACGCCTACGCTCAAAGACGCAAGCAACGGATGCTAGTCCTAGCTCCGTTATCGATACTCCAAGCTTCTTGGGGTGATGACTTCAGTAAGTTTCAGCCAGACATAAGCTACGTTGTGGCTTATGCGAAAAACCGTGGAAAAGCGTTTGCTGCGGATGCTGATGTCGTTCTCACCAACCACGATGCAGTCAAATGGATTGCTAAGAATAAAGACCTTCTCGATGGCTTCGACACACTCTGTATCGACGAGTTCACCGCATTCAAAAACAAAGACAGCCAACGTAGCAAAGCAGCCGCAAACATCAGCGAACACTTTGACTATCGCATTGCCATGTCAGGCACACCAAACAGCAACACGATCCTCGACATTTGGCATCCGACTCTTCTTGTCGATGGCGGTGAACGTTTAGGTCGTCGCTTCTACGGCTTTCGTAATTCTGTATGCACTACCCGTTTCAATGGCTTCGCTAACGAGTGGATCGACAAACCCGATGCTGAAGCCACTGTCGCTGCGGCTCTGCATGACATCAACATCAGATACACGCTCGAAGACTGCATCGATATGCCCGAGCAAACAGTGTCCACCAAGTACGTCAGCCTATCGCCAAAGGTGTATCAGCAGTACCAGACACTGGCAAACGAATCTGTTTTGGCTACCAACGAAGCTGTTATCTCAGCTATCCACGCTGGTGCCAAAGCTAAAAAACTCCTACAGCTATGCACAGGCTGTATCTATGACGGAGACGGGGAGCAAGTCGGCGTTCACGAGGAACGCTATCAGCTTGTAATGGATTTGATCAAAGAAAGATCCCAGTCCCTAGTCGCGTTCAATTGGCAACACGAGCGTGACCATCTTGTGCAGCTTTGTGAAAAGGACAAAGTGAAATACGGAATCATTGACGGTTCCACCCCTGCTCACAAACGCAAAGACATTGTTGATCGGCTACAAGCTGGGCAACTACAAGTCGTGTTCGCTCACCCTCAGTCTGCTGGTCATGGCTTAACAATGACTAAAGCAACAACAGTTATCTGGGCTTCACCGACCTACAACGCCGAGCACTATCAACAATTCAACCGACGTATCTATCGCGCTGGTCAAACGAAGCGTACCGAAGTGATTCATATCGCTGCGCGGGATACGTGGGAAGAAGCAGTCTACGACAAGCTGCAAAGCAAGCTGACTCGAATGGAAGACCTGCTCGACATCCTCACCACAATGTATCAACAACGGAAGATCGCATGAACCTAAATCAACTCACCGAAAAATTCATGGACATCAAAAGCAAAATCAAAGCTGCTCAAACACAAGAAAAAGAACTGAAAGAAGAGCTAGATGAAGTCCAAACCCAAATCAGAAAATCAATGTCAGACCAAGGGCTTAAACGATTAGCCACTGACGCTGGTTCATTCAGCCTAGCCACGGACGTTGTTTTCAACATCACAGACCGTGATGCCCTAGGAAAATACATCATTGAGAAAGGCGACATAGGTTATCTCCAAAGCCGACTTTCTAAAACGTACATTACCGAAGCCATACAAGCTGGTGAGGTAATTCCGGGTATCCAGCCCTTTGAACTGGACAAACTTAACTACAGAACCAACTAAGAGTAATCATAATGCCAAAATCAGCTACCGCACTCGCAATCAAAGAAGACCACTTACCCGACTACATGAACGCTACTAGCTCTCGTGGTAACGAGAACGTAGGTTCACAACTCATCATCCCCCAAGTGAAGCAGCTCCAGAAGATGTCTCACGAGGTTGATAAGTACAACCCTAAGTTCATCGAAGGTGCCGAGCCTGGAATGTTCCTAAACGTTCTGACTGGCGAGCTGTACAAAGACGCTATCCATGTGCTCAACGTCAACTTCTCGCCCTACTACCAAGTCAAAAGCAAGTACGGCGTTAACCCATCTGTCTACCTCGGCAAGTTCCGCGACTATCAAGAAGCGGTCAATATCTTGGAGCAACAAGAAGAAAGGGATCGGGCCAACCTTGAGATAGCTGACGGACATACACATTTATTAGTTATGCTAAACTCTGACGGTGGGATCATTGGAGAGACACCTGTCATCTTCGACTTCACTGGCAGCAAAATGAGAGTCTCTAAAAACTGGAACTCACAAATTACTGCACACGGCGGTGATCGTTTCAGTTCAGTCTGGAAAATCTCATCCGTTACTCAAGAAGGTCGCATGGGTGCCTTCCTTAATATCAAAACGGAAAACGTTGGGTGGGCTAAGGAAGAGGCATACAAAGCCGCCGAAGCAATGTATGAGCAGTACACTACGTACTAAGTCAGGATGGTGTGAACGAGCACTCTTTTATTAAAGCAGTGCATCGTTCGCTGCCCACCGAAATTTATCGGTGGAAAATCCATGACACGTATACAGGCGGGGTTCCAGACGTTTTCTATGCTGGCCCCGCAGGTATGCTGTTCATCGAGTATAAGTACGTCAAAGAACTTCCAAAACGCAAAAGTACACCCATAAAAAACAAGCTGTCGGGGTTACAAAAAGCGTGGCTAACACAAATGGAGAGTTTTGGTCACGCTGTAGCAGCCGTAATTGGAATTAAACAAGATGTTCTTATCCTAGACTCTAGCGATATATGGTCTACTGATATACCATTTGATTTCTATAACGCTAATAAAATAACGCGCCCCCAGTATCAAGAGTGGGTCGCAAGGCAGACTCTCCATGAAGGAACAGACAAACCCAATAGTTCTCGAAAATCTACGAAAGATCTGGGAACTCAAGAAAAACGAAATGCAGATTAATCAGCAGGATGCTGCAAAAGACCTAGGCTGGACGCAAGGTGCCTTTAGTCAATATCTTAATAGCATTACTAAACTCAACACCGCCGCTGTTATCAAAATCGCAAACTACTTAGGCGTACCTGCATCTGCTATCGATCCAGACATCTCAGAAAAGCTACCCGCTATTCATAACATCAAAATACGGTATCAAAACAAAAGCACTACCCCTCTCAAAAATAAAGGTGCTTTAGTCCACACTGTCAGCGGCTCAACATCGTCAATGATCATAGAAATTACGGAAAAAATCTCAGTCCCTGGCACCAAAATGTATGCGTGGCCTGGACAAAAACTTTACATTGACCACACCGCTGTTATACAAAAAAAGATGCGTACAATCCCTAGTCGAGTCCCTTCTTTTGTCACCATTTCGACAAAATCAGCTAAAGATAGAGAGTTTACGTATGAGAGCATCCAGGCTGAAGATTACATGCGCCTAAACCCCAACGACTACAACAAGCATTTCACCGTAATCGGTGTCTACTTGATTTAAAAATTATTGAAATGGGTAAAGATCCATGCTAAAAGACGATATTAGCAACACTAAAACAATAACCAGTGACGGATCATCTGCCGACTATTATCTTCTGCCCGACCAAGCGGAGCAGCTTCAAGATTTAATTAGTCACAAAGATATGAATGCACAAATTGGTGAAATCTTTAGGGCTTGCTACCGCTATGGAGAAGTGGCACACAGCAAGAAACTTAGAGATGCCAAAAAGATAAAGTTCTACGCCGATGCGGAGATAAAACGGTTAGAACTACTTGGAGAAGACTAAGATGCAAGACGCGTTACAAGACCGTTACGGTCCTTTCATGACCGTTGCCGATGTTTCCGAAGCCCTCAATATCGAAAAACAAACTTTGTACAACCAAAGTTGTAAGGGCGACCTAGAAATTCCTCACGTTAAAATGGGTAAGCGGATTCTGTTCCCGACAGCAGGAGTGGGTGACTACCTACTTGCCAAGCTTGCCAGCTAAACTCTTCGGGTTTAGATGCACATAACGCTTTAGGCTTTCCCAGTTTTTATGGCCTGACAGCAAGCTCACCTCTGGAATTGTTAACCCCAGTTCAAATAAACGACTTAACGCTTCATGTCGAATGTCATGGAACGTTAGGTCAGGTGAGCCTATTTGTTCTGCTTTCTTAGCAAATTTGTCCGATACAGAGGCGCTCCTGATTGGACGAGTAAATACTTTGCGACCACTAGCCCTGTAGAATTCACGCTCAAGCACCGCTCTAACGGGGTCTAACAAAGGGATTATTGAGTCATTACCGTCCTTGTTGTGCGGGTCTTTTCGATCCCTCACAGTCATCAACCCTTCATCCCAATCGATGTCTTCCCACTCTAACTTGTGGATTTCTTCCTGACGCATACCTGTAGCCAACGCAATTCGGATAATGCTGTTCAGCCAGTCACCGGCTGTTGCCATATACAACGCTTGTTCTTCGCCCTCTTTCAGTCTTCGTACACGCCGCTTCGATTTACCCACCAACCCTTTCGATGAAAAATAAACCAACATCTGTTCGACTACGTTAGGCCCTAGGTCCAAGCTCTTAACCGTTTTAGCCATGTTGATCGCCTGCTTGATATAAGTCAGGTCGTCACCCATCGTCTTTGGACCGACCTTACGCCTACGCTTCTTTACGTATGTGTGTAGGATCTTGGGGCTAAGTTCTACGACAGGTAAGCCAAGAAACAAGGACTCTCGTTTCATGCGATTAATACAGGAAATCTTTGACTTCCCCGGCGGCTTTGTGCCATCGAGAAGCTCGTCCAAATAAAAGTCTAATACTTCTGGAAGGGTTACAGTTTGATCAAAACTGTTGGGATCGTTGTAAGTGCCTTCATCGATCTGCGACTCTACCCGCCTCGCAAATCGTATAGCGTGTGTTTTGGTAGGAAGTGTTTTCCTAATGGTTGGTGTGCCGACCCTTCGTATCTCTACAAAGACCTTGCCGTTAGCTTGAACCCTCATGGTTGCCATAAAAAAGTGCGTATATTTTGCGTATTTCAAAAAATTCTAGCATTTTTTTATGTTATAAATCAAAGAGTTGAAACAAATGACGGAGAGCATCCCTCTCTCTCCGCCAGTTTCTTACCGTTGTTTACTAATCAATGACTTAGGAGTGCTTTTCAGCGGTTTTACGCACTTCTTTACGCACCCATATTTACCGTTATTTACCGATAGTTACCGTTGTTTACTTCATAAAGTGCGTAATTTACGCACTTTTAGAGGCAGGTAATCCGATAAGGTTTGTACGGTCCTGCTCCTCTTCTTCGATGATCTCTTCTGGATCGTTCGGCTCCTGTTCATAGTACCCTACTTCCGTTAGGGCAATCGTCACCACTTGGTTCACTTCCAGATCAGATATCGTAATTTTCGCCATCAGTAGCACCACACCATTGGGGTTGTTGTTCGTATATCTACGTGAATAAATCCTTTCGCAACGCCTATCCCGCTGAACCCAAGCTTGACAGCATTAGACACAATAATGTGCCGCTGCTGACCACCGCTAACAGCAATATCACATGCAATGCCTTGGGCGTGTTGCCCTGGTCCATTTGGCTTTTTAGCCTCGATGCTGTGACGAGGAGACCGATAGCCGCTCGTAATAATAAAAGGAAAACCACACGCATAACGTAGTGAGTCCAAGGCATGGACAAACTCCTCTTTGATGTCGTTCTCGCCAGTTTCCTGACAGGCAAACTCTTCTAAGGTGAAATACTTAAAGCTCATTTTCTGTGAACGTCCTTGCTCTTTTCGTAACTACGCATCGCGCCAAGACCCAACATGCCCATCAAGACAGGCATCATGGTTTCGAGCGGAACGAGCGGAATCACGATGTCTAATTTAAAAAGCGCCAACACGAAGTTAGCGAACGGGATAGTGATGAAGTTCCCAAACATGCCAAGTCCACAACACCACCCGATAAAGGGCCGCCACCCGCTCACGAACAAGCTATGGTGCGCTGCCTCAACCTTGTTAACCTCAAGCTGCGCCTTCATGAGTTCCTGATGATGTCGTTCTGACATCGTGGCAATCTCATGGGCCAAGGCGTTCTTCTGGTCCTTGTCCTCGACAAACTTGTCCAATAGTCCCGAAATGGGACCAATCAGCTTGTCTATCACTTGTCTTTCGCCTTACCGATGTTGATCGCAGCAAGGTCGATGATCTTGTAAATCTTTGCGATCCACTGGTCGTCTTTAGGTGTAGGCGTTACAGCAGCAATTGCTGAAGCAAGAGCCACTACCGCTGTTACTAAGTTAAAAATGTTGATGATATCCATGACTACTCCATAATTAGCTTTACTAATACTATTTCACGAAAAAATTTGTACGTAGAGCCAAAGCCCACCCACCGCTAAGGTAATGCAGGATGCGCCTATCGTTACATACATACCCACTTCCTTTATGAGTTTTTGACGCTCTCGTCTCTTCCTTTTTAAAACTGCTACACGCTTCTCGTGCGCGGCCCTAGACTCTTCGATGCGCTGCATAATCTCTCGATACTGAGCCGCACCTCCCTGTTGCATTAGCAGTGAATCTTTCAGTGCTTGATGAAACGCCTGACTTTGGCGCTTTGCCACCTGTAGATTCATAGAGTCTTTAAGGCTTAGGACTCCTGCACTCTTTTCTTCTACATCCCTAATCTTCTGGTCTAGGTCCGAGTATCGGCTTACGAGCCCACTAATCTGCCCTGCGTTTGCACCTGCTTCTTTTACTGTAGCCAGCCCGTCGTTGAGGGCTTTTAGACCCTGTAGGACTGCTGTAATCGCTGCTGCTTCACCAACGCCGAACCCGAACACTAGCCCCTAGCTCCTAGTAAGAACTTGATTTCTTACCTTTAGGATGTGATGCCTTCATAGACTTTGGACCCTTGCCTTTCTTCTTGGGCGGGGCGTTAACTGGACACTTCTTCCCTTTGTGCATGACTGCTCCTTATGGTTTGGGGTTGTTGTCTTTCACGCCTTTGATGAAAGCGTAAAACTGGCCGCTCTTATCGAGCGTGTTGTTATCGATGTCGTGCCAGATCATGTCGAACTGTTCAGCCAAACTGCCGTAGCCATTTATCCGTGACTGCTCCCACGTTAGATCTGCACTCCCGTGTATTATCCGAAACACCATCTGTGCCTCGGGGATAAACTCGTGGCTAACCGTTTGAGTACGTGCGTTCTCTACCTCACCGATCTCAACGTAGGTGTACCAATCACCACCATCACCCATCACTTGTTGAGGGCCAAACAAAATGCACTCGTTCTCGTGGTCCCATTTAACGTACTGTTGCATTAGTGAATCCCCATCAACACGCCAGATACTTCCTTCACGTAGTCAACCCCTGTCGAATTATCGTTGTCCGTAATACCGCTTCCTCCGTACCGAGTAATAGTCAGCTTTACGTCTATTGTCCCGCGTGTTGCAGCGCCTAAACTACCACTGATGGCATAGGGGCTTTCGTTGTCTGTCGTGGCTTTGAACCGCTGTTCCCCCACCAGTTCGTAGCTTCCCGAAGCGGAAGAAGTGATAGAGTTTTGCGTTGTAAAAGCGCCCCCAGATCCAATTGAGTATCCAACACTTGTCAGGTTTGTTGAGGCGCTGTAGCTAACCGAAGTAGCGGTATGGCTCTTTCCTGTCGAGGTCAGCGTTGCGCCTACAGAAGTTTTAGATGTCTGATCGCCAGTGAATCGAGCAATATAGGTCGTATACACTTGATAGACAGACGCAGGCTGACCAAGTGAATTTGTACCTGAAGTGTTGTCCTTCATGTACATCCGAAGTCTGTATGTCTTCGAGGCATTTCCGTCTATATAACCAGTCATCGAAGCGAATGGTCTATGGCCTTCTGCTAAGTGTGTAGTGGCTGGGAGTTGATTTTCAATAATCGTTCGCTCACCAGAAAAACTCGAACTTGAGGTATTACCTGCAACACCAACACTGGTTGTCTGTCTAAACGGCACAAGTTTGTTTACATCACCCGTTAACTTATTCGCATACACCGTTGTGCCAGACATGATGTTGGCGCTAATCGAGTTACCAGTCAGCTTGTTCACGTTGACCGAACCAAGCTGAAGGGTTGGAACGCCGTCTACTACTACCGAGGTTATCTCCGACCCATCGATTGTTAGCTTCGACGCATCAATAGCATTCGCATCAATCAACTCAGCAACGTCTAGGGTTCCAGTCGTAATCCTATCCGCATTAACAGAGCCGATCATGGCAGCAGTTATAGATGCTGTCTTAATCGCAGCGGTGTTCATGTACACGCCGGGGGGTATATCATTACCGTCCGGGTCAGTTGTAGCCGTTCGCTGCACAACAAAAGGTGTTAAATCGCCCCTTACCCAATAAGAATCGCCACCTGATGTCCCAGGAGTTCGACCTGATGTTGAGGTATGTGCTAGCTGACAGACATACAGATTACCGCCGTGGACAACTTGATTCCCGAAAGAGTAGGAAACACCCGTCGTCCAAGCTGCTGACGCGTTAGTGACTCGCTCTGGGACAATTGCAAATCGATCTGCATTTATAAAAAACCGGCTGGTGTTGCCATCCGCAGCGTTGGTTGCGCTGGCTAAACCAAAACCCGCAACATGCCCATCAGCGTCGATCTTAACGGTGTACCTAGATTCTAAGTCTCCAATATCGTTTGATTGAGCAGTAAACCGCTGCTCCATCGTGATGTTAGTGTCGTCACCATCGATATCGTCTAGTCGAAGCTGGATTCCCGACACTCGGTCTGCGATACCTGTCCCGTCGGTCCTGTTGACTTGCAAATCCAAAGTATCAAGGGCTGCGGCAAACGCCAGTGTGTCCAACGCCCAATATGCTGTCTCTGTAGAAGGGTTACGGTTAGTCGCGCTTTGTAGAGCCCGATACACTTTTTTGATCGAAGGAGTACCTGTCGCATATATAACGCGATCACCCGCGTTGTACGTGGTGCCAGAGTTCCAGTCAGAAAGGCCGGTCATCTCTGTGAAGATCGCAGCGTAATTCGCGTTGACCGTTGAAATCGTGGCGTAGGTGCTCGCCGCTGTAGCCTCAGAATCACTAATTAAAGAAGCAGCAGTCCCAGAGTTCTCTTTCTGTGCCAGTAATACGCTAGTTTCCGATGTCGTGCTGTAGTCGTTCGTCAACGTAGATGACAGCTCACTGACCGCTAATGAACTCGCTACTGGATCGAGCCGCCACTTAGGGGTTGAACCCGAGATATTTGAAGCGGGGATAGAGTTACTGTTTGCCAGCAGCGCCTTGTAAATTCTCGTGCCAGTCGTAGAGTCGGTGTAGACAACGCGGTCTCCCACCGAGTAGCTAGTCGATGAGTTCCAGTCTGCTACCCCCGTCAGATTGTTGTAGGCATCGTTTCTTACCTGAGTGAGCGCCGTGGAGGTCGCAAGTCCAGAAGTTGCAGTGTTGATTTCCGATGAGAGCGTCTGCTGGTTAACCAACGAACTAGCGTCCCAGTAACTGGTGTTGGGCGGCTCTTGGTTGGAGTGCTGCGTATTAGCGATGTAGTAAGCACCAGCGTGTACAACCTTCGCGCCAACAGCGTAAGTGGTCGAACTATTCCAATCTGTTGCGTCAAACGCGCCTTGATACAAATCTGTACTAAGAGCAGTCACCGCAGACTGAAGCGCATAGTCACTGGTCAACGTGTTTTCGAGCGCATCTACAGCAGAGGATTTAGCTAACGTATCGAGCGCCCACTTAGTAGCATTTGTCCCTGGCGTTACGTTGGTACTGCTGGCTACTGCCCGATAAACCTTGCGGTCATAAATAACTCTGTTACCAGCTACGTAAGCGGTTGATGAACTCCAATTAGACACCCCTGTCATGTCGTTAAACAGGGCAGTCTCTAAAGCAGTGACGTTTGATGCAGTAGCATAGGTTGATGCAGCAGTCGTTTCTGACGCTGATATCTGGTTGGCGACATAAGTCTGCTGTTCAGAGTCCGTAACAAAGTCAGCCGTTTGCTGAGTCACATAAGCTGTCGTTGCATAGTTATTGGTGACGTTGGTACTCAGGTCTGACAGTACCGCTGCACTGGCTACAGAATCTTGCGCCCAGTAAGACGAACCAGAAGCTGGCGTCTGCCCAGAGTGTGCTTGCGATGCTCGCCAAATCTTCTGGTCGTAGTAGACCCTATCTCCTACAGCGTAGCTCGTAGAGTTTGACCATGCAGCAACGCCCACTACCTCTTCGTACAGTGACGTTTCGAGTGCGGTGAAGTCAGAGGCCGACGCAGCATTGTTATCGGTGTAAGTGTTAGCTGAACTAAGCGCAGATGCCGCAGCACCCGAAGTCTCTTTGCCAGCCAAAGCAGCCAGCATCGCAGTGTTACTAGCTAACGCATCCTGACTCCAGTACGAAGTGTCGCCAGGAGCATGGGGATCTGACGAACTCGATGCCGCTACCGCTGTGTAAATTGCTTTACTAGCGCCCGTACCGTGAATTACCCGATCACCAGACGCATACGTATTCGCAGAATTGTAGACACTCAGCCCTGTCAGGTTAGTAAACGTAGCTGTTTCAAGGTTAGTAAGGTTAGTCGCAGTGGCGTAGGTGCTTGCTGCCGTTGACTCTGAAGCAGAGATTAGACTCGCAGCCGTACCTGTGTCCTCTTTGTTTGCAAGAAGTGAAGTCAGACTCGATGACGTTGTGTAATCATTTGCTAACGTAGTGGAAAGATCGCTTATCGCTGATGCGTAACCAATTGTGTCTAGGGACCAAAAGCCAGTGTCTACGCCGGGAGTCTTAGGAGCACTACTGTTTGATGCTTGCGTTGCTCGATAGGCTTTTTGGCTATGGCTAACTCGATCCCCTACGGCATACGTCGCAGTATTAGACCAAGCAGTCAAACTTAGTAGGTCTTCAAACAGTGCTGTTTCGAGTGCAGTTAGGTTAGAGACAGTAGCAGAAAGTCCCGTTGAGCTGTTATTCACAGTGGAAGTCAGGGTACTAAGGCCACTTGCAGTCGCTGCTACGCCGGTTGAGCTATCATTCACAGTAGATTGCAGCGTAGCAATGGCTTGTGCAGCGGCTGATGTACTGCTGCTGTTGACATAGTTTATCTGCGTTATCTTCGCCGTGTTATCAACGACCGCATCACCAAGGCTTGTGTAGTCACCAATCAAAGTCCAGTTGCTGTTGCCAGTCGCTGGTTGAGAGTTGCTATTCGCAGACACTGCTTTCCACAACTTATTGCTGTATTTAACAAGGTCATCCACTGCATACGAGACGGAGCTGTCCCAATCGTCGATGTCATTCAGATCGTCAATCTGACCTTGTAGATCTGCGACTGCTGTATTGATTGCCGACGTTCGAGCCGAAGCTTCATTAGAAATCGCAGTAGCACGAGTTGACGCTTCGCTAGAGATCGCCGATGCACGAGCAGATGCTTCCGCTGCAATTTGGGCAGCAACTGAACCACTGGTATTTACATCAGCAGAAAGCACATCAAGGTCATCAATTTTGCTTTGAAGCGCAGTGGTTAAGTCGTCTTGAGCAATAGAGCCAGACAGAACTTCAAGCAAGTGATTAACATCTGTTGCAGTCTGCCCAACTGTACCTGCTGTTGCGTTGAACGGCCCTTTGACATCGAGCTGTGATACGTGGCGAATCCAGTAGTAGCGTGTCTGTCCACTACCAATTGGATCTACAAATCCTCGCCCTACTTGGATACCAATGAGCTGGGCGTCACCTATCGAGTCAGTAGAATGCCGCCAAATCTCTGTGTGGGCATGGTTTTGATAGAGGGGAAAATCCCAGGTCATGTTTACCTGAGAGAACGCCCCCGAAACAGTGAAACCAGTAGGTTGAGGCGGCGTGTCGAGATTAGGAACTTCGTTGAGAGGTGCAAACCCGATGTTAGTTGCACCTATATTGTTTGGATCAAACGGATTAGCTTTCAGATCGTAGGCCAACCCGCTCTCTATAAGCTCACGCAAGGTAACAGCGCGGTCCCTCTGATCACCACGCCTACCCAGACGGATATCGATAGCTTCCTGTAGGGCTTCGAGATAACGTGCTAACTCAGGCCCTGCCGTAGCTGGTATTTTTGGAAACCCAGGTACTCGTGTCGGGTTATTTGTTCTTACCGTCATACGCCACGAATTTCATCCATGCTCTGCGCGAGACATACCTCGTTTATGTCTACTGCACCGCTAACTTCAACCTCCCACTCTTGTGCTCGGGTTGCTGGAAGACGCATAACAGGTTCGCGTAACGTCGCGTTACTAATACCGCTAGGAGTTGTTGTCGCTTGCGTATATACATTGCTTGAGTAACTGATCGTGTACTCAGCGATCACAGATCCATCACCCCATACTTTTACAGTTACTGGGTATGCGTCTGCTTTGACTGACACCCAGCCCATGCTCACTGGAGCTGGTGTTACATATTTCTTGGACTTCCATTTCGCAGTCTTGGGAGTGCTGCCGCCGCGAAACTTCTTAATTTTATTACCGACAATAATGTACAGCTCGCCGCTTTTCGGGTTGGTGTACCCTCCCCTAACCTCCGAGCTAACTGTCAGTGTCGATAAGGCTGCTTCGCTGGCTCTAGGGTCAAAAACCCAGCCGCCGTAACTGCCGCCGTAACTCCAAAACGCAACGTAAGTGCCTTCGTAGATAAACGCTCGAAGGGACGTTGGGTGGAAGTCATCGTTCCATTGCTCTGGAGAGACTAAGCCGCGAGTGACAACCTCTGCTTGCGATCCTGATACGGCAACTAACCCATCAGGCCCTGCATACAAAACGTACTCGCCCATATCCACAACGCTATTAATATTCACGCAGGCTTGTGCAATGTCGAGCCTGATCGCTGTCATGGCGCTAGGGTCAGTGCCTGTTATGAAATAAGGACGACCATCGGTAAGAGCTACTACACCGTTACCTGTCGCGGCTATCGCAACGATGTCTTCTTCGACTGTGATCCTGTAGGAAACAGGCCAAGCGTGAGGCAGGTAGGGCTCTGACAAACAGAACCGCTTGCCCGAGAAACCAGCAAAGATTCCGTTACCAATGGCAATAAGTCCCTGCATGGGACCGTTTGGATATAGCGAGGTGTCGTCGTCAGGAGGACCAATCCAGAACGTACTAGGCAGGATCTCCCCTAACTCATCACCATCCTTATCATCAGTAATTGACGTTGCGGTAAAAGCCTCTTCTTTTACAAATTGAAACTGAGTATTCAAGCTACCCGTATTGCTGCGATACAGGCGTTTCTTAGCGCCAGTACCGAAGTTGTAGTTGCCCGAAGCTGCACTGGGCGTTGGGGTAGTAACAGTTACGGTCTGTGCATCCGTTAGCTCGATGACTGTAGACGCTGGGCTAGGTGGACCCTCCTCACCAAATGCCGTAACTAATGTGTACACATAGCTAACGTCATAAGGGTCTTGAGTATCGTCAGCAGTACCGTTGATCGTAGTAGTTGGCGCTCCTGTTGGGGCTGGTACACCCAAGCGATAGGAGTTAGCTGGATATCCAGCCGAGCCAGAAACAATCGTGGATGCCGTACCAATCCTAGGATAGTCATCTCCCGTGAAATACAGGCGGTCTAGGTTGTCATCAGGGATTGGCCCTTCAGCTACAGAAACATTGCTTTCTGACCACTCCAGCCAGCTCTGGTCTCTGTAAAAGTAAATAGAACGACGAGCGCCATTCTGAAGGGTAAAGGTATCGGAGTCTGTGTAGATTGGCGAGATACGCCCAGACTCGAAATCAATATTCTCGGCTGTCTGCCCGAATTGCTCTGCTAACAGTCTAGGGGCTACACCCGGAGCGATTCCTGAAAAGCGGTCTCGTTTGAAATAAGCCATAAGTCCTCGCTCAGAATCTAAGTGCCAGCGTGATGATCACTCCTGCCATTCCTGAAATTAGACCCATCGACGCGACGAACATATTCCTGTTTAAGACATCGAGTCTTTCATCGATCTTGTCGAGTCGGTTGAAAACAGTTTTGGAACGCTCCTCGCACATCGCCTCGTGGGTCGATATACGGTTTAAAGCGTCCCAAACCTTGTCTTCTATTTCGTCAATGTCATTCGGAGTTTGGTTCATCCGTTACGATTTCAGCTTCCGCTGGCTCCTCTTTAACTTTTTCCGTGATCATCTTTGATAAGTTTTGAACGGCCAACTCGTGGATTGCTGCCTGACGACGAGCACCTAACATCATCTGGTTTGCTTCTTGGTGCAAACCCAGTAACTCTTTGATTTCTTGAGGCAAATCCTCAATCACATACTCTTGGTCATCGACAATAATTGACGGGCGCTCCTGCTGTTCAGTCATCCTGAAAACTCCTTGTGGGTAATACTTGATTATATTAGTAAAACTAATTGTTGGGAAGCCGACGAAACTCCCAAGTGTTGGCGATTGGCCGATTTACATTGGCTGAGAACGCCGCTTCCATGCGATCTACCTCCTCCGAAATCCACCCTAGTACGGTGGCATTCGTAACATCAGAGTACGGCGAAAAGGATGAAAGGTCTGACACATCGAGATCAACCACGTTACTAAACGTGTCCGTATAGCCACCTTCCTCAAACGTTAGAATGTAGACTGCTTTTATGACAACCTCAGACTGAGTAACGCCATTTGCGTCCGTAAGCGTTGGCTCAACCATAACGCCGTCAAGGTCTCTTGTGATTGGCATATCAACCTCTAAGTAAATGTTATTTGAAATTGCTTATTAACAAACTGTCCCAAGTAGGAGAGTACCCAAAGCGTGTATGAAGACTGTATATGCCCTTGGAGGACTGTGAATCTAAATCCCCACTGATACCATTCGCCGTTATCCAAATCGTCAACTTTATAGATTTGTACAGGTTGGCTGGTTGAATAAGGAATATAATCTGTGCCACTCGAGTATGTAGTGGTCACTAACGACCCTACTCCAGGGTCTGCTCCTAGTCCCGCCCATGCTGTTCCAGTAATTGTGATATTTGAGGAGTAGTTCGCCTTAGCCCACATTCCTGCAAGATCTAAACCGTCAGCGTTCCAAGCGTTGTAGGCATAAACCGTAACAATAACTTCATCACCTGCTGATACGTTTAGACTGACTGATACTGGAGAATTGTTAGTGTTGGTATTTGCTACTGTGGTGCTAACGTACCCATTATCAACTCGACAATACGCTGTTCCATCTGTTGCTGTTGACAATCTGCTCTGAAACAAAGGTCTTCTGTACAGCCCATAAAAATCGTCAAGACTTACCTCTACACCCGAGCCAATACCAAGATATCCTGGCGCGTACTCATGCATCGTAATCGGATGCGATCCCCCAAACTCTGTTTGTAGGTCTCCGAAAGATATGGTGCCGCTAGAGGGTAGAGTCATTAGTCAGATAATCCCCGATAACGTAATCGGTCATGCCCAGACTGCCGCGCAAATGTCCTGTACTGCCTGATCTAAACCAGTAATGTCGGCAGCACTACCGTCCGGGGCGTTCCTGTGAACGAAATTTGTAGATTGTGTTCGAACAGGTAACTGGTCATCGTCTGGATCGTCAATCACATGAGTGTGGGTAACGACTACATCGGCGTATCCACCACCCTCAGGGAATTGAATTTCTACGCGGGAAAGATATGTGGTTTTAGTAAGTGCCATTGCTAATCTCCTA
>Ga0181591_10002400_pt1 | contig 16125 bp, 18 predicted proteins | sample 071ome_33_FD_133757 | JGI IMG/M metagenome (GOLD analysis project Ga0181591, IMG submission 133757) | Coastal salt marsh microbial communities from the Groves Creek Marsh, Skidaway Island, Georgia - 071412AT metaG (megahit assembly) | ecosystem: Environmental > Aquatic > Marine > Intertidal...
ATCCGGGATCGGGATGCTCATCGCAGTGGTTGTAACCTTGCTGGATCGCGAAATTCTGGACTATAAGTGGATCGTGGCCGGTTTGATCATCGGCGCATTGATAGGCGGTATCGCTGCCCGAGTCGTTAAAATGACATCTATGCCGGAGCTCGTAGCTCTATTCAATGGATTTGGCGGCCTCGCGAGTCTGCTGGTTGCCTGGGCTGAGCTCGAAAAGATCGAATCGCTGGGCTGGCAGCTTTATACGGGGCAAATGGGGACTCCCGCTCAATTCAGTTCCTTTGTCATCTACTTGGCCATGCTTATCGGCGGTGTGACTTTTACGGGTAGCCTGTACGCCTATGGAAAGCTCTCAGGGAGGGTCTCAGGACGAGCATTAGTTTTCGGCGGACAAAAGTTTCTGAATATATTACTGCTTGTCGCCATTCTCGGAATAGGGGTTGTGTTTACTTGGACCGAGAATCTGGATACGGCCTCATGGCTATTTGTTATCGGCGTTTCTTTGGCTTTGGTATTCGGGATTATGGGAGTGATGCCAATTGGTGGTGGCGATATGCCAGTAGTCATATCCTTGCTGAATAGCTGCTCCGGTTTAGCCGCGTCTGCCGCCGGATTCGTTATCGGAAACAATGTTTTGATTGTCGCGGGATGCCTAGTTGGAGCGAGCGGTCTAATACTAACTGTGATCATGTGCAAGGCCATGAATCGCTCGCTCGGGAACGTGCTATTCAGCGGATTTGGAGCGGCAAGCCAAAGTACGGGTGACGATGATGACCGAGAGCCGAAGGCGATTAGCGCAGAGGACGCTTACTACGTAATGGAGGCCGCTAGCTCCATTGTATTTATTCCTGGATACGGGATGGCCGTCGCCCAGGCCCAGCACGTTGTCAAGGAGTTGGCAGAGCTTTTGGAGGAAAATGGAGCCGAGGTTAATTTCGCAATTCACCCCGTAGCTGGAAGAATGCCAGGACACATGAATGTGCTGTTGGCAGAGGCAGACGTTCCCTATGAGCAGCTCGTGGAGATGGATAATATCAACCCCATCATGCCGACCGTGGATGTGGCTGTCGTAATTGGGGCCAATGATGTAGTGAATCCAGCTGCCGCGAACGATGAAAGCAGCCCAATTTACGGAATGCCCATCATCGAAGCCCACAATGCCAAAACCGTATTTATTCTCAAGCGAGGACAAGGAAAAGGGTTCTCCGGGCTAGTGAACAAGCTCTTCGTTATGGATAACTCCCGAATGATCTACGGCGACGCCAAAGCCACCATTTCGGCTATGGTCAATGAGCTCAAGGGATAGAATCCCACTGCTTTGATCGGAAATATCGGGAACATCCAAGCCCTTAGAGAAGACTTAATTTGAGATGGAAGGCTTCCGTCTTGACTTTTGATTACATTCGTAGTCATCTAAGGAGGATCCGTCATACATGATAAAAGCCCCTAGAATATCAGACTCGGAATGGGAAGTGATGAAAGCCGTTTGGGATCATGAACCCCTTACCGCTGTAGAAGTTTTAAAGCAGCTGTCTCACGACCAGTGGAAGCAAAAAACGGTCAACACTTTCCTTACGCGATTGGAGGCTAAGGGAGTGATCCGATCGGAAAGAGTAGGAAGGGCTAATGTATACCGCTCGCTGATGAGCGAGGAGCAGTGTCGAGGAATGGAAGTGAGCCAGTTTCTGAAGAAAGTATTCAGGGGCGAGGTGGCCCCTCTAATGCTGCATTTCATTGAGAACGAAGATTTATCGGAAGACGATATAGACGAGTTGAAGCAATTGCTGGATAAGAAGGCTCGATCCGATGGCTGATCTTTTCTGGGCATACCGGGATGTACCCATCCGCTTTGGCTTGTTAGCATTATTCTTGCTGGCCTTGACTCCCTAGCTCAAACGGGTGATTGGCCCTCGGCTGTTATGCTGGGCTTGGGCGGCCCGCATATTGCGACTCGCGTTGCCGATTCCGTTACCCTACAGTGGAAGCATATTCAATGCCCACGAAGGTCTACGTCCCTTATCCTAGACGGAAGCAATATGTAAGGTATTCGTGAATGCAGGATTGGGTGAAACCGTATTGCCGATCTTCGGAGACGAGGACGACAAAGTATTGGCAACTCGGATTTCTCTATCGTGGGAGACGCTTATGATGGCGCTCTGGCTTTCTGGATTAGCGGTAATGTCCTTGCGATTGGGGAGCCATACTCTTCGGCTGCAAAAGTTTTTCTGCAAAGCGCAACGATGCGAAAGCGGTCCGCTGTACCGAAGTTTTAAAGATGACATCAAGAGATGTGGCGTATACGCGAACGTACCTTTGATAATTTTCGATGAGGTTAAGTCGCCTGGGATCGCAGGCGTTTTCAACCCAAGAGTGATTCTGCCCAGGAATTGTGTCGAGCAGTTGTCCCAAAGGGAATTGAAATGCGTCCTGATGCACGAGCTCGTTCGTTACAGGAGAGGGGATCTTTTTCTACATCACTCGCTGCTTCTAGTGTGCTATCTCCAATGGTACAATCCCGTGGTTTGGCTAGCCCTTCGCCAGTTCACCAAGGAGATGGAAAAGGCTTGCGATTTGGAAGTTGTGGACAGCTTTTGTTCGGGATCGGCAAGAGATTATGGATACACTTTGCTTAAGCGCCCATCGGCTCGCCAAAAAAGGCATTTCCGAGCCGATGGGCGCTTTGGCCTCTACTGGGCAGCAACAATAGCGGTAGTTTGATAGAAAGAATCGAGCTTATTGCTAGGCCGCGCCATTTGGCGATGAAGCTCCAGTTGATCTCAAGGCTCTGGGCTATGAGGTACAATCGCTAGAGAAATTCCTTTTTCGCAGGATCAATCTGAGTGGATACAGATTCTCGAAGCAGCGAACTACGCAGGAGCGCAGTTGAGAATCAGAGCTAATATCGAGATCTTGGAAGGAAAAGGCTCCTTCGATCTTTGGGCGAATTTGGACGATTTGCAGAACCGGCCGCTACTTTCTCAGTCAGCCTGTATGGCTAGCTCATCGGGCAGCGAAGAGTTTAGCGTGGTTGTCGACGTGCCCAGGGAGGCTTTGAAATTAAGCTTTGGGGTCCGCGCCCTAGGGGATGCCATTGCGCTGCTTGAATCGTTGAACGTAGAAGTTATAGACGACGGCAGCGGGGAATAATTTTCTCCGTAGTCACGAGTAGGTTACAAAGAACGAACGAATTCAATCAGTTCTAGCCGTTGCTCTCTCGGCAATTTCATGAAAGCCTGTTTACTCGATTCGGCTTCTCCGGAGTGCCAGAGAATGGCCTCTTCGATATTCCTGGCTCGGCCATCATGGAGCAATCGCGAGTGTCCGTTCACAGTGGGAAAAAGGCCGATCCCCCACAGGGGTGGTGTTCGCCATTCCGTTCCCGTCGCCTGAAAATCCGGTCGATGGTCCGCCAACCCCTCTCCCATGTCATGCAGCAGGAGATCCGTATAAGGATAGATCGTTTGTCCGGTTAGGGCTGGGATGGAATAATCATCTCGAGTCTGAAACTGCGGCGTGTGGCAGCTAGAGCATTTGGCAGCTTCGAACAGGGCTTTGCCCGAGCGGTAAATCTCGTCGGCGGCGAAACGGGAAGCGGGAGGAGCTAGCGTTTTCAGATAGAAAACTACGTCATCCAAATCGCGCTTTTCGATCTCTGGACTTCCGCCGCTGGGAAACTCGCGCGGATCCAAGTGGCTGAGCGAATGACTTTCATTAGGGAATAGGGGCGAAGTGATGCCGATGTCTCCTTGAAACGCTCCTGCGGTCTGGTCGAGTAGGGTGGCCTTATTGGCCTTCCAACCATATTTTCCAATAGAATACGTTTGCCGACTCGGACTCCATACGCGGTTGGGCCGACCTGAAATGCCGTCGCCATCCCTATCTTCAGGATCCGAGAGAGCGATGAGAGATTCTTCGGATATGGCATCTAGCAAACCCAATCCGTACACGGCAGAAGCCACGCGAGCGGACTGGAGAAGATTGCCGGGTTCACCGTAGGCCCAGTCGGCTATGCTTATGGCCGGTTTCAGCAAGCTGTAGGAAGTTCCGTCGGGGTAGTGTCCGTTGACAGGCTCGTATTCTAGAGAGACATGGGCTTCAGGTTTGGCCTTGGGAAGGGCTCGCACGCTGATTTGATTCCCATAGACCGGATGCGGGTGGGGGTCTCCCTTTAGGCCGTTACCGGGCAAGCTGATGCGGACCAGAAAGCCGTCGGGTATTTCGTTTGGCTTGGGTGGCTGTCCACGGCCATCCTTGAAGTGGCAGGACGAGCAAGAACGCGTATTAAATAAAGGTCCAAGCCCGTCTCGCCCATCGACAACTGATGATGCGTTGACCCAGTTGGTATTGAAGAGAGCGTCTCCGGAAAAGAATCGGGCGAAGTCTTTAGGGCTGAGATTCTCAATGGGTTGGGCAAAGGCCTCGCGGGAGGCATCGAAGACCGTGGTATCTCCGCCGGGTAGCTGGTAATCCGCCCGAGCTAAGCCCAGCATGGAAACAAGCGCCCCCCAGAGGATGGGTCTGTGGATCATCGATACCGGGTGTTCAATTCCATGAACTCTTCGGCGTCAGACATGGAGTAGACGAACTCCCACAAGGCGCTGATCGCTTGGTTGATGGTCTTGCGTCCTTCGGAGTCAGCCGGAGCTATAATCACCTGATCGAAGGGTTTGGGAATGGCTTCTATATGCATCTTAGCAGTCTTGAACTGCGTTTCCATCCGATTGGCGAGTTCACTGTCGGCAGAGGCGATGATGTCCATGATCCCTCTGCCGTCGATGACGACCTTTCCAGACTTGCTGGTGAAGTGTCCAAACAGGATGGATTCGAGACCCTCCATGTTGGCGACGAGATCGTTATGGGTGGTGTCGCTAAAGCAGGAGTGCTCATCCTCTTGGGAACCGCTCCGAATGGCTGCTGCCAATCGTTCGCTGGCGATTTCCCGACCTGCCATAGAAGCAATGCCGGTCATGACAGAGCGAATGATTCGAGAAGGTCGTCGAATGAAGAACTCGCCGGAGCCGCCATCATAATTGGCGGGGTTCCACTCTTCGGATACGGTCACGAGATGGCTGCGCAGCACTTCGGTGGCGGTAACGAGATAAGTCATCCGCCGGTCGGCGTTTTTAGCTGTCGTGAAGTCAGTCCACGGGCGGTCCCCTGGGCCTTCGGGATTGAAATCCTGTCCCCAAAGCAAGAACTCGATAGCGTGCCAACCAGTTGCGACGTTAGCCTCGCCCCCCTTTTCGTTTAGCCTTGGGAGATACACGCTATTAATTTTCGGGTGGAGCTCAGGTTGATTGATAATTCCCGAATCTGGGTCATCGCGAGTGTAGTCGATGTAGCTCTCGTCGAGGGGCCAGGCATTTATGAGAATTTCTAATCCAAGCTCGTCAATAGGGGTTTCTGAAAAACGAAAGCACTCGGTTTTCCCGTAGGTTTTGCGGGCCTCTATCCAAAGGCCTTTGGCATTCTCAAAGGTTTCGGGACCGGGATCTTTGCGAAAATGGTATACCGCCATATTGAATCTCACCGCGTCGCGCACCGCGTCCGCGTACATGGCCCAAGCAATGTCAGTATAATTGGAGAGGGCCTGGAAAGCTACCTCATTAGAATATTTTTGCCCTTCCGGAGTAGGAGGAAAGGGCTCGAAGTCCGGCAGGGCGGGGACCGTCAGAGTGGCGCAAAGGATAATTTTGCGAAAGGACCGGAAACGCATGGCTGAATGGTTGGCTGACGCGAATATTGAATTTGCCAGGAGAGATGCGGATTCCGCGGGCTAGATCACGAAAGCTCATTTTTGTCTCGTGCGACGATGCCGGATGCCTAGCAACAAGGCAATCTTTTTGGATGGCGCCGGCAATCTATCCGAAGGGCCCAACGAGGCTTTCCTGCCCGCATCGCTTTTTTCTGCGCCCCTTCATTGATGGGGACGGGCCTGGCTCTAGAGCGAGCCCAACAATGTCTCCGGTGAAAACGACCGGGGCAAACGTTCGATCTCCTCCCCATTTTGGTCAAGAACGATCAGATCGGGAAAACCACTCAGCTGGTACCGCTCCATAAAGGCTTCTCCTTCGCTGGAATCGTATTCGACCCGCTCGTAATGATAGTCGCTCTGAATCTTCTCAACGACGATCTTATTAGAAAGCGCTCTGGAATCCAATCGGCGACAGGAAGGGCACCAGATAGCGGATAGATTGGCCAGAATGGGTTTACCGGACGTTTCCGAATGGGCCAGGGCTTCATCTAAGGCTAGAACAGCCAGACTCGTCGACTCGATGGCTTTTTGCCCGAGGTGCGATTGGTACTTGAGATTTCCATATTAAGCCATCCCGGCTAGGGCGCGATGAGAACTACAGATTTTAGAGCTTTGGAAAGCGGCTTCTTCATGGCGATGGCGGTTTTAGTTGTCGCCTTCGAATTCGGAGCAGCAGGAGCCGTAGATCGAATAGCAATCGTTGCAATACTCGGGAAAATTCGAACTTAGCGGAATGGGAGCTCGGCAACGTAGGCAGTATGTTAGCCGTTTTCGCCGTGGCGGAATGTCTTTGGTTAACGGGACCGCAGCGCTAGGAATCGATTTTCGCCTCATGTTATCAATGTGTACGGTTTGTTCGGAAAGTCGATTTCACTGCGTTTCAGGCCGTACAAGCTTGAAAGCGGGTCCGATTTGGTCAGCGTCGTAGTTCGTTTCTTTGGAAGCAGCCATGTCATTACTTTCCATCAAGGGTCTTGTTAAACGGTATCCGAGCGATTCGGGCGCCCTAGTGGATGTGGTTCGCATTCCCTCCCTACTAGTCGAGCCAGGCGAGCAAATATTGCTGAAAGGGGAAAGCGGTTCGGGCAAGTCGACATTGCTCAACTTAATTGCGGGAATCGTAGTGGCTGACGAAGGAGAAATCACTCTCAGTGGGGAAAACATCTGCGACCTGTCGGAATCTGCTCGGGATGCTCACAGAGCTCGCTCGCTGGGCTACGTATTCCAGAATTTCAATCTATTAAACGGCTACACCAGCCTGGAAAACGTGGAGTTGGGAATGAGTTTTGGTTCCGGCGTAGATCGCTCCTATGCAAAAAATTTGCTGGATCGTGTAGGGCTAGGAAATCGCCACAACTACACGCCTGAGCAGCTATCGCAGGGACAAAAGCAGCGGGTCGCCGTGGCCCGGGCTCTATCCAATCGCCCCAAGCTTGTCCTTGCGGATGAGCCAACGGGAAATCTGGATCCAACGAATGCGAAACTATCCCTGGATCTCATCCAGTCGCTTTGCCGCGAAAATGGAGCCGCTTTGATTCTGGTTAGCCATGATTCGGGTATGGATGAAAAATTTGAGAGGACGCTGGAACTCTCGGAACTGAACCAAGCCGGATTGGCCGGTATTGGAGGCGTGGGCGCATGAGGTCTTACGCTATAGCCTACCGCGGCATTTGCCAACGGCGTGTCTCGAGCTTGATAACGATTGGGGCCGTGGCTCTTGCCTGTAGTATGCTCATGCTCGTTTGGGCATTTAAAAAGGAGGCTGAGCGTTCCTTCGCTGGGGCCAATGGAGGTTTCGATGCCGTTCTCGGCCCAAGAGGCTCGAAACTGCAAATTGTTCTTAATGGACTATATCACTTAGACGAGTCACCTGGATTGATGAAATGGGAGGATTATGAACAGATTGCCAAGTTTCCAGCTGTTGAATCTGCCTATCCCATAGCTGTTGGGGATAACTATCGAGGATATCGTCTGGTTGGCACCCTTCCGGAGTATTTGAAAAATCATTACTATGCTGATGGTCGTCATTTCGAATTAGAAGCGGGAGGCGAACTATTTTCCGAGGAATCCATGCTAGCGGTGGCGGGAAGCCTGGCCGCTCGCCGTCTCGGTATTGGTGTTGGTGATACGTTCCAACCGTATCATGGGCTGATTTTCAACGAGAATGCTAAACACGAGGAGGTTTACACCATTTCCGGAGTCCTCGAGCCAACGGGCACTCCAGCTGACAGGGTGATTTGGATACCAATCAAGGGAATCCAAACCATGAGCGGGCACAATCCAGCGGCAGCGACTGACATCAGCGCGGTTTTGCTGAAATTCAAGCAAGGGGCCAACATGGCGGGCTTCCAATTGGACATGCTTTACAACAAGCAGGGCAACCGGTTGACCTTGGCTTGGCCCGCCAACCGAACGATTATCCAATTCTTCGACAAAATCAGCTGGTTCGACAAGGCCCTGCAAGCGATGGCTGCCTTGGTAGCCATCATTGCCGGTGGATCGATTCTGGCCATTCTTTACAATGCCATGAATGAACGAAGGCGGGATATCGCTGTCCTCAGATCGTTGGGAGCTAGGAAAATGACCGTATTTTCGATCTCATTGTTGGAAGCGCTAGGCATGACGTTGGCGGGGGTGATCGCCGGGTTTGCGGTCTACGCTTTGTTCGGTTTCTGGGTAGGAGAGATCGTGCAACGGGAAACGGGTGTCGCTTTGAATCCGTTCAAGGGGAACGCAGCCATGATCTGGGCCCCGATAGGCATGTTGGGGATTGGTTTCCTCTCCGGACTGGTTCCCTCGGTGAAAGCTTACAGAATAGAGGTATCGAGAAATTTATCATGAAAGGTGGAAAAAGAATTCGGAATCTGGGAGTCTATTTCGGGCACTACGCTATCAGCGCTCTTTGGCTGGGTTGTTCGAGTGAGCAGGGTCATATTGAGCAAGCGAGTCATGGGCACTACCATGCCGCTCCTCATGGCGGAGCCCTCGCTATGCTGGGGGACCACTTGGCCCAGGTGGAGCTAGTTGCAGGGCCTAAGCCTGGAGAATGGAGCCTTTATGTCCTCGATGGAGGAGCGGAGCGCTTTGTTCGAATTGAGCAAAACGAGATTTCAATAGCTATGGATGGCCAAGATTTTGTTTTCCGGGCGGTGGCCAATCCGGCAACTGGTGAAACCATTGGCAACACGTCCCAATTTTCGGCCGCTGTCGAAGGACTGGGGAAAGATGATTCGTTCCCGGTCCGAATTGAAGAAATCACAGTGTATCGCCTTTCGTTTGAGAACGTAGAATTCGATTACCCGAAAGGGAAACATTGAGTTTTGAGGAAACTCTGCCAGATTCGTCAGGTCGTTTCGTTATGTTTGCCATGAGAACACTGATTTTCACACTCGCTGTTTGGGGATTCCTCTCGACTGCGCCTGATGAGCTAAACGCTGAGGAGCACACGATCAATCTGACTGATTTAAGCGCTTTCGACTACCAGCCAGAGGTTCCGGATTCGAGCGAGCGCGTCGTGCGAGCAGAAAAAGAGTACCTGAGCGGCTTTATGCCCCAAGAGATACTCAAGCTGGACAAGAAAAGCATTTCGATCACCGGCTACATGATGCCGATTAAATCGGATGGCCAGGTCGTCCAAGAGTTTCTCCTCGTCGCCAACACGATGGCTTGCTGCTACGGGGTTATGCCGTCTTACAACGAATTCATCTACGTAAAAATGGCGGGCCCCGGGGCTATCGCTGTTGATAACGTTCCCATTACCCTTTATGGAAAGCTATCGATCGAAGAGACTTGGGAGAACGGATTCTTTAGTCACCTCTACTTGATTCGCGGCCAAAAGGTAGAAATCGGCAAGTTCTAGATCACATAGCCTTTCTTACTTTGTGAAGCGACCCGTTCGATGGGAATGGGCGATCGATCCTGTGGCATTCAAGAAGAGTTCAGATATCAGGAAGCATTGGGCTAAGACCTTCGCTACATTGGGCGCTTTCCCGGCTTTATTGATGGCGGCTGGGCCGATTGAAGTAATTCTGGATACTACCGAGGGGGCGATTCGCTTCGAACTTTTTCCCGATAAAGCTCCCGTGACAGTGGGAAATTTCTTGAAGTACATCGATTCGGGAGCCTTCGACGAGGGGAGCTTTTATCGTGTGACCCGCTTGGACAATCAGGTGCAAAACGCTGTAAAGATTGAAGTGATCCAAGGCGGTTTGCTGGAGTCTGAGATATCAACCCCATTTGAACCCATCCCATTAGAGCGGACGAACGCGACCGGCTTGAAGCACCGAGACGGGACGCTGTCTATGGCTAGAGGCGATCCCGATTCGGCAACCTCGGAGTTCTTCATCTGCATTAATGATCAGCCAAGTTTGGACTACGGGGGAACACGCAATCCCGATGGTCAAGGCTTCGCGGCTTTCGGAAAAGTCACAAACGGAATGGACGTTGTTCGCAAAATCCAGGCAATGAAAACCATTCCGCCGGATCCAGATAAGCTGGCATACACAAGCGGCCAGTTTCTTGAAGGCCCAGTTCGTTTTCTCTCATTCAAAAGAAACTAAACAGTTTCGCCCATTGATGAATAATTTTGCTACTTAACTTTCCACTTTGTGTTCCAGACGTTAGTCGGGCCCTAGGTTCTGAAGAGGATTTGCTCTCGCTGGAAGAGGGCAGTGGCCAGGCGCATGGCGAAGAAAGCGTAGAGGAGAGACGTGGATAGGGAGATCGCGAAATAGAGGGGTTCAAACAGATTGCCGAATATCTGTTTCATGGTGACGGAAATATTCAATACGGGTACGAAAGCTGTATAGAGACTCGATTCCGCTCCAATGACTGAAGATAGGATGGCAGGCAGGATAACTATTGAAATGAATGGGAGGATGTAGGTTTGGGCCTCCTTTTGGTTCCGGGCGAAGCTTGAGATAACCAAGAGCAGGGAAGAGGTGAAAAGGGCCAGAGGGATAACGAGAAGCAGCATCCAAAAAACGGACAAGAAGTCGAATGAGATTTGGTCTCCAACAATGTCTTTAAAGAGCTCCAACCCGAAGGCTAAGGGAGCTAGAATCCCAGTAATGGCGCAGAACGAGGCGATTAAGCTGATGAGCAAGATTGTTAGTAGTTTGCCGCGCACGATCTCGTCTCTAGAGGCGGGCGAGACGACTAGCGTTTCCATCGTTCCCCGTTCTTTTTCGCCAGCGCAGAGATCGAAGGCCGTTTGAATCCCTCCGAAGGCGGCGCTGATGACGATGAAATAAGGGAGAATCATTCCGAGTACTAGTGAACCCGTGGATTTGCTGGTGGCGAGATTGGTGGTTTCAATGTCGGTGGGGGATGCGAAGGATTCGGGAAGGGACACCGCTTGTATTCGCTTTTTCAATGCGAATTTATCGAACTGCCGCAGTAGGTCTCTCGTTCGGCCCAGAGCATTGAGCGAGTTCTCATTTGATGCGTTAAAAAGAATTTCCAGCGCTGCCGAGCCATTGTCTCGGTATTGCTCTTGGGCACCTTGGGAAATAACCACCGCTGCTCGAATGGTTCGGTCCTGAATCGCTTGTGATGCTTCCTCTCTGGTGGCAAAATGGCTTGTGTCGATCGTTTCATTTTCGTCGAGCCAGTCTGAAAGTTCGGGAAAGGGCTGTTGCTCGACTATGCCGATATCAACTACGGCTTGCCGTTTTTCCATTTCCTTTTTCCCGGCGAAAAAGAGAATTGTACCTATCAATAGCGGCGTTACCAATAGTGGCGAAATAATTACGCCCAAGATCACTCGTTTGTCTCGGATGGATTCGAGAATCTCTTTTTTGAATACAACCAGACTGAGAGAGTGATTAAACATCCTCGGCCTCCAGTTCATTGACGATTTTCAAAAACACTTTTTCCATGGCTGATTCCCGGGTTTGCGACTGCAATTCAGGAACCGTTCCTTCGGCGGCGATCTTCCCATGGTGAACGATGGCTACTTGATCGCATAGCCTCTCGACCTCGCTCATGATATGAGTGGAAAAAACTACGGTTAGGCCCTCGTTGCGGCATTGCTCGATAAACGACATGATCGTTTGGGAAGTCATCACATCGAGTCCGCTAGTCGGCTCGTCGAAAACCATGACGGGAGGGCTGTGGACGATCGACCGGGCAATGGAGACGCGCTGCTTTTGGCCAGTAGAAAGCTTATCGCATCGACCGTCTTGAAACTCCCCGATTTCCAGCTGCTCGATGAGTACGTCCGTCCGCTTTTGCAGTTTCGAGCCAGTTATCCCGTTCAGCTGCCCGAAATACCGGATCATTTCTTTGGCGGTGAGCCGACCATAGAGGGAGGTGCTGCCGGATAGGAATCCGATCGACCGGCGAACTTCCTGAGGCTGCAATTTTACATCGTATCCGGCGATCGTGGCGCTCCCCAAGGTCGGCTCGAGCAAAGTCGCCAGCATTCGGAGTGTGGTTGTTTTTCCTGCCCCATTCGCTCCAAGGAGTCCGAAAATCTCTCCCGGCTGACAACGAAAACTCACATCGCTCACCGCTCTGACGAGTCCGCGCTTTCGATCACGAAAAGTTTTAGTTAGATTCTCGGCGGCTATCACGGATTGCTGCGGGCAGACAGAAGCCTGAGAAAGTGGATTTATTAATTACTTTCGAGAAAAAAGCGGGGATGATAGTGCGATTCAGGAATTTTTGAGACAGCACACTCGCGTGCTTCCTTAAGTTCCTGAAGAAAAGCGCCATAGAGGGGATTACGTTTGGGTATAGCTGATGGGTCCGGGAGATTACCCATCCAAGAGTGAGCGCTTTTTCCGAATATTCGGGAAAAAATTGGAGAAATTTACTCAAGCTCGGTGAGTATTGGGACGATAGCCAATCTACGACCGATTTTTATTAGACGTTTCGTGTTCTAGATATTGTTCCTAGTTATTAGATGGATTGTTAAGAAGCGAGAGCTTGAGAACCAGCTCTCGCTTTTTTGTGCCCCGACGGGAATTGGGTCCGCAATCTGATTGTCTTCGCCCTCAGGCTAGTTTCATTGTAGGCCAGTAATGAGTCTTGCTGAGTCAGATACTTCGTTTGATCGTGTTGAAGAGGCAATTGCTGAGATCGCTGCTGGGCGACCGGTAATTGTCACGGACGACGAATCTCGCGAGAACGAGGGTGATCTGATTGTGGCGGCTTCGAAGATCACTCCAGAGGTAGTGAATATGATGATTCGTCATGCTCGCGGATTAATCTGCGTTCCCTGTGCGGCCCACCATCTGCAACGTCTGGGCATTAATCAGATGGTTGGCGAGAATCGGGAATCGCATAAGACCGATTTCACTGTTTCGGTGGATGCGGCTGAAGGAATATCCACGGGGATCAGTGCCTATGATCGCTGCCGCACGATTCAATTGCTGGGCGATCCGGATACTCGCCCGGACGAACTGGTTCAACCGGGCCATATTTTTCCGCTCAAAGCCAAGGACGGAGGCGTATTGGAAAGGGCGGGCCACACGGAGGCGGCGATCGATCTAGCTTCCTTGGCGGGGCTTTTCCCCAGCGCGGCGATCTGCGAAATTCTGAATGACGACGGATCCATGGCTCGAACGCCTGAATTGGCGGCATTCAAGAAGCAATTTGGTCTGAAGATGATTTCGATAGCCGCGTTGATCGAGTATCGGAGCAAGCGCGATAAGCTGGTAGAGGAAACCCAGGATTTGCCGTTTGAAAGCGATTTTGGATCCTTTCGCCTGAGGGTGTTCCGAAGCAAGATCGATCAACGAGAACACTATGCAATAGTGGCGGGCGAGCTTGGCCCAGAGCCGACCCTCGTTCGCGTGCATTCGGAGAATCTTTTTGTCGATTTGTTCCGCATGAAGGGCGGCCATGGCGGGGACTATCTCAGCGCCGCTTTGCGCCGCATCGCGCAAGAAGGAAGAGGCGCGGTCGTGTTGATCAGCCGTCCGGACAAAGGCCTCTCTCAGATTGATGGTGGACTACCCAAGCCAGCGGATATGGGGCTACGGGACTATGGAATTGGGGCCCAGATTCTGGTGGCCCTCGGATTAGAAAAAATCCGGCTGCTATCGAACACCAGCCGAAATGTGGTTGGCTTGGATGGCTACGGTCTTGAGATTGTCGGCCAGGAACATCTTTAGTCGTTTGCCGACTGTCAGGATAGGGATTAATTAAAATAGGAAAAAGAGGCAAACGGTTCCTAGCGTCAGTTACGGCTTTACATAGCCCGCTTAGCACCCCATCTCCGGTAACCTCTTCGTTCTTAATATGAGCCGACTCTCGCCAGAACCTGCACAGATTGACGGGGCTGATTTCAAAGTCGCCATCGTGGCGGCCCGCTACAATCAAGTTTATGTAGATGGCTTGCTTGAGGGTGTTCTCTCTGCCCTTGCCCAATCAGGCGTGCCAGACGAGCAAGTGGACATCGAGAGAGTTCCAGGATCCAATGAATTGCCCATCGCTGCTCAGATGATCGTGGGCAGCGGAAAGTACGACGTCATCATCGCCTTAGGGGCGATTATCGCCGGGGGAACACGGCATTTTGAAATGGTCGCTGACGGCTCCAATATAGGACTTCAGCAAGTCGCTCTCGAATCAGGAATTCCGGTGGTCAATGGCGTCATTGTGGGTGACAGTGAAGAGCAGGTCAGGGAGCGTTGTCTGGGATCGATCCCGAAAGGCAAGGAATTCGGGGAGTGCGCTCTGGAGATGGCCAGCTTGCGGCGTAAACTTCGTTAAACAGGAAACATGGCTGAACAAAGAAAGCCGCAACGGCGCGAATGCCGGATCGCTTGCATGCAGTATCTCTATTCTTGGTCGCTGAATCAGCCAACGGATCTTAATGAGGATCTCCGGCTCTTCTATGAAGGCCAAGAGGAGGAGCGCGACTACTACGCATTCTCCGACGAGCTGATTTTCGGAGTGATTGAAAACGTCGAAGCGATTGATGAAAAGATTCGCGAAATCGCCAGTAATTGGGACTTCGATCGAATCGCCAAGATCGATCTTTCCATCTTGCGGATGGCGATCTACGAGTTGCTGTTCAGAAAAGACATTCCCCCTGTCGTCACCATCAATGAGGCCATCGATCTGAGTAAGCAGTTTTCAGCGGAGGAATCGAGACGATTCGTCAATGGCGTGCTCGATCGGTTGCGAGGACAACTAAATCGTCCTTCCAGGCAAGCGAGCTGGGATTAGGCTTTTCGTAAGTGTAATAGTATCGATTAGCCTATGCGATCGCTTTTCAGAAAATTCAAGGCAGGCCTTTCGAAATCAGCCCAGAGCATCGCCGATGCGACCGGAGGGCTCTTCCGGAGGGCGAAACTAGACGCCTCCTCGATCGAAGAGCTTGAGGAAGCCCTCTTTGCAGCGGATTTTGGATACGAGACGACCGAGGAGATTATAGAGGAAACGAAGCAAGCTTATCGCCGGGACAAATTTCTGAGGGGCCAAGATGTGGCGGCGATTGGAGCGGCTGTGCTCAAGCGTGTTCTTGAAGGCTCGGAGGGAGTGATTGAGTACAAGGATCACCAGCCAACGGTGATCTGTCTTGTCGGCGTCAATGGATCTGGCAAGACGACGACGACGGCTAAATTGGGAAGCCAATGCAAGACCGATGGTCGGCACGTGCTGGTTGCCGCTTGCGACACTTTTCGGGCGGCGGCCATCGAGCAACTAAAGGAGTGGTCGAATCGACTCGAGTTGGATATCGTATCTGGACAACGGGGAGCTGACGCTGCGGCAGTGGCCTTTGACTCGTGGCAAGCCGCGAAAAGCAGAGGAAAGGATACTCTAATCATCGATACAGCGGGTCGCCTGCATACGAAGAGCAATTTAATGGACGAGCTCGGCAAGATACGCCGCGTATTGCAAAAGCATGACGAGACAGCGCCGCACTACAGTCTACTCGTTGTTGATGGCAGCTTGGGTTCCAATTCTATTGAGCAGGCCAAAGTTTTTCACGAAAAATTCGGTCTCGATGGGTTGATAGTCACCAAGCTCGATGGTACGAGTCGCGGAGGCTCGCTCGTGGGTATCTACAGGGAATTGAAATTGCCCATTTTCTTCTTGGGATTTGGAGAGCAGCCAGATGATCTGCAAGTGTATCAAGTAGATAATTACGTAGAGGCGGTATTTGGTCTCGATGCCGAGGACGAATCCTAACGATCAATGCCCCAAGCTCGTAGGGAGGCTTGGCGTGATAATTTCTTTAGTGGCAAGGCAGGGTTCCGTAGCGCTGCGCTCCAGCCCGCGCGTTTTATGGTAGGGCTGCTTATCTCTAAGCAGCCGAAATTGCGTCCTGCTCGGCTGACTGGGGATAGTTGGCCCCGCCATTTTAATGCTGTGCAGCAGTTTACTGCCAATTGAGTACGAGGCGGATGTAATAAGTC
>Ga0181591_10002409_pt1 | contig 16096 bp, 19 predicted proteins | sample 071ome_33_FD_133757 | JGI IMG/M metagenome (GOLD analysis project Ga0181591, IMG submission 133757) | Coastal salt marsh microbial communities from the Groves Creek Marsh, Skidaway Island, Georgia - 071412AT metaG (megahit assembly) | ecosystem: Environmental > Aquatic > Marine > Intertidal...
GCTAATGGCTGGCCTAAGAGCAAATCAGCCTAAGGTGCTTTTTGGGTCAAGTACCGGAATGCTAGGGGCCATGGTTTGCAAAAAGGTTTGGAATTCTTCGACTCGTTGAATTTGAAATCCGACGGTTCGGCCCGATTGCAGGGTAAAGAGCGCATAGGTGCCCTCATTAAACGCATAGACGTGGGCCCGGTTAAAGGGTCCCACTGATCCGATGCGCAGCCCCCATCCGCCCAAATCTCCGATGGGACTAAGGGTATCCATGTAGATTTGGCTCACCTCATTCCACGAGCGAACCTTCCATTTCCAAATGAACGGGGGATAGATCGTGCGAAAGCCGTGTGCGTTTAGCTCGATGCGGCACCACGACATGATCATCCAGGCTACGCCTCCTTCTAGAGCGAGAATACCCAGGAGCACCCAAAATAGTTCCGTCCCGTTCTCCGATGGGAGGCCCCGGACAAAAGCGTACAGGTCGGACCACCCCACCGCGATGATGATGGTGGCCGTCGTAAAACTGCTGATGGCCATGACAAGGAGAAAGGCAGGAGGAATTCGAAACTGGTCGCGGTACTGCATAGGGTAAAAGTACGCGCCAAGGGAAATATGCGGCCGGCAGAAAATGCTTAAAATTTATGAGGCTGTTAGGTGTTTAAACATCTTAATTCATGTACCTTTGTGCTCTATTCTTAAATCATGTTTAAACATCAATTCTAAATGAAAAAATTTCTCTCTCTTTCTGCTGCAGCCTTGTTGGTGGTAGCCTGTGGTCAAGGCAGCTTGGATGCTACGGACGCGCAAGATGCGGCCCAAGGCGGCCAAACGTTGACAGTTGACGCGACTGCTTCGGTCATCGAATGGTACGGCCACAAGCCTTTTGTGGAGAACTATGGCCATGGCGGCACTTTGGCGATTTCTGAAGGAAGCGTAGGTGTGGAGAATGGCGCCCTAGTTTCAGGTGCTTTCACATTGGATATGAACAGCATTGTGTGCGCGGATGAAGCTCTTCCACAGGAGAAGAAAGACTACTTGGTGGGCCACTTGAAGAGTGCTGACTTTTTTGCGGTAGACTCTTTTGCTACGGCTGTTTTTGAAATCACCAACGTAACGACTCAGGAAGGCGAGTACAACAGCTTGATCGCTGGCAACCTCACCTTGCGCGGCGTGACGAATAACATTCAATTCCCTGCCAACGTCACGGTGGCTGATTCTGTGGTGACGTTGACCGCTCCACAATTCAACATCGACCGCAAGCAATGGGGTGTGATGTACGCTTCTACGAGCATCGTGGATTTGGCGAAGGACAACTTGATTTCCGACGATTTGGGCATCAAGATTAACATTACCGCTAAGCTCTAAGGAGCACGCCGTTGATTGGGCGAAGGCCCCGGCGAAAGCCGGGGCTTTTTTTATGCGCTTGGCTGAAGGAGCTGCGCAAAGGCCGCTTCGAGGGTGGGGTAGTGGAAGGCAAATCCCAGGCTTTCCCATTTCGCCGCGGAACATTTGGTGCTCATCAAACCAACTTGGGCCATTTCACCCAAAGCCAGACGCAAGGCCCACGCCGGTACCGGGGGCAAGAAGTAGGGGCGTCTTAAGCTACGGGCGAGCGTCCTCGAAAAATCCGCATTGGTCACGGAATAGGGTCCGACCCCGTTCCAAACCCCCTCGACTGGATTTTCGGCGAGGTAGGCAAATTGGCGGGCCAAATCATCCACATGGATCCAAGGCATCCAATGGCGACCATGCCCTAATGGAGCGCCCAATCCCAGCCTGAATACCGGAAGTAGGGATGCCATGACGCCGCTACCATGTCCTAGAACGATACCAATTCGAAGTTTCGCGATGCGCAGCCCCAGGCCGGCCATGCGGTCCACACTGGCCTCCCATTGGTGCACTACGTCCCCGAGGAAGCCTTGGGGTTCGCCTTCGTTTTCCGTGTAAAGATGATCAGGATGGTTGGGGTAAATGCCTACGGCGGATGCACTGATCAGCGCTTCAGGACGCTGATCCACAGGGAGTTTAGCGATGGCTGCTTCCAGGGTGGCGCTGCCTTTGACTCGGCTGGCCAGAATGGCTGCTTTGTGTCGGGCGGTCCAGCGCTCGGCGACGTTAGCACCGGCCAAATGAATCACGTGCGTGACACCTATGAGCGCCTCGGCATCCATAGACCCTTCGAGCGGGTTCCAGTGGTAGCGCTTAGGGGACTGGGCTTTCTGGGTAGAGAGGTGCCGTACTTCGTGACCCTGCTCTTCCAAAAGTCGCGTAAGTGCCTGGCCGACCAGACCTGTCCCACCGGTGATTAAAAATGTGTGCATCATCGACAAAAGAACCGCATTTTTGCGTCTCAGTTCACCGCATGCACGATTTAAAACCACATCCAGGTTGGGAGAGTCGCTATCGAGCGACCAACGACCCGAGGAGCCCCTTCTACATGGACCAGGGAGCCCCGGAACGCGAAGGCTATCACCGCATGTATGATTTTGTGATCCACCCGGAATGGGACAGTATTGGATGTGAAACGCTCTACGTGAAACTGCTCTTCGCCGACTACGACCAAGGATATGCCGTAGTGGAACTGCTCGGGGAATGGAACGATGCGGTTCACAACGATGTGATGGAGATGAAGCGACGCCTGGCGGATCCCCTAAATTCGCAAGGCATCGATAAATTCCTTTTTTTGGCCGACAACCTTCTCAATTTTCATGGAGGCGAGGAAGATTACTATGCCGAATGGGCTGAAGATTGCGAGGCCGGCTGGATTGTCCTGCTCAATGCCCGCGATCATATCCTACAAGATCTCCGAACGGCCCGGTTGAGCCCGTACCTCTGGGCCGGAGAACGCTACCGGTTTTCCGGTTGGCGCATACAAGATCCCTTGGCACTATGCCAAGCCGTAGATCTACTTATTCAAAAACAGTTGGGCGCTTAGATCTTGGTCATCCACCCATGGTGGTCGGCGCTACGGCCATATCGGATATCCGCCAGCGCCGCTTTTACTCGCATGGCGAGGCCTTCTGAGGGAGCCGGAACGGGGAGGATCTCGCCGATATATCCCAGGCCATCAATGGGACTGACTACCGCAGCGGTTCCCATGCCAAAGGCTTCTTCCAGGCGGCCTTCGCGGGCCGCGGATACGATTTCCTCCACAGAGATGCGTCGTTCTTCCACGGGAATACCCCATTCTTTGGCCAAAACAAGGATGGACTCGCGGGTAATGCCTTCCAAAATTCGGTCCGATAAGGCCGGGGTAAGGAGGGTGCCATCCACCACAAAGGCGACGTTCATGGTGCCCGCCTCTTCGAGGTAGGCATGGTCTGCGTGATCGGTCCAAAGGACTTGCTGGAAGCCTTCTTCTACGGCTTTCCGCGTTGCCAAGAACGCCCCGCCATAGTTTCCGGCCGCTTTCGCATACCCCACCCCACCTTGAGCGGCCCGGGTGAAATGCTGTTCTATCTTAACCTTGACGGGCTTGGTGTACAATTCCCCAACAGGGCTAGTCACAATCGCAAACGTGTATTCTTCGGAAGGCCGCGCCGCTACAAATTCAGAGCTTGAAAAAAGGAAAGGACGGAGGTACAGGGCCGTGTTGGCTCCACGAGGAACCCATTCAGCATCGAGGCGAATCAACTCCATCAATCCTTCCATGAAAAGTTCCTTTGGGACTTCAGGGATAAGCATGCGTGCACCAGATTTATTCAAGCGTTCCCAGTTGCGCTCAGGGCGAAAGATGGCGATACTCCCATCTTCTTGGCGGTAGGCTTTCTGACCTTCAAAAACGGCTTGACCGTAGTGGAGTGCGTGCAAACCCAGACCTTGCTTCAGCGATCCATAGGGCTGGATTATGCCTTCACCCCAGGATCCATTCTTGTATTCGCACATAAAAATGTGGTCGGAGAGACCGGCGCCAAAGCCTAGGTTGTTAAAGTCTATGGTGGAGAGGCGAGATTCTGTCGTCGTCGTAACTTTCATAATCGAGGGAAGCAGGGTTGTGGGGCGTCGCGCGGCTAAGCCGCTGCAAAGGTACGAAGGATTGATTGTACCTTTGTCAAAACCCCTACTATGAAACGTATTTTGATTCCCGCTTTGGCCTTGTTGGCCGCATGCACAAGCCCAACGGAAAACCCGGTTGCCGAGGTGGCCTATGACTATTTTGGTGACACCATTCAGATCGCGGACACCACCTCACTCGCAGGCTTATTGGGCCAACTTCAGGGCGGGACAGATTCCGTGTACGGCACCTTTGCCGCCCCAATTTCATCGGTTTGCCAAGTAAAAGGATGCTGGATGCAGCTGGATCTAGGCACAGGGGAAGAAGCCTTGGTTCGTTTTAAGGACTACGGGTTCTTTGTCCCTATGGATGCGGCCTCTGAAATGGCTTTTGTAGAGGGTAGTTTGACCGTCGACACCCTGAGTGTGGAATGGTTGCGCCACCAAGCGGAGGACGCTGGGGAATCGGATTCAGCGATTGCCGCCATCCAATCTCCTAAAGTGAGTTATTCGGTGCTGGCCGTGGGTGTTGCCCTGGCACAGAAAGAGCGCGCCACGGAAGAAGACCCTGCCCCGCATGATCACAGCAGCCATGAGCACTAAACACAAGGCCCGAAAGGGTCTTTTGTTTTTAACATTACTCGGTGTCGGGGCCTGCAACCCTACGGCGGAGGAAGTTCCAGCGAACACCGAAGCGCCCACGGGGCGCACAGGCATGTATGAAGCGAGTCCCCTAGCCGTAGCGATGCGCTCAATGGCCACCGACATGGAAAGCCTCCGCGCCAAAGCGGATGCGGGAACCCTGACGGTGGGTGAGGTGGACGCGATGATTTCTGCCCACGCGGCTATGACTTCGGCCGACGCTACCAAGCCGGAGGACATCAAACCCTCCTTTGAGGGCTATGCAGAGGCCTATTTGATTCAACTCCAGGACTTGCGGGAAACCATCACCACCCAAGCAAGCCGTGAGGCGCGCTTGGAGGCCTTCAATGCGGCATTGACTACATGTGTGGCCTGCCACCAGGAACACTGCCCAGGTCCCATTTCGCGCATCGAAAAAATCAAGGTCCAACCCTAATGGAGCGGGTCCTCACCCGCGACGGAAGCCCTACCCTGCGATCAGACGTCTGGGATTGTGCCTACCATTCCCTTCACGGAGCGTGGACGGAAGCGAAGCACGTCTACATTCAATCGGGATTGCATGCACAATCCCTCTGCCAACCACAGAATCCCCTGACCATTCTTGAAATGGGGGCTGGGACCGGCCTCAATGCCTTGCTGGCGGTCAAATGGGCCCACGCGGCAGAACGGCCCGTCACGTATTATGGCCTGGATGCCGCCTTGCCTGAGGCCTCTGCCTGGGAGTCCTGGTGGTCCGCTCGCCCTGAGTCAGCGAAGGATTTGGACCCCTGGGCCCGCGCTATGCGAAACGCTTGGGAAGAGGGAAAAGCATGGCAAACCCCCTGGTCGACCGCCTCGTGGATTCAGGGCGAGGCCGCATCGTGGCGGAGCCCCCTGCGCGCGGACGTGGTATTCTATGATGCATTTTCTCCCCGCCAGCAGCCCGAATTGTGGACAGCGGAAGCGTTAGAGCCTTGGCTGGAGGCCCTGACTCCCGAGGGCTTCTTCGTTACCTATTGTGCCACGGGCGAGGTGTTTCGGGCGGTCAAATCCTTGGGATTTGCCGTGGAGCATTTGCCCGGCCCTCCAGGAAAACGCGAAATGTTGCGTGCTCATCGGAAAGGGACGACTTTTACGCCATGAACAAGCGCACGTTGCGGGTCTATGGATTTTTAGAGGATGCCACGGGGCGCTTGCTCATTGCCTTTGAGCGCTTTCGGGGCATGCCCTTGGTGAAGTTTCCAGGAGGAGGAATCGAATGGGGGGAAAGCCATCAGACGGCCTTATGCCGCGAGTTTCAAGAGGAACTCGGGCTCCACATTGCTGTGGGCCCATGCCTATTCTTCAATGATTTTGCGGTGCAATCCGCCATCGACCCGGAGGTTCAAGTGCAGTCGTTCTTTTATGCTGTGCGAGCGCTCGAGCCCTTGGACTCGCTGGTCACCTCTGAGGTGAGAGAAGTTCCTGAAAACGAGGGTGAACGATTTGTTTGGGTTCCCGCCGAGGAGGTCTTAAAGATCCCCTTCACGTTCGAGATTGAACAGGCGGCTAGCCGCGCTTGGGCCGCATCCAAGACCCCTCAATGACCTGAATGGCCCGCCAATCGCCTTTGCACGGGGCGACGGTATTGAGAAATTCGCCGTTTGCTCGACGTGCTTCACTCAAGGACAGGAGTTCCCATGGGCTTTGGGCATCGGGTCGCACGTACACATGCATCCGTCCAAAAAGATCGATTCCCAGGGCGTCGCCCAAGACTTGAAGCTGCTTCATCCGGCTGTCAATCGAACAACCGCTTGCGGCATGTCCGCGCTCATCCACCGCGAGAGCGATGATTCGGCGCTCCACGGTGGTGAATCCCGCGGTAACGGGTGCACCATGCGCGGCCCATGTTGCACACAGGGCGTCCAAATGGGCATCGACAAGGGCATCCTGGCTTGAGGGCCAAGGGGCTGCCGCAGAAAAGCACCAAAATCGGCTATCCCCAGGAAGGGTCTCCCAAGGTTTAGAGTTCATCGGCTTGGGCGATGGCTTCGGCGATGTCCAGGACTTGGACTTGGCCCTCTTTTTCAAAATGCTTGACCCCGTCCGTCATCATGGTATTGCAAAAGGGGCAACCTGTCGCAATGATGGCGGGCTCGGTGGCCAAGGCTTCCTCCGCACGTTCGTGGTTGATGTCTCGGTTTCCGGGTTCGGGCTCCTTAAACATCTGCGCTCCGCCTGCGCCACAGCATAGGCCTTGCTTCTTGCAGCGACGCATTTCAATCAGTTCGGACTCCAGCGTCGATAGAAGAGCGCGAGGGGCTTCATACTCTTGGTTGACGCGCCCCAAATAGCAGGGATCGTGAAACACAATGCGCTTGCCTTTGAATGCGCCCCCTTCGACTTTGAGTCGGCCTTCTTTGAGCAAGGTTTGGAGGTACTGCGTGTGGTGGAACACCTCAAAGGTCCCCCCGAGTTCGGGGTATTCGTTTTTCAGCGTGTTGAAGCAGTGTGGGCAGGTCGTAACGATCCGTTGCACCTCGTAGGCATTCAACACTTCGATGTTTGCAAGGGCTTGCATCTGAAACAAGAACTCATTTCCGGCACGGCGAGCGGGATCCCCCGTACAGCTCTCTTCGGCGCCAAGTACAGCAAATGAAACCCCCGAACGCTGCAGTAAGCGGGCGAAGGCCTTGGTAATTTTTTTTGCGCGGTCGTCAAAACTACCTGCACAGCCAACCCAAAATAAAACATCGGGTTTTTCACCGCGTTGGGTCATTTCGGCGAGGGTCGGGACGTGCAGGGTTTCAGTCATAAGGCCTTAATCTTCGAAAACTTCAATGGTGGCGGGCTTGCGTACCAAATCGGAAAAGGTGCCCGAATAGCGCGTAGCCCGAACAATGTGGTTGTCAATCCAGTGGTAATTGCCTCCGCGTGGTTTGCCCATCAAAAGTCCGTGGTAGGGGAAGCCATGGCGTTGGAGCCAAATCTCCGTGACTTCGCGGTGCTCTTCCGTACGGGAGGTGAAGAACGTAATGATGTGCCCTTCCGCATACCACTTTTGAATGGTCTCGAGGGCATCTAGAAATACGGCGGCGGTCGCCATGCGCTCGGGTTCTTCGTTGGGAATGTCGTCGCAAACGGTCCCGTCAATATCGATGAGGTAATTTTTGACTTCTTCGGGCAAAACGGGGCTAATTTTTTGCCCGTTGACAATGATTTCTTGGAGGTTTTGGGTCATCCGCTGGTTACATTTCTGTGGTCCACGCACCGCGGTCAGCCTGGGCATAGGCCCAAGGGGCGGCATTGTTTTCCACATTGGTCATCATGGTGTTTAACGAGGCAGGCGCAGCGGATTCTTCCATCACCAGGTACTGCCGAATTTGCTGGATGATGTCCAAGGGGTCGATGTTGAGGGGGCAGGCTTCCACACAGGCATTGCAGGTGGTGCAGGCCCATAGTTCTTCGCGGCTAATCCAGCCATCGAGGAGGGTTTGGGTGTTTTCGGGCTCATGCAAGAGCTGCTCCACGCGGTCGCGGGTGGCCATCATGATTTTCCGCGGAGAGAGTTTCTTGCCTGTTTGGTTGGCGGGGCACTCACTGGTACACCGTCCACACTCTGTGCAGGTGTAGGCATTTAAAAGATTGGCAAAGTGCAAATCGGAGACATCTTTGGCCCCAAAGCGCGCGGGCATTTCGGTGGCGTCCGGCACATAGCTCGGGTCAAGCATGGCCTTGATTTCCCGGGTGACAGAAGGCATCGCGGGGATCCGTCCGCGGGCCTCCAATTGGCTGTACCAGGTGTTGGGAAAGGCCAGGATAATGTGGAAATGCTTACTCTTGGGTAAGTAGTTCAAAAAGGCCAAAATACCCACGAAGTGAAACCACCAAGCTGCTTTTTCTGCCGCATGCAGGGCGCCTTCGGACCATCCAGCAAAGAGGGGGTGGAGGTAGGATGAGAGCAGGTAGCCCGGTGTGCCCAAGCGCACAGACTCCGCCGCATTCATGACCAGCAAGGCAGTCATGAGCACAATCTCGGCGTACAGGATGATGGCCGCATCTTGTTGGGGCCAACCCGTCAAGTCGCTGTGGGCGAAGCGCCCGATGCGTCCGCTCCATCGGCGGGCAAGGAACACCACGCAGGCGAGGAGTACGGCACCGCCGAGGAATTCAAAAAAATGAATCAGTAAGGGATAAAGCGCGCCCAAAGGCTTTTGGAAAATGCGGTGGGTCCCAAGGGCACCGTCCAGAAGGATCTCTAAGACTTCCAAGTTGATTAAGACAAAGCCAACGTAGATGAGCACATGGAAGAAGGCGGCGAGCGGACGAGGTCCCATTTTGGATTGGCCCAACGCTACACGGGCCATCGTGGCCCATCGCTCGGCAGGTCGATCATGGCGTTCGCTTGGACGGGCTAAGGACAGTCCCTTGCGCAGGCGTTGGATTTGGCGAACAAACAGGTAGACGCCAAGGCTCAAAACGAGGAGAAAGGCCGCTTGCTCGATCATTCGTCGTTCTTAGCTTCTTTGTCGCGGCCGCCAAAAATGGAAAATTCCACATAGCGTCCCGGGTGTTTGCGAATGTCCTCTAAGAGTTTATCCAAAGAGAGAATGGCGGAGTTGACTTCGTGGTAGAGGGAGTCATTGGCCACCAGCTTTCCTAGGGTGCCCTCTCCCTGCTCCACGGAGGCAGTGATTTGGTCGAGGCGGCGAGCGGTTTGGCTCAAACTGCGCATGGCAGCGCCGGCATTGGACTGGGCCAAGGTGTCGGAAATGTTGGCGAGGTTGTTGAACACTCGGTCCAATTCATCCCGGTTTTCATTGAGCATGCTGGTGAGTCGCTCCAAATTTTGGGTGGCGGAACCAAGAGCCTCGCGGTTGTCAGCCATGTAGGTGCTCAGTTCATCCGTAATCAAGCCGAGGTTGCTGATGCTGCGGTTGACGTTGGTGAAGGAGGTTCGGAACTCGGACTGCATTTCACCCCCCAGGAAGCCACTGAGAATGTTGATGGTCGAGTCCAAACTCGCGAGGAGCTTTTCCGCTTTGATTTTAACGGGGAGGACTTCTTTGTTGATGGATTCGGAGATCGACTCTTCCACGCTAGAGCGGAGGGTATCGCCATTCTCAATGAGTACAGCGCCTTTCTCTAGGAGCAAGGCAATTTCTTTGGCGCCCAACAAGTCGGCGGAGCGAATTTCCGCAATGCTATTGGCTGTGATGGGATAGTCGGTCGTGATCTTCATTTTGACCACGATTCGGCCCGAATTGTCCGGATGAAAGTACACGTTGGCCACCTTACCTACGGCAAAACCATTGATCGTAACGTTTTCGCTTTGGGTAATGCCCTCGGTGTTGTCGTAGACGGCATATACCTCAACCCCGGATTCGAAGAGATCGGATCCCTTTAAGAAGCTAATGCCCCAGTACAAGATCCCGGCGGCTAGGAGGACGGCGATGCCGGCTTTGAATTCTCGTGAAATCATGGGCAACAAGATACGATTATTGGGTGAGGCTTTCGGCTTCAGAGACGGAGATGCGGTCCGTTCCGCGGTAGGCAACGATGAATGCATCGGCAAAACCTTTTGCTTGAACGCTTGGGAGCGCCTTCTTGGCTTCGTCGAGGGTGGTGTAATGCCCTTGGAGGTATCGGTAAAGGCGGCCCTCACTGCGAATCCACACGGCATCTAGGCCCGCGAATGGGGCTTCTGTCGTCGGCTTTTTCAGGCCGGAGACGGAAAGTTGGATACAGAATTCCACCGTGGGTGGGGCCGGGGCCGCAGGGGCCTCGGGTGTTTCTGCTGCGGTGGCCGTGGAGCTCGAGGCCGCTGATGTACTTCCAGCGGGAGGAAGGCCCCGTTCGCGGCGAACTTTGTACGCCCCAAAAGATCGGGCAATGGCGGTAGACAGAGCGTCTTGGCCCGCAGCACTATGGAGGTAGTCTTCCTCCTCAGAATGGGTGGTAAAGCCTAGCTCGATCAGAACGGAAGGCATGGAGCAGCGGCTGGTCACGTAGAGCGGTTGTTGGCGAACCCCGCGGTCACGGCGGCCTACATCGTTTTTGAAAGCGTTCTGGACCGTTTGGGCGAATTCAATGCTTTGGTTTTGGAACGCATACTGGTACAGGGTCAGCGCGATGAAGGACTCTGGCTTGCGCGGGTCAAATCCTTCATACTTCTCCTGATAGTTGTCCTCCATCAGGATAACGGAGTTCTCGCGCAAGGCGACTTGGTTCTCATCGTCGTGGTTTTTTCCCATGACGTAGGTGGTGGATCCAAAGGCCGACGGCCCGGCGGCATCGCAGTGGATGGAAATAAAGAGATCGCCTTTTTCTCGGTTGGCAATCGCGGTCCGTTCGTAAAGCTCTAGGAAACGGTCCGAATTTCGGGTCAAAACCACCTCCACATCGGGATACATGGCTTTGATTTTGTCCGCAGTTTGCTGGGCCACCGCCAAGGCCACATCCTTTTCCGTGGTTCGGTAGCGTCGGGTTCCCAGGTTGCCTGGATCCTTGCCGCCGTGGCCGGCATCGATGATCACTTTTTGAACACGGTCGGCTTCACCAATGGATTCTGGCCGAAATCCGAGGTAGGGTAAGGCAAATACGGCAATAAGAAACCAGCTCAGGCGTTGCAATGCAGTACTTTTGGACTTCGTATTCATGGGATTGGGAACAAAATTACGCGGTTTCGCGTCAATATGCCTGTTGCTCTCCGGGACATTTTCGGTCTGGGGACAAGACGCGGCATCTTCTTCCCCTATCCAATTCCGTTCCAAACAAGACGGGGTCTACCTGGTCCATAAGAATGCCGTTCTTCTGCAAGAAGAGGCCATGGTTACCATGGAAGGCATGGAATTGCGGGCACACTTTATTGAAATCAACTACGCGGAACACGTGCTCACCGCCTATGGGGTGGCCCAAGCCGATGGCCGCGTCACAGGCCGTCCCATATTTAAACAAGGTGATCGGCAGTTTGGAGCGGATACACTGCGCTACAACTACGAGACCCAAAAAGGGTGGGTGTACCAAGGAAACACGACCGAAAATGGGGGGTATATCCATGGGGATCGCATCAAAATGATTGATGACAGCAGCTACTATTTGGGTCCCATGACCTTCACGACCTGCAACCACGAACATCCGCATTTCGCCATTGTCACCCAAAAAGCGCGCTTGGACATCGGTAAGCGTATTGTGACGGGCCCAGCTTTTCTGGAAATCCTCGACTTGCCCACCCCATTGGGATTGCCTTTTGCGTTTTTTCCGATGATGGACAAACAAGCCAGTGGTTTTATCCTTCCCACCTTCGCCGATAAGCGTGAGTGGGGACTAGGCTTGGTGGGGGGCGGGTACTATTGGTCCTTCAATGACCACTATGACCTCCGGCTCACGGGTGATGTCTACACCCAAGGGTCCTATGGCATCCAAGCGGCCAGCAATTACCGGTTTCGCTACCGCTATTCGGGCAATGTGGGTCTGCAAATCAACCGCACCAAATTTGGGGATCCTCGCCAGACCAATGGCCAATTCATGGATTCACGCGATTACCGGCTGACTTGGAGCCATAGCCAAGATCCCAAAGCGCATCCGAGCCAACAATTTAGTGCCCGGGTAGAACTGGCCACAGGCAGTTTCTTTAAAAACACCACGACCAACGCCCAGGATTTTCAGAAGAACGACATGTCGTCGTCGATCAGCTATACCAAGCGCTGGCCCGGCAGCCCCTTTTCGTTTACGGCGGCAGCCCGCCACCGACAGAACAACCAAAATGGGACCCTGTCATTGAGCTTGCCGGACATCAATTTTGGAATGAGCCGCATTCAGCCCTTTGCTCGGCGCAATCCCGTGGGGGGGACCCGATGGTATGAGAAAATCGGCCTGACATATAGCATGCAAGGACGCAATGAATCGAGTGGTTTGTTGACGGAAATGGCCACCCCAAATGTCTTTTTTGCACCGAATCGACTGCGCTCCGGTGTCAACCACAGCGCAAACATGGGGACCAACATCAAGGTCTTGCGTTTCATTACGGTCAACCCCAACGCCACTTACCAGGAGCGCTGGTACCCTTATGCATTGGATTATCGGTGGGACAGCCTGTCCCAGTCTGTGGAGCGGGATACGGTGACCGGCTTTTTTGCTGCGCGCGAGTATGGTGTGAGCGCCGGGGCATCCACCACGATCTATGGGATTTTCAATGTGCGTCGAGGCCCCATCAAGGCGATTCGGCACATGCTGTACCCCTCCGTGTCTTGGCGTTTTGTCCCGGATTTCACCACGGACCGGTGGAATGCTTTTCAGACGGTCCAGTCGGATACCTTGGGCAACACCAAGACGTTTAGCCGCTACCAAGGCTTCATCTATGGTGCTCCAGGCCTGGGCAATCAAGGAGGAGTCAACATCCGATTGCGCAATACGCTGGACGGAAAATGGGCGCTGGGAGATTCGGGGGCTGTCAAAAAATTTAACCTCTTGGAGGATTTCACCTTGGAAAGCAATTACAACCCCCTCTTGGCGGCCAATCCCTGGAGCCCGGTGGGGGTGCGTGCGAGTACGAGTTTTCTCAAGAGCAAGATTCGCGTTTCGTACCAAGGAACCTACGACTGGTATGCCGTGGATTCGAGCGGCCAGCGCCTCGAGACATTTGCTTGGACAGCCGGGCAAGGTCCCTTGCGCCCCACGTTGCACCAAATGTCTGTCGACATGCGCTTCCGCGGCGGCAATGCCGCTGGGCGCCCCATGGCACCTATGAATGAAATGGGCTTGGAGCAAGATCTGTATCCAGATTATTACGGGTACATGGATTTCATGGATTGGCATGCCCCGTGGACCTTCAATCTGGGCTATTCGCTGCGCCAAAATAGCCAAGCCGGATCCATGGACTTGAAGACGACCCAAAGTGTCCGGATGGATGCCTCGTGGGAACCTACGGCCAATTGGCGCTTGGGCATTACATCGGGTTATGATTTGAAGGCTCGGGACTTCACCTTTACCACCATTGATGTCGTGCGCCAACTGCATTGTTGGGAGATGCGCATTCGCTGGGTGCCCTTCGGCTATGCCCGGTCCTACAACATTGGAATTGGGGTGAAGGCTCCCCTCATGTCGGCCCTTAAGTTGGAGCGCCGGCGAGGTATCGGCGATTACTAAGCGGGCTTTTCCTTCGAGTTAAAGAAATGGCTAGGCCCGCCCTGCGAGACGGGGGGCGTCTTCGCGTGCACGGTCCACCCAATTCGAGAGCAGGGCATCCCCCGCGGGGGTCAGAATACTTTCCGGGTGAAATTGTACGGCATAGGCTCCAAGTTCGGGCCATTCGGCCGCCATGGGTACCCCGTGGGGCAGCTTGGCCGTGACCGCTTCGTCAATGCCTGCCACCGCCCACGAATGGTAGAGCCCCACGGCCATCGGGAGGGGAATGTGGGCAAAGAGGTGAGAATGTGCAGAGGTCTCGGTAATCAGACGAGCGACTCCATGCTGTGGTGGGCCCGCATGGTAGAGTGTGCCCCCTGCGTGGAGCCCTAAGGCTTGCATGCCGAGGCAAACCCCGAATACGGGTTTGCGCCCCACATAGCGCTGCACGGCCTCCATTAAGCAGCCCGCATCCGTTGGAAGACCGGGGCCCGGCGATAATACAATGGCATCGGCCATGTCGAGTACCTCCATTGCCTGCAGCGCATCGTTTCGAACCACTGTGACGCGGTCCACCATGGACTCAAGCCGATGGGCCAAATTAAAGGTGAACGAATCGAGGTTGTCTAAGATGACGGCATGCATTCCACAAAGGTAGTCGGGTCAAGCATGGGCCCCTGCACGTTGCAGAAAAACCGTGGAGCAAGTACGTGATTATAGGTAGAAATCTGTGCTTAAAAACTGGCTACTTCGGTGGGAAAGGACCTCTGAAACGAGGGCCTTTTGTTCCCCTTGCGAGGCAAATGTGACGAGACTGCGAATGGAAAAAGCACGCAAGGCGTCGTAGACAGACAAAGTTCCCTCAGCTGAGTCTTTGCGTCCGTTGAAGGGGAAGGTGTCTGGTCCGCGCTGGCACTGAGCATTGATGTTCACCCGACCGACTTGCTGAACAAAAACGTCAACCAGGGTGCCGAGGGCTTCGGGATTTTGAGTGAAGAGACTAACCTGTTGGCCAAAGGGCGAGTTGACCCCATAGTGAATAGGGGATTGGAGGTCGGTAAAAGTGACTACCGGCACTACGGGTCCAAATTGCTCCTCATGGTAAATCCGCATGGCGGGGGTCACGCCCGTGAGGAGGGTGGGGGCATAGAATGTTGCATCATAGGTGCCTCCGGAAGGGTTCGCAATCTGAGCCCCATGGGTGAGGGCATCCTGGACGAGTTCATGCAGGTACATGGTTTTTCCGTCCTCGGGCAAGGCGGTTATCTTGGTTCCAGCTTCCCACGGCAGTCCCCAGGGAAGTTGTTCAATGCCCTCAGCCAATTTTGAGACAAACTGATCGTGGATTCCTTGTTGCACCCAGAGGATTTTCAACGCGGTGCATCGCTGGCCGTTAAAACTGAGGGATCCGGCCAGTACCTGACTCACCGCAAGCTCGAGATTCGCGTCGTCGAGCACAATACCCGGGTTTTTGGCATCTAGTCCCAGGACAGCGCGGAGCCGATGTGGGTGAGGGTGGAGTCGCTTGAGATCGCTCGCTCCTTTGTGGGTGCCGATGAAGGCCATCGTGTGGATGCGACCCGTTTCCATGATGGCGGAGACGGTTTCGCGGCCTCGGCCTAGAATCACATTGATGACCCCGGGAGGAAAGCAAGACGCAAAGGCTTCCATGAGGGGCGTGATGAGAAGGACTCCGTATTTGGCTGGTTTGAAAACGACCGTATTGCCCATCAACAGGGCCGGGAATAGGGTGGTAAAGGTTTCATTCAGGGGGTAGTTGTACGGTCCCATAATGAGCGCGACACCCAATGGAACGCGGCGAACTTGGGCCAAAAATCCTCCTTCTTCCCGAAAATGAATGGCCTCGCGCTCCATGGCTTTAACACTTTGGATGGTATCACGCAGATAATCGACTGTTCGATCAAATTCTTTTTCGGCATCTGACAGAACTTTTCCAATTTCCCACATCAGCAGTTGAACGACTTCTTCTCTCACCGCGAGCATGGCCTGGATGAAGGCCTCCACGGCTTCTACCCGCGTGGCCATGGAGGCGGAGGGCCAATCCCCGAGCCCGTGTCCAAATGCTTTTTCGGCCGCTTCTAAGGCGCGAAGGCTTGCCGCGGCATCCATTCGGGGAATCGTTCCAAGGCACGTACGCTCCGGGCCCTCTGGACCTTCTACCATAAACGGGGAATGCACTTCCATCGTTGGACCGTGCCAAGGAATTAATTGCCCGTTCAAGACGGTATGGGCGATATGTCGAGGGGTGGGTAGAGCTGACGGTATTGTGCGCGGGAATGTGTTCATGTCACCAAGAATACCGAATTTGGCTGAAACAAGCGAAATTCCCATGCGAGAGATTATTCACAGCCAAGCGGCACCAGAA
>Ga0181591_10002415_pt1 | contig 16089 bp, 28 predicted proteins | sample 071ome_33_FD_133757 | JGI IMG/M metagenome (GOLD analysis project Ga0181591, IMG submission 133757) | Coastal salt marsh microbial communities from the Groves Creek Marsh, Skidaway Island, Georgia - 071412AT metaG (megahit assembly) | ecosystem: Environmental > Aquatic > Marine > Intertidal...
CCGAAGAGAGCGTGAAGGCCAGGAACAAGCTCTTTTACGAGTTGCGCTCTTGAAATAGCCATTAGTTACTCTCCTATACCGCAAATACGTTAGTTGGGAACGTAAAGTATCCACGAGCGTTAGCACCAATGGTGTTGCTCGGAGAATCTACGAACCTGTTTAACAACGCGATGCCGCTGCTGGTTGTCGCTGTTACACCTTCTTTGGATCGTCCATTGTTGGTGCTGCCAGCGGTAGTGCTGATAGTATATTTACTACCGATGAAACTTACAGCAGGAGTACCTGCAGTAAATTGTGCCTCATACACGATCGCTGGATCGGTATAGACATACGCTTCCACGTCAGCACCACCTAGTGTAACTACGTCTGCTGTCCACATGTTTGCGAATGTCGGCGTACCATCGGTTGCCGTGTAATAAACGCCAGCAAATACTCCGCAAGGAGTGCCTGTGGCGGTGCCTTGGATTACATACCCAGAAGAAAGGTTAACTACGTCACCATTAAAAATGGAGGCGTTAGTACCACTTGCAATACGCAACTTCTGAGGACGAATCACACCACCATATAGGTGGTAGGCTGGGGTGAACCCGTTAGGGGCGTCAATATTAGCCATGATTTAATCCTCTAAGGAAAATGATGAAATTAATCAGCAGCCGGTTCTCGACTACCAAACTCAACTTTTGAGTCCCTTCGAATATCGCTTTGTCTAAGCGGCATACGAGGGTCACTATCTCGCAGAAGATCATTGTCAACACCGTGAAGCTGATCTGCCGTCTTTCCTCGGAAATATGCATTTCTTTCATCAACGGTTTCGTCAGGAATCTTTGCAAGAATTAAGCCACCAACACCAATCACGCCAGCGTGCTTCCCTTCGTCAATCGTAGGAGCGTCGAAGTCAGGATAGTCTTCTGCTCTTACTGGCTCGAATCCTTCACGAATACGCTTAGACATATTCGCTCGGTCATCGTGCCCACGAACTTCTGCACGAACCCATCTATGCTTATAGCCAGCTGGGGCTTGAGGGGCGTCCAACATTGAAGGTGGTTGCCAAGGTTTACGGCGAGCTGTTTTTGCTCGAGTTTCAGCAGATCTGGAGGTACGATCTGTCATTTTCATCTCCTATACAAACTTTGCGTACTCTTCTAGAGGCACACCTATTCTTTTAGCAATAGCTATCTGTGAAGGTGTGAGTTTCACACTGCGTGCTCCTTTCTTTACAGAACCAGCACCACGGCTGGCACCTGCTACAGAAGATTGCACGTTTTTCGTCTCATCGGCGAACTTTTGTGGAAAGAGATCTCTCATTTCCGCATCTACCCGTTGGTAATAATGCTTGGAACTAGGAGGTACTCCTTCCTTAATTAATTTTTGATGAATGCCCATAGCAGCATACGTCATGCCTTCGTCTTCACCAAACCAGCTATTCTTTTCTGCCCATGCTTCCGCACTTGCATCTGGAGCAGCCGGTTGTATGTTCCGTTGCGGCATTTGCGGCGGGTATGTTAGCTGGTCAGAAGTTTGCACTTGTTTAGGTGCGTTTTTCTGTCGTGCTACTAATCTTTGGGCATTTTGCGCTTCGTAAGAAGTTTTAGCAACCGCTTCTGTAGCTAATGCAATAGCTTCAGCGTCGCCAAGCTCTTGAGCTTCTTTAAGTGCTCTACGCGCCCGTTCCTTATCCAACTCAATCCGCTGAGTATATTCATTGACTAAAGTAGAGTCAGAAGACTGTAACTTAGTTTGAAGTTCGTTGTTTTGCTCAGAAATCTTCTTGGCAAACTCAATCGCTTCTTCTCGCTGACGTTCGGCTTCTCGCATGCGATAAGTTAGTTTATCGATGCGTTTTTTAACACCGTCACTGTATTCTTCTAATTCATCAGAATTAGAAGCAGCTTCTTCTGGGGCAGACATATCAAAGTCTTGCGCAGGCTCCTGCGAAACATCCCCCTCTCTAGGATCAACTTCCTCTTCAGGAAGGATTAGTTCAATATCTTGAGACTCAGCCATTTCATATCACCTTATTGCAGAATATCTTCTGGATTATTTACAACAGCTAAAATTTCATCATCGTTCAAAAGACGCATATCACCTCCATCGATGTTAAATCTAGCTCCTGCATAGCGACCAAAAATTACCCAATCACCTTCTTCACACCAAGGGCCATCTGGAAATTTATCTGGGTCGGAATAAGCATCTGGGCCTTTTCTTACAACAAGCCCAACTACGGTAGCTATCCGCTCTTTATCAAGAGTTTGTTTAGCTAACATAATGCCGCCTTTTGTTTTCTCCGGAGGAGTAAACGGCAGAATCAGCAAACGATACCCCGTAGGGTTCGGCAACTTATCTGCATGAGTTTCATAATTTTCGGAGGTTATGCCCTCTTTAACAGGTTCTATAGGCGTATCAGAACCAAAATTAAGAACTCGTTCAGGGGTAGCACCTATGCTACTTAGGTCAATTTCCTCAGTCGTCTTCGACATCTTCCATCCTTCCATGCAGGGCAGTTATTTCTTGTTCAGCGAAATTAAGCCCTGAAATTTCACCAACAATACGTTGGTACTGAACAAAGTCTTGTGCGCCACCAGTGGCGAGTGTCTGCGTGAGATCCTCTTGTCTCTCACGCAGCTTGCGGAGTAAAAACTCCGAATATTTTATAAAATCCATTAGTTGATGTAGCTAGTAAAATCCAATCCCTTGGTTGCTGCACCAGTGCCTTTTGTCCTTACTTTCTTTCCAGGAAGATCAATCGTTTTTTGATCCAACATAGTCGCTTTCGCAAAACCTTCATTAGAAGGTTCTGGAATAGAGGGCATAACCCCAGCTTTTTGAGTTTTAGGAGACGGATACGGAAGTTCCGTAGATCTAAAATTTCTCACTTCTTCTTGCCTCCAGTTTTACCGCCGCGCTTCATTCTCATCGGCATTTTCTTAGCGGTCTTTCCGCCCCTGCCCATTTTCTTAGGCATCTTTTTGTTCTTTTTGTATCCTGGCATTTTAATCTCCTTCGGCGTACAAGTTATTAAACGTAATATTCGGATCCATGTAGCTGTCGTCAATCTCCGCACTATGCACGTGTTGACTAGGATAAAAGTCCGGTGCTCCTGAACCTGTCTCCCATAACGCATGATTAGTCGCTCTTACACGATTGTTAGGCAGTGCTACAATATTGCCCGTCCATTTCCCCGCATCAGTAAGCTGAATGACATGACTCTGCTTATGTTGAGCAGGATCATCAGCTATATCGTTCCCTGTATAATCAACAGTGAACAAATACCTTCCTGTATGAAACTCGTTATCTATCTTACACAGCCAAGGGCTAGAAGATACGCGATCCATAACAATAACCTCATGGTCTCGGGAACTACAATCCCAAGGTTGCGCTAGATGAGTTGCCATCGCTTCAGGCATCTCATCAATAAGAGCGTCCCCAACTAAGGCGGTAATAGGCATCCTAGCCCACATCGCTCCACCATGAAGATTTTCAGAATCTTCTTCCTTATCAAATTCGTATCCTGTGAATACGACTTGAAAGGATAAACATCTATCAGGGATGGTATTTACCGCAATCGCTATCGCGTGTAAATACTCTCCGTGATAATCTAAATGATTGTGCGTATACTCTTTTCTAACCCAGCAATTAAAATGAGGGATATTACTTATTAAATGAGGCAATTAATCCTTTTCCTGTGACTCCCGAACAATCTTTGCAATCTCAGTTAGATTAGAGTCTACTTCTCTATCGTCGCGCATCTCTGCTTGCTGTAGTTCAGAGGCTACTCGGATATCCGTTTGCTGTTCTTGAGATTCAATACGCTCTCTTTCCAACTGCGCTTTACGCTCGGATTCCCTATCACGCTGTTTGAGTTTTTCGAACTCTAATTCCATCTGTTCTTCGAACATCTGGCGCTGAGGATCTTGCTGCTGTGCGGCCATCGCTTGAGCAAGAGCTTGTTCTTGACCAGTAATCTGCTGAGTTGCTTGGGCAGCCGCCATAGCAATCTGGCTTTCTGCTTCGGGAGGCAACTGAGGCAGCTGGCCATCTGGCCCAGGCTGTGGCAGCTGGACACCTTGTTGAGCCAACATCTCTTCCACTTGGATACGATACTTCAGAGCTTGGTGCTGCTGAATATGCGCTTGAAGCGCACCCATCGCTTGTGGGTTCTGCTGTGTTTGAGGATTTTGCATAAACGCCATGTGTGCTTGGACGTGGGCGTCATGATTTTGTTGAATGAAGGCTTGTAAAGGAGCCGTCATCAATGCGTCCATATTTTCTTGGACGGGGTCTTTAGGCGCAGGGGCCATATCAGGCATTAAAATATCATCGATATCTTTAATGTTCAGCGCAATATACATCTTGCGGAATGCTTCTTTCATATTATGGATCTGAGGAGCACTCTGAGCCATCTGAAGTTGGGTCTGCGCTAAAATAATGCGCTGCGTCGTACTAAAGATATTAGGGTCGCAAACAGGAATAACATCTACGCTGTTGTTAAAGTCCTCAGCAAAAACAGTTTGCTGTGCGCCCTGCACTTGGTACGGATATTCAGGAGGTAGATACTCGCCGAATAATCGCTTTAGTATTTTGAATTCGTTACGCTGCGCGTAATGCAATCGCTTGTGGATTGCAGAAATAACTTTCTGACCTTTTTCTAACAACGCAACGGTGGTGCCTACTGGAGCGTTAGAGTTAGCGTCCCCAGTTTGGTTATCCATTACAGATGCAAACCGCTGCCCAGACTCTACGAGTAACCCTAATAGCTGCGCTAGAGTTGCGCTAGGTTCTTTATACGGAAGCGGCATAAAGGAGTCGCGGATCGTTCCTCCAGGAGTGTCTACATCTCGCCACTCTCCAGGCTGTACCGGATCATCAGATCGCTGGATATTTAAGCCACGTGCTTTAAAACCAGCCGGTAAGTTGGCTAACGTACCTGCATCAATTAGCTGACGTAAAATAGCCGTAGCTGATTTAGTTACCCCGCCAATCATATGGATTAAGCCGAAACCGTAAAAACCCAATCCTGGAAGGAATTTGTAATGCGTAAAGTATTCAACTTTCTTACGCATGGGGTCGGTTTCTTCGTAGTTTCTACGAACAGAAAGTACGGTGTTGTTATCTTTACAGATCGTTACGATATACGGAATGGCCAACCCAGTAGGTTCTCCATCGTTATCCGTATGCTCAAACCCTTCGATATCTAACTCAACGTGAAACTCAAGCAGCGTATAGTCGTGCTGACTTCCGGTACGAGTTACGCCATCTAACTCATCAATTTTTTGCTGTACTGAATCACTATCATCAGTGTAAGATGGAGGATTCATCTCCTCGTCTACATAAAAACCACTGAGCTGTAGTTTACGAAGATCATTCTCCGTCATAGTCAAGCGGTGCGTAATACGAGGTGACGTGTGTAGATCCGTAGCTGTATACGGAACAATTAAATCTTCAGCTTTAATAAACCTAGAAACGACTCGGCCCATCGTAGGGTCGTAATAGCATTTCTTAAACGCAGAACCTGCTAACGGCAAAAAGAACAACATCTGATCCATTTCAGGATCGTATTCGTCCATTTTGTACATCAGCTGATAATTCATAAAATCCTTAACGCGATTAGCTTGCATCGCTTTAGGATCATTAGAAGCGCCCATTATTTTCGTATCTACTGGGCCGTTAGCTGGTAATAGTTCTTTATACGCTTGGGCTTGAAAATGCGTAGCCGCTTCAGCAAGTAGCGGATGATACACCCCGCTCGCACCTTCAAACGGTTCGCTACGAGGGTCGTTTTCAATACCTAGTAGTTCTAAACCGTTTTTAAATGTTTCATACCAATCTTGACGGGAGTCAACATCGTTTTCGTATGCACTAAGGAGTTCACTAGAAATTTCAGACAACGTAGCGGGGTCTAAATACTCCGCGAGGTTTTCCTCAAACGGAATATCCACTTCCATTTCCAACATAGAAGGGTCAACGAGGTTATTTTCCTCATCAAACAGGATTTCTACCTGTTCTTCGCCCTCAAACTCTTCTGGGAATTGAACTTCAGCCATGGAACGCTACCCTACTCTTATTTTTTGAGACGGTAAATTAGTAATATGCCCGTATTTTCGGATAATACTCTTCTTCATCGTCATAATCGCCGTCTAATCGCAAAAATCCGCCCTGTCTAAAGCGACTTAGGGCTAATGTAGTTGCATCTACGCAATCGTCGTTCTCTCCGTTAGGAAAATCAGCAACTTCGTCTACTAATTCTTGCGCCCAGTTCGTATCAGGCACCCAAACTCGGCCCTCTTGGAAAATTCCACTAACCGCGTTTAGTCTTGCGATCTTATCCTGACCTTTGCTCGGTGAAAAGGTATTTATTGGGATACCCTGTCGCCGTAATTCCTGCGTTAGTGGGATACCAGAGGCTTTTGTTTCGATAATTACCGAATCAGGCTCCCAATGTTCATATAAACGCATCGCTTCGCGCTTGAGTTCGGGGAAATCTAACCGCTCTTTTACGCAATCTAACAAAATTATATGCGCATCCTGCCCACTATACAGTTCTTCACCGATTTTACCCTCGGGATAAAACACTCCCCACGTTGTTATCGCCGTATAGTCGGATCTTTCAGACTTTAAAAACGCCGTATCGTAACTTTGAATCAAATAATCGCACGTCGGAGGGTTATCTCTAGGCCATTCCATTATCCAATCTTTAGGAATAATCGAAATACCCTCACCTGTAGGCCGCTGCATATACTGCGCTGCCCATTTAGACGGCGGTATCGACGCTTTAGTCGCTTCTAATTCGTCTAATGACCACAATTCCGGCCATAGCGGTTTACCTGACGGCAATATCGCGGGAAATTCAATAACCTCCCATTCGTCGCCACCCTTTTCTTGCGTCATTCGCTTGATTAATTTACCCGTTACGTCCTTTTTAGACCAACGAGTCATTACGATAACGATCGCACCTCCTGGCTGAAGGCGCTGACGGGGGCCAGTTTGATACCATTCGTAGGCTTCTTCCAACGCTTTATCCGAAAAAGCGTCTTGTTCAGAGTGAGGATCGTCAATAATAAACAAATCAGCACCACGACCCGCGAGTGCACCACCAATACCCGCCGCATAATACTGACCGCCCTGCGATGTATTCCATTTACCCGCGCTTCGCGAATCAGCCTTTAGTTCGGTAGCTGGAAATATCTCCGCATACTCTTCACTTTCAATTAAGTCACGAACTCTACGACCAAAGTTAACCGCAAGGTCTGCTGTGTGCGTAGCTTCAATGATTTTTAATTTAGGGCGCTTACCTAATAAGTAAGCTGGAAACAAATACGAAGCAAATTCAGACTTCGTATGTCGCGGCGGCATATTGATTATGAGGCGTTTTGATTCTCCGCTGGCGATTTTATCGAATGCCTCGGCCATCTTTTTGTGGTGCGCACCCGCAATAAACTCTGGCCAAATCGTTTTAACAAAATCGTAAAACGACGCCATAGAACTTTCGCGTTTTTCACGCTTTTCTAATTCCTCTAGGAGAAGGGTAAACTCTTTCGCTTCATCTTTCGACAAATGCGATAGGTCTACTTCCTTTAGCTGTTCAAGTGGAGTGCTCAACGGAGTCTTTCTTGGTTTAGCCGTTCCTCAGTTATCGGGCCACCTTCAGCAAATCGTTTTTGGAAATCTAACCTTATTTGCGGATCACCACGGTTCGTCGAAGCACCTAAACGTAATGAGGAATCTTCGTCTCCGAATATCTTAGACATCGAATACTCTTCGCCTTCTTTTTGAATATCTACAGGCAAATCTAAACGATCCATTAATTCACTAAACAGAACGTCTTCTCTATTCCTTTCTCCAAAATCTTCAGGCAACCCAAGACTTGATAACAAATCTCTTTTTGTGGATCCCCTTAATCTTTCAAGTTCTTGTAGAGGATCTAACCCAGCTCTCCTTTGTAGCTCATCGTCAGTGATCCCTCCGTTAGAAAACTTTTTTGCGGTAACAGCGCCCCCGTTAGCCATCGTTTGTATTTGTTGCTGCGTAGCTGGCACCATCCCCGCATCAGGGTTCATTTCCATTTGATCCGCAAGCTGCATACCTACCTGCTGGATCTGTGGGTCGGGGTCTTGCATCATCCCCATAATTTGCGGAACGCCAAAATAATATACATCTCCAGGTGTCCCTACCGGCCCCCCGTCGGCCATAGCTTGCGGCAACAAACCTTCTAACCCGCCCTGCTGCTCTAACATCATCATCAGTTCTTCTTCAGACATATCAGTAGGGATGACACCTTGTTCCGGTGCCCCAGGAATCGGGGGCTGACCGCCTTCGTAATCCATTGCTTTTAACGCGTCTTCTAATCCAGAAACATCGCTACCCTGTACTTCTTCAGGAACAATTTCTTTAACCATCGCAATATTCGGGGCAGACCCTTCAATTAACGCACGAGTTTGAGCGTTTTCTTCAGCACGTTTTTGTGCTTTGCGTTGCTGGCTTGCGCCGTATGCGGCTGTACCAGTTGCGATAACCACTGAGGTAATTACGAATGCCATTATTCAATATCCTTGAAATTATCTACAACAAACATCCGCTCTAATTCTGGGACATCTCGGATATCGTCAGGATTAGGATGGACAGTAATAATCGTAGTATCTTCTAAAAAGTATAACGCCCGTTTAGTATGCGCTGGCGTATTCATAATCGCGAAATCTTTATAAACGTCTATCCGTTCTTCATCTTGCATCGTAGAAATAACGCGACAATGACCCGCTGCTAATATCGTCATATGCTCGTGTAAATGAACTTGGCTTACGACTACCGAACCTTTGACTCCGTAATACGCTCGCATATAAATTCCAGGAGCAAAATGATGCGTATTAATATACGGCGACGGCGCATTGGGACGAGTTCTTGAAATAGCAGAAACGACGTCTTGTATCCCTGCAAGTTTAGATTTTTGAATATCTAATATCGCCGTACTCATTTATACGACTTCCCGTAATAACCCTTCGCGTAACTTAATCCACCGCCGTTAGCTTTCTTAGCGGTTTTTGCGGCCTGCTTAAAATTCTCAGCAGTCGGTGCCCCAGCCTCACCTTTCCTTCGTATCCTCTCACCAACCCCCGCAGCTATACGCTTACGTTTAGCGTTTATATTTGCGTACAACCCTGGACGTCCACCACTAGCCATCTGGTCAGGATCGCTAAACAGCTCTTCGCGTAATTTTTGGATCCCAGACTTACCTCGGCTTGCATTATAATCTTGCAAATCCTGTAATGCTGATTCGAACTCGCGAGACATTTCGCCTTCTTCTAAACGAGTATTAAAATCACTACGCTCACGCAACCCCTCTAGCTGTTCCGCTCGGCTACGGTCAATACGATCTTGATCCGCTAACCGCGTTAACATATCGTCCTCATCTAACCGACGCATCCGCTCCGCAGTTTCAGCTTTATCCTTTGTAATAAACTGCGCTAGTTCATCTTTTAACGACGCTAAACCCTTAGCCTTTCCTCCAGGCCCCCCCATCATTCCAGCTAATAACGCCATTTCTGGGCCAACCATCGAACTTAATGCTGGTTCGTTACTTAACGATACAGCTAATTCGCTCGGCTGACCCATCTCCTGCGTTTGCCGCATCGTCAACGTATCTTTATTGGTGTTGCGTAACATCGCCATAATTTCAGGCAAGCTATCCATTACCTCTTCGCCGAGAGTAATATCTCCCGCACCGCGTAATAGTGACATTAACCCGCCGCGACCACGACCCAGTTCTTCATCGTAAACCGCTTGCATATCGTCCATTACCATTTCACCTTATCGGCCCAATAAGCTGCGCTCATCTTGCCCTTTTTAATATTCTTTCCGTGACGTGCCTTAAAACTCTTACGCCGCGCCTTTTGCTTCGCCGACTCACCCGCTTTAGGCTTACCCGCAGTTTTTACACCCTGCTGCCCAAATCGAATCGTCTTAATTTTATCGCCCTCTTTCGCGACAACGATATGGGATTTTTTAGGATGGTTCGGGGTACGCTTAGGCTTATTATACCCACTAACCCCTGCTCGCTCTAAACGAGAATCTTTTTTCTTTTTCTCAGCCACCGAACGGGTTCCCCTGTGCAACAGGAAACGCTTGTAATCTCATAGAATCCGGCCCTTGAGAATACATTCTAACCGACTGCTGAGGACGTAACTGCCGTATTAATCCACCTAACCCTTGTTGGGGCTGCTGCAATTGCCTCAACATACCAGAACCAGCGCCTAAATGTTCAGATAACCGCTGCTGTTGTTGCTGCATCTGCAGAACATTACCCTGCAATTCCTCAAGCGTTTGTTCCGTAGTCTGCTGCTGTTGCGGCATCTGAGCAGTAATCGTTGCTCGACGGTCCGTAGGGGACTGTAATGACGGCAAACCTATCTGCATATCCCTCGCCACGTTAGTAACTTGTTGTTGCGGTGTATCCGTAGATTGCAGCTGCGGCATATCCGTAGGCTGCGGAGCATATTGCGCCCTCATCTGATCGCGCATTTGTAACATCCTCATCATCTGCGGATCCATAAACATGCCACGACCCATCGTCGAACCATAAGGAGACTGACCGTACATAACGTAACCTCATCAAAGATGAGCCGAATCGTACCTCCCTAATCACCATCCTCGCTACCCCTAAAAAATTTTCGCGAAAAATTTTGACCCATCGAAAAATACAAATGTGCGAAATTTTTGAATAGGGAACCTAAAGTAAAAGTATCTCGGAAAAAGAGTCGGGAACTAGGTAGTGGTGGGTGGGCGGGTGCCTTGCGGCAATTTTGGGGGTATACCCCCCTTAGCGAATCCGTTAGCTAACGCCCCTTAGCAAAGTTGTTAGCTTAGGCGCAAAAGAAAGGGCGCACACGGCGCCCCTTAGTTAGTTGGTTAGTGGTTAGCGTTGCTTAGCCATTACCTTATAACGATTAGTGTTAGCGGTGTACTGAGCAAAGGTGTCTTGCTTGTATGTGCGGTAATGCTTTTGCCCAGTCTTAAAGTTAAACCATGTATAACAGTTTTCACCATTAACAGTTTTATGGTCAACAATAACGACGTCGTTAATGTCCTGCTTGCTAATGTATACATCACCAGCAGTAAGACCACGTTCATTGCATAGGTGAAAGTAGCCATAAATGGTTAGCTCAGTTTGGGCAGAGTGTTGAACATTCCCCAGTTCACTAGGCAGGTACATAACCTCCCCACGGCTGGTGCTACCGCCCTTGCTAATTTTTAGGTCAGGCATCATTGCCTTCTTCTTAGCGTCAACGCTGGCCGCAGCTTCACGGGCAGTCTGTTCGGGAGCTGATTTTGTGTTTGACTTAGTCATAACGTAGTTACCTTTTAAGTTAAGTTAGTGTCATCAAGTGACAGGCACATAGTCGCCTATATTGTGCATATTGTCAAGCACTAATAATCAGGCAATCACCTAGGCAATTACCTAGGCAATTACCCTGTGGCGTCGCTGGTCGCGGCTTAACAAAATGGTTGGAACTTAAACTAACTGTTTGAATCAGGGGTCGCGCCTAATCCTAACCGTCGGGATCTGTCGCGCCGTCCCTCGGCCTCCGTCGCTCGCTCCCTCGCTCGCCGTCCGTGAATCGTGGTGGGTGGGTGGGTGCGCTCGCGCTCCGTCAATCTTTTATAGTCGATCGATCGATCGATCGATCCGTCGATCGATCGAACGTGGTGGGTGGGTGGGTCAATCGCTCCCTCGCTCAATTAATACAGTCGATCGATCCGTCGATCCGTCTGTCGATCCGAGCCGATTCGTAATCTCTCCCTCGATCGTTTGCGGTACGCGCTTCGTGATAAGCTGTCCAAGTCGATCGATCAGCTGATCCTTGGATAGTGAATCGATCTTCGCGGTCAGTACCTCGCGTCGATCGATGTAAAGCCCCCCGACCTTCCCTCGGTGTATCTCTGCCGTGATCGCTGCGTTAATCTGCCCCGACTCCCGTGCCTCCTCACGCAAGTCGTGGAGGGCGGAGAGGTGGCCCTCCATGGAAACCCTATCCCTCTCTGCCTCCTTGATTTCCTGCTCTATAAGGTAATTTCGCAAAAGTGGGTTGTGGTTGAGTAAGACGCTGCCTTGTCGTTTGGCTGCGGCCCGATTCTTCGTATAGCCTGCTTTTACCGCTGCTTCGGTAGCGTTTTGGCCTTTCAGATACTCTCGAGCGAACTTCTTTTGTTTCGGATTTAGCGGTTGCCATCTCTTACCATCGGCGTCGATGTACCCGTTTCCGTCATCAGCAGGTGTCAGGGGAGTGTACTGTAGTTCTTTCATGCAGTGTTTCCGAGGGTCGTAAGCGTGTAGAACTATATCTTAGAAAATAAAATAATTTATAAAAAGTAAAAATTTCCCTCATGGCCTCTCACTACTATTCACTGTTCTCGTTTCAATAACCTATACGATTTCTATTACTTTCTCGTCACACTCATCACGGCCCCCATCCCTTGTATCTAGAGGCTTCTTTCACTTTTCTATTACTTCTATTACTTTATTAGTCGTTTTAGTTGAAAAAAATAAAAAAAGTTTTTTTTCTAAATAGACAATATACGCAATATCTCGGGTCGTTTTAATAGGCACAAAAAAGCCCGCTCGAGGCGGGCTAGTCACGATCTGTGGTAGTTTAGAAGTGGTCTAGGTCTGTTTCGCGGCGTTCCCAATCGTCACGGTTTAAGTGATTTAGTGGGTCTAACCACTCGCACTCGTCAATCTCACAATTATCGCCTTCGTTCATTAAAGCCCAATACCTCACTTTCTGTGGATCGCAGGCGTAATCACCTGTCCTGATCACCATCGCTGGGGTGAAGTATTCGATCTTTACGTTTTCGTTTACCCACTCCGCAAAGGTTTGCGACTTATCTATCCTGTCGGTATAGAAATGTTCGTGTAGTGATCGGTACATATTTGACCAATCGGTATCAACAATTTCTTTCGTTAAGGGTGTCATACTTTCTCCTTTCTATCGTAAAGTAATGCGCCCCTTACGGGGCGCGGTTAAGTGAGTCTAAATAATCGCTACGGTATACGGCTCGGCGTGTCCGTCACAGGTCCAACCCGTCATTCGCGTACTATTCGTAACAGGGTCTTTGTACATAAGTATCGACCATACATTAGGGTCGCTCGCTTCCTCGAAGGGGCACCATTGGGTCACGGGAATATATTCGCTGTCTTCCGGCATTTCCCAATGTTCTATATCGTCGTCTAAGCCTAAATCACTCAGCTCCGTGTCGATATTCATCTCTTCGTTTCGCGTAGCTTTAGCTAGTATCGCTACTAACTCGGGGCTTAACCGTAACTCCGTCAAATAACCTTCGGTCATAATATGGTTAACGGTAAATTCTTCTAATCGTAAGTCTTGCATACTTTTTTCTCTCTATCGTTTAGTAATCCCGCGCGGCGTATACCGCGCGTATATATAAGGTACTTAGGAGTACCCCGATAGTAAAGCACTAAACGACGAGGCTTTCAATCGTACCGTCGCTATCGTGGTGGTAGCGGTCAACGAGTCGGGCGTATTCTTTAATCTGATGGCGTAGCACTTGTTTATCAAACGCGCTAGTGTTTTCATCAAGATCAGCGTAATCCGCTTTGATATCCCAAGCCATGTTTGCAAGGGCTTTGCTTCGCGCTACGTCGAGCGGCGTTTCGTTAGTTTCGTTTCTCATAAAGATCGATTTCCTTCTCTTCCGTGTAATTATCTTTTATCCAGTCCTCATCTTCCATCACATAGAATTTTTGATTCTTAGACTTCGGGTCTTGCATAATTTCTAGGGCTTGTTTTGCTGCGCTCTCTTCATCTTCTGCCTCGAGAAACGCAAGCCAAGTCACTGTATATGCTTTCACTAAATTACCCACCCCGTCGAGGCTGTATCGGTCTTAACGAGTTTGCCGTTTTTGCCGATGTAAACAGGAACAAAATCACAAAAGTCTGGCGACTTTCTGGTAGTGCGAACGTAATATTCGCATCCTTCCTCTGGGTTGAAATCACGTAAACGCTTCCTTCCTAGGGCTATACCAAGCCCTTGATCTTTCTTGCTGATCCAATACATATCGTCTCCTTTCTACTTTCCGATGTGTTTAATATCCGACTCGGGGATCACTTGGTACGCACCTTTGTTATACGCTGGGGCGATCGTCGCTTTTGTTACTGGGCGATCGTCACGGCGGCTAGTGCAATCCATAGTCGCGAGTCGAGACGGGTAATTAATTTCACGGTAAGCCTCGGGTCGAGGCTCCCGTGGTTTTAGCGGCACGAATGGCCGCTGTTTGGGTTTAGTGTTACGAAGCATTTTGTATCGCTTAGGCATCTGCGTAATCCGCGATATTGCGGTCTTCGTCGACGTCATCTACACGACTCGGAAACGCTGCTTCGTAAGCGTCGGTGCCAACAAGCGCGTCGCGTAATGCAATCTTACGACCGTTACCGTACTCGTCAGTTTCCGCTTTGTCATCTACCCATTGGTAGAAGTGTCGAAACTTTATCTGGTCGTAAGTTAGACCTGATAGGCTTTCGTCGAATATCGTTTTCCTAAGCGGGTCAATCTGGCTATAAAATTGCGCGAGGCTAATAACTTCGGGGAAATCTAGCGAAGCGTCTTTGGGGAATAAGTCGGCGCGTATCGCGACTTCAGTGGCGCAAGCCTCGGCTGCTTTTACTAAATGGTAAGCAATCTCGTGGCTAAGGCCGTGGTGGTGCTCGATATACTCTTGTAGTACATCCTGCACATCTCTCTGTGATAATGACATCTCTGTCTCCTTCTTCTTTCTAAGTTATCCGCGCCGGTTAGGGCGCGGTATATATAAGGTACTTACGACTAACGCGAAAGTAAAGCACTAACGCGATTCCTCTTAAATTCGACAAGCCACTTGTAATTCATGGTCCTCCCATGTGTTGATAATCTCGCGAACGTCGTCGCGCTTTTTGAGCAGGCGAGCGTCAACGACGGCACCTTGTTGCTCCAGTTGCTTCTCGATCTCTTCGAGAAACGATAGCCACTCGGCTTTGGTAGTGGGGTAACTCATAGCGTTTGCTCCTTCACCTTATACGTTTTAAACTCTGGGTGAGTTTGGTAAATATTTATCAGAAACTCTAGCAGTGCTCTCAACTCGGGTGCGAGATATTCGTCGTAGTCCTTTTCGTCGGCAAGTCTACGGTTTACTTCGAGGACTAAATTCAAAAGCCTGTCGTTTGTTTCTCCCATTAGTCCTCCACGTCCTGTTGCCAATGTGTAAACTCCCATTCGAAACGATTCGGGTCTGACCGATCAACGGCAAGCTCTGGGAGTATTTCTTCTTTCAGACGGTCAAGAGCATCGTCTTCGTCGTAGGCTTTGAGATAAAACTTTACTTCGACTTGCCATAACTTCGGCTCGACGTCCTCGCCACCATGGATACGTTCGATTTCTCGAGCGTCACTTAACTCGCGTGCGCGGTCTATATCGATCACGATACGGCCTCCTCTGCATACTCTCGCGCTTGCTGCATTCGAGCCATAATTACTAGGCTGTTACAACTACTGCAACACTGTCCGTCAGCCAAAGGCTGCGCGTTATGGCCACCGGCCCAACCGTTCGCTTGAACGTCGATCTCGTCGCCACATAGAACACAATCGTTCATACATTTCTCCTTTCTAAATAAATAAATCTGGTAGTTGGTTCGATTGGTAGATTACAAACTTTGGGGGGTCTACACTTCATCGAACCTATTTCTCGTAAAACTCTCCAGTAGGAGAGAGGAAAACACCCTGACGCTACCAGTCGCCTGAGCCGTATGCCCCCCACACAAATCATGTATCGGATGCTTCGAGTTGTAATCTGCTCCACATCGCGTCCGTAATTTTCGGTAACTCTTTATAGAGTACTCTGTAATCGCTACAGCCCATCAAACATTTAACAACTGAGTATCCCTCGAGATGTTCGTCGGGGGTTTTCCAGCAACGACAATCGTCGTTGTAACACAGGGTGATATCGGGCGGTAACGAATCAAAAACTGCATCAAGCTGATCCGTTTGGTCGTCATAAAAATCTTTAAACGCTGCATCTAAAAATTCCTCGTCACAATCGAACGAATAACGG
>Ga0181591_10002417_pt1 | contig 16067 bp, 19 predicted proteins | sample 071ome_33_FD_133757 | JGI IMG/M metagenome (GOLD analysis project Ga0181591, IMG submission 133757) | Coastal salt marsh microbial communities from the Groves Creek Marsh, Skidaway Island, Georgia - 071412AT metaG (megahit assembly) | ecosystem: Environmental > Aquatic > Marine > Intertidal...
GTTATTGATAGTGTAGATGCAGTTTTAAGAATTGGTGATACAGGAAAACATACAACTGTTAGACTTCATGGTGGTGGCAATGATGATTTTAGAGTATTTTATGGTGGTGCTGATTATGAAATTTGGCACTCAGGAAACGATGGTGCAGGTAGTGGCTTAGATGCCGACTTACTTGATGGCAAACAACCACCAACAAACTGGGCAGCAACTGCTCAGACCTATACTACCATCGCTTCTGGGGGTTGGGATTTACCTACAGGGTCTTCAGTATTTAGTAAATCTGATTCATCTGGAGGTCCAGGTGATGATGGATATTGGTTTGTAACTGGTCACAGAGATACAGCTGGTGGCTTTTCAGGGATTTATACCCCTCACAATGATGGTAATTTTTATGTAGGTTTTTCATCTACAGATTCAAACCCAACTTGGTACACAGTTTGGACATCTGGTAGTGATGGATCAGGCAGTGGTTTAGATGCTGACCTATTAGATGGTGTACAAGGTTCAAGTTATTTAAGATCAGATGCTTCAGACACCTTCACAACACTATCTGGTACACAACTTAATTTAGGTTCACAAGTACAACTAAGAGAATCTACCGACAGACCAGATTTACTACAGATTACTTCAGTATCTTCTACATGGTCTGGATTGCAGGTAAGAAATTCAAACAATGAAGGTAGATGGTCATTCATGACCGATGGTAGTGTTGCAGGTATTTATGATGATGAAAACGGTAAATGGCACATCCAAATGGATGAAAATGGTGAGACTAGACTTTATAGCAATGCTACTGAAAGAATCACAGCAACAAGTGTTGGTGCAGATGTTCTTGGTCAGTTGTATGTTGTAAGTACAACAGATGAGAAATTGCTTCTACAAGGCTCATCAAATCCAGCCATCCAATTTAGTGAAGGCACTACAAATAGAGCTGGTATTGGTTGGACTGCTAGTAATGATGTACTTTATTTCCATAATAGACAAGATAATTCTTCAAGTGGTGTTGGTAACTTTGCTTTTTATTCTGGTGATAATGATGATCCTGTAAAGATAGGATTGGCTGCAAACGATGGTGATATTTATGGTTATGTTTATGCTGACCATAGCAATAATATAGGTTTGTTAGACCAAGATGGTAACTGGGCTATACGCCATGTGCGTGACCAATACACTCAATTTAGAGATAACGATGTACCAATTTTTGAAATTGGTGGTGGTGCTACTAACTTGGGAGATTATGGTAGTGTAGTCACTTGTGATGGCGGTAAAGGTGGCTGGGCTGGATATTCCATTGAAGGTCGTGTTGTTTTCATGCATGACATAGATACTAACTCATGGGGTATCTTCAACGATGTCAATAATGAATGGATGATTCTAGGTGACTTAAATGGCACAGTAGGTCTTAGATATGATGGTTCATCAAAATTTGAAACTACCAGTGGTGGTGCAAAGGTAATAGGAGACTTTGACATATCAGGCAACCTCAACAATGTCACAGATATCTATGTAGATGACCAAATAATTCATACAGGCGATACTAATACTTATACACAATTCCATGCTGCTGACCAGTGGCGAGTTGTTACGGGTGGTACAGAAAGACTAGAAGTTAATAATACTGCTACATCTGTAACCAATGGTTTTTTAAGAGTTGGTAATTCTGGATCAACTATAAGATTTTCTGATGCACGACTACAGCTTGAAGGACCAACCTCAGGTTGGGGATTAGGTATAGACTGTAATTCAAATGTTTCAGGTAATGGTTGTATTGGCTTAAGTTTAGAAGCTGGAACAACTGCAAAATATATTAGATTTAATGTACAGGGTACTGATACAGGTGGAAGTATTACTGCTAATGGTTCTTCTTCTGTTTCTTATAACACAGGATCAGACTACAGACTAAAAGAAAATATTGTATATGAATGGAATGCATTAGATAGATTAAATCAATTAAGACCTGCAAGATTTAACTTTATTACAGACCCAGATGAAACTGTTGATGGGTTTATAGCACACGAAGTTTCAGATATAGTACCAAATGCTATAAATGGAACTAAAGATGCAGTGCATGAAAATGGAGACCCAGACTATCAAGGTATGGACTCTTCAAAGCTTGTTCCTCTACTTGTGAAAGCAGTACAAGAACAGCAAGATTTAATTGAATCGCTTCAAACTAGAATTGAAGCATTGGAAGGAGAATAAAAATGGCTATAACTAAAACTACGTCAGTGCAAAGATTGGAGGTGTATCCAGCTAGTAATTCTAGTGGAGATGCTGCTCATAATGAATCGCACGAAAGTGTAATGGTTGTATATCACGATTCGTTTGATGATGCAGATGATGCAACTTTACCAGTTGTATCAACAAGAGTCAAACATTTATACAAATTTGTTGAAAATGATGGAGCAGCGACTGATTATTCAGGCGAAGATGCTTTAGTTCAATCGGTTTGTGGTGCTATATGGGCATAAAAAAAGGGACTTAACGCCCCTTTTTCTTACTCGGCCTCTACGACCTCTGGTTCATCACCTGAACTTTCTACCGCTTCTTTTAATCTAGCAGTAAATCCTTCTGTAGCAACTGAAACTTGATCAAGTTCCATTTGTAAATTATTTCTTTTTTGTCCTAAGCTATTAAGACAAGCAACAATATACTTTGCTTCATCAGATAATTCAGAAATGACATATTTTTTATCGTCAAGTACTAAGACTGGTTCGTCTTGAGTTACTTCTGGATTTTGAGTACTCATATATTTCTCCTTATTTAAATATATCTTCCCAATTACCTTGGGTACTACTTTTAGCATACTCAGTAGCTCTATTCTCAAAAAAGTTGGTATGCTCAACCGCATTAACTTGCATATCTATCCAAGGCAAAGGATTATCTGTACTATGAAAAATCTTTTTCATACCTAACTGAAGTAGTCTTCTATCCGCAATATAACGAATATACTCTTTTACTTCTTTTGCAGTTAGATCAGGTACATTTGCCTTATCAAAACATACATCGATAAACTTATCTTCGAGTTCAACAACCCTTTCGGCTGCGCAGTAGATTTCATACTTAAGTCTATCTGTCCATAGTTCTGGATTTTCAGCTATAAAAGTTCTAAATAGCTTACACAATCCCTCCACATGAAGACTCTCGTCACGAATAGACCATGTAACAATTTGTCCCATACCTTTCATAAGATTATGTCGTGGATAGTTGAGAAGAATCGCAAAACTACTAAAGAGTTGCACTCCTTCTGTAAATCCACTATAAACTGCCATTGTCTTTGCCATTTCATGTGGTGTTTCCATATTAAAATTACTTAGATACTCATGTTTTTCTACCATCTCATGTATATCCATAAATTCTTTATACATATCTTCTGATTTACCTAAAGTCTCCAGTAATAAAGAATATGCTTCCTGATGTACTGCTTCCATTGCAGCATAACTTACTAACATCATTCTTACTTCTGGTTGTTTAAATGTTGGCAGATAATGATGAGCATATCCACCACAAACATCTACATCAGCTTGTGTAAAAAATCTAAATATGTTATCTAGTAGTAATCTTTCATCTTGTGTTAATTTTTCATTATAATCTTTTATATCATCAGCAAGAGGAACTTCATCTGGCAACCAATGCATCTGCTGTTGCTTTTTGTAATTCTCAAATGCCCATGGATATGTAAAAGGTTTATAATACGTTCTTGGTTCTAATAACATTCTAACCCTCACAACTTAGACAACCTTCTTGTTCAAAGATTATCTCTCGCTTTACTTCATTTGAGACATTATCAGCACGACTAATTGCTTCACTTCTCAAATAGTAAAGTGTTTTTAAATTTTTTGCCCATGCGAGCATGTGTATATTATGTAAATCTGCTTTATTCACATCTGGTGGAAAAAACAGATTTAAACTTTGAGACTGGCAAATAAATTGCTGTCTTTCTGCAGCATGTTCAATTAACCATGCTTGATTAATCTCGACTGCTGTTTTAAATACTTCTTTTTGTTCTTCACTTAGAAAATCTAAATGTTGTACACTACCTTTATTTGTTACTATACTTCTCCATACTTCATCAGTATTTTTTTCCATACTGTTAAGTAATATTTCTAAGTATTTATTCTTTTGTAAAAATGATCCACTCTTTGTTTTTTGAGTAAATGCATTTGCTCTAAAAGGTTCAATACTTGGACTTGTATTTCCACAAATAATACTAGAAGAAGCATTAGGTGCGATAGCAAGTAAGTGAGCATTTCTAACCTGACAAGTATCATCGTCAGGACATGCGCCTCTTTCTACTGCTAGTCTACGTGTTTCTTCGGTTGCTTGATCTTTTATGTGTCGAAACATAAAATGATTTGCACTACCCGCAACAGGCCCTTCAAAAGGCATGTTGTTTCTTTGCAAGTAAGCATGAAAACCCATTGCACCTAATCCTATACTTCTTTCACGATATGCACTATATTTTGCTTTTTCCAGTTGTGAAGGTGCGTTATCGATGAAGTATTGCAATACATTATCTAGAAATCGCACTAAATCTGGAATAAATGAAGCATGGTCTTTCCATTCATCAAAATACTCCAGATTTACACTACTTAGACAACATACTGCTGTTCTTTCTTCGTTGGTCGGTAAAGTAATTTCAGAGCAAAGATTACTATGATTTACATATAACCCTTTTCTTTGTTGAAAATCAGGAAGCTCATTGTTCACTGCATCTTCAAACATAACATAAGGTTCGCCTGTTTCCATACGATTCTGTAATATTTTTACCCATAACGCTCTTGCACTTACTACTTTCTTTACTTCTTTTGTATGGGGGTCAACTAATTCCCACGAGTCGTCGTATCCCGGTTCTCTTGTTGCTCTGTGGATTGTTTCCATAAACCTATCTGAGATAACAATACCATGATGAAGGTTAAGGAACCGCCTGTTAGTATCACCGCCAGTTGGCTTTCTTCCATCTAAAAACTCCTCTATTTCAGGGTGAGTTATATGTAGATATGCAGCATAACTTCCTCGTCTTGTGACTCCCTGTGAGAAAGCTAACATTTCTGCGTCTACCACTTTTACGAAAGGTATTACTCCAGTACTTTCTGAACCTTTTGAAGTACGAGTTCCAGAAGAACGAACATCACTCCAGCTACCGCCTATACCACCACCAAATGATGATAAAAATGCATTTTCTGTATAATGTCCTGTTATTCCTTCTCGACTGTCATCTACATAGTTCAAAAAACAACTTATAGGTAATCCTCTACTTGTTCCACCATTACTAAGTACTGGTGTCGCAAACATAAACCAAAGATTACTTGCGTAATCATAAATTCTTTGAGCATGGTCGTCATCATCGGCAAATGCCTCAGCTGCACGAGCAAACGCTTCTTGTGGACTCTTTTCATCGCCCACCATATATCTGTCTTGCAGAGTTTTCATACTAAAGTCTGTTAATAAGCTATCTCTACTATAATCTATCTTCACTGACATAATTTTCCACCTTTTCTAATATTTCTCGTGCATTCTCTTGTCCGATATGTGCAACAGGGTCTAATTTTAAATCCATAAGTTCCACATTTAATAATAACTGGTCACTTCCAAACTCATTCAGGCTTTCAATATATTTATATTTTCCATGAATAGGTAAGGCATTTGCTATATCAAATATGTCTCCCATGTTCTGCATTAATGTTACTGCTCTCTTTGGTCCAACTCCATTGACACCTGGAACGTTATCTCCCTTATCTCCAGTCAGACACTTAAAAGTAATGTACTGCTCTGGATCAAAGTCGTAATGCTCGTCCCAATTATCAAGTGTTGTTTCTTTTCTCGTTACTGTTGAGAATCGTGATATATTCTCATCTATTAGTAAATCCCAGTCTTTATCTGAAGAAATCAACCAAATATGATTTAGTCCCATATTCTCTCTATTTTCACAAATAAAAGCAGCAATATCATCTGCCTCTACTCCTTTATACTTGAGAGTAAGTATATTTTCTCTTTCTCGTAAAACTTTCATTGTATGCTCGAGTTCAGTTATGAACTCTATAAAGAGTTCTTCTTCCTCTTTTGTTTGCTCTGCAAATCTTTCTTTACGATTTGCCTTGTATTCTGGATAAAGGTCTTTTCTATAATCACTTCCTCCATCTCCCAAGACAACTATCTCGCCACAGTCATAAGACTTTGCGAGTGATTTTATTGTTCTTATATATTCTTCACAGAAAGCTAAGTTACCTGCGTGCTTCCATCTAAAAGCAATGTTGAGTCCATCAACTACTAATAGATTGCCGTTCGGTATCGGCTTCCCATGGTCTGTAAATTGTATCGCCATTTGTAAATCCCGTCTGTTCTTTTTCTAGCCAATGATCGAGTAGTAATATGTAAAGGTTTAACCATGCTACATACATATACTCATTCGTATTTTGTGGCTTTCGTTCTGTTCCGACATACTGTTTTGAATGATTCTCTTTAAAAATTAAAAGAGGTTCTTGTTTCATTTCACTTGATTGTCGGCATAATTTAGTCCACCATTGGACTATGTTGTTATTTTTCTGCGTAAACATTTTGTGATTGAGTGCCATATCTTTATAAAACTTGACTTCAATAGTGAATACATTCTCTTGATCCTCTAAATACAAGTCACCTTTTATTTTACCACTACCAGACCCAGGTGTTTGTATAAACTTATGTCCAGTAAAATCACTTAATATCTTTGCTACTTTTATTTCAGCATTTCTGCCTTTACTTCTTGAACTCATATATTTTTTCCGATTATCCAAAAGCCGAGTAACATAAAACCGACTGTAAACACTTGCAATACTGCCATAAATGCTATAAACGGTAGTTGTTTCTCTCCTAATGGTACTAGTTCTTCTTCAATCCACTTCCTGTGTTCTTCGGGAGTGGCGTCTCTTGGTTTAAAATTAAATTCTAACTGCGTCACCCTATTTTTGCTTCTAACTCTGCGTAGCCTCCTACATACTCTCCATTCATTATAATTTGTGGAAAAGTTCTTGCATGTGGAAATAGCTTTCTCACATCATCAAAAGTATAATCTTCGTTCATCATTTTGTAATCTACATTTGCACCTTTCATTTCTGCAAGTGCTTTTGCTTTTGTACAAAATGGACAGTTGGGTATGCTGTAAATTTCTATATTCATCTTCTTTTGCTTTTTTCCTTTGCTTCGATCATATGATCTTTTATATCAACTTGACCGTCTCTGTTTTTATCTTTTCCTGTGATGATATTCCACCACTTTGTTATAAACTTAAACATGATATATTATTCTCCTTAATAATTTCTATTTTCTCGAGTAGAGGGTGTGTCCAACCGTGTGATACAAGGTATGTATTTAGATCATCTTCTTTTAGTAAAACTTCTACTACTTTTTCTTTTCCTTGTTCATCTAACGCCTGATTTACTTCATCAAGAAAAAGTACATTAATTCTTGATGATGATATACTACTCATAAGTCGTCTTATTGCGACAAGTGTTGCAATATTGACTCTTGCCAACTCACCAGATGAGAGTGCTGTAATATCAATAATGTTTCCGTTATCTGATACTTCAACATTTAACTTATCGCTTTGTATGACGAAGTTCAGAGCAAATCGACCATCACTAAACTCTGCGAGATAATGATTGGTCATTTCTTCCAAATTCTTGACCATATTCTCAATCTTGTAGGCAAGTAAACCATTGGTACTAAATGCCTTCTTGAGAAGTTCAAGTATCTGTAGATTGTCTTCTTTCTCAAAAAGTTGCCCTGAAACTTCTTCTAGTTCTTTTGAAAACTCATCTGTCTGTTCTTGTATAATACCGATTCGTGTATTGTGTCTTTCTCTACGATTATTTTCTTCGATTATTTCTTCAAGTTTTTCTCTTGACTCAGCGATTGTCGTTTTAAGGGCGGATATTTTTTCCGATAAGTCTTTTTCGGAAAGTAACTCAGTTGGAAGCTCTTGGTCAATATTTCTATAGACTTCTTCAAAGTTTCTCTGAGTTTCCTGCGCTGCATAAATCTTCGAATTATTACTCTTAATGTTTTCAATTTGTTCAAGTAATTCTCGAACTTTGTCTGAAGCATTTTGCTTCTCCTTCTCTTGTTTAGTTTGTATATCTTCTATTAACTTTGTGTCTACTTTCTGTAAACATGTAGGGCACACTTCTTCGTCTGTACCAGAGAATACTCTCTTGTTTGCTTCTGCACGCCACTGACCCAGCTGGGATTGGAGATCATCATAATCTTCTATCTGTCCATCAATCTTCTCAACTTTTATGGATTTCAGTTGTTCTTTCAAATAATTATTTCTTGAAATTTTTTTGTTTTTATCACTAATATTTTCAAATTCTATTTGTAAAGAACGTAAAGTCTTCTCGTCTTCTTCCGAGTAAAATGGTAAATCCAACTTTGATAATAGAGATGTATCTTCCAATTTATTGTCATTTAACCATTTTTCAATAGTGTCAATTTTTGACTCTAGTCGTGAAACACTTAAAGAATCTTGTCTTACAGCTTCTTTAAATATTTCAAAGTATTTTACATAGTCATCTAGCTTGAGTAAGTCAATTAAGAACTTCTTACGATTAGTGTCAGTTGCAGTCAAAAACTGTAAACTTGCGTTTGTGTTTTGATATACTAGCTGTGTAAATGTTTTGAAGTCAATACCTAAAACTTCTCCCAATGTTTTATAAGTATTTGTAGCAGTATGAGAAGAAATATCTTCTCCATTTTTTGTTAATTTACATTTTAGATTTGTCCTACGACTAACTGCAATAACATAATTATCGCTATCGATAGAAAAATCCAAACTGATATCATAACCCTTATTAACATATCGATTGGCGATATCTGCTTTCTTAATATTTTTACTATTTTTGTTGAATAATACTTCTTCCAATATAAGAGGAATAGAACTTTTACCAACACCATTCGTTCCCACAAGCTGTGTGAGGGTGGCTTTGGACAAGTCAATTTCATTTCCCTCTCCATACGAGAAGCAATTACTCCATGCTAAAGTTTTTAGAATAATCATTAAATACTCTCACTATATTGTCTGTTTTCTCTATTTTTAGTATCTCAGTTAGATACTTTACTAATTCTTCTTCCATTGTAAGATTTTCAAGATCAAGCGTTGCTTCGGTTTCTCGTTTTACTACTTTCTTATCAAGTAATTCTGAGTTTTTTACTTTTGCTAAATCTTGAACATCTCCTTCTATTTCATAGATTGTATGATGCCATTCTGTCTGCACCATTTCATCAGGGTCATCTACTGTTTTACGAATTAACTGAGGTAAGTTAAATTCATGCCATGTCCAATTAAAGTTATCATCAATAAGTAAGTAACCTGTTTTTACTTCATTACGATGAAAACTTGTAGTCATTGGACTGCCAGGATATACAATGTTTCGTTGAGTATTCTCGTGAGCATGTAAATCTCCTGCAAAAACTGTTCTGAATTTATCAAATCGAGTTAAATCGACTTCAGGTACTACATGAGGTGGTATCTCACCACGAACATGAGTAAATAAATGTTCTGCATCTATTTTTTCTATACTATTCTTTTTATGCAAATCTGCATAGGGAAGAATTGCCCATTCCATTGTTCCAGTAGTTCCATAATGCGTTTCAGTTATTACTTCTACTAGAGGATTCAATTCATTTGTTACTCGAATAAGATTATCAAAAAATGTTTTATTCTTACGAGTAGCTTCATGATTGCCGTCAAATATAATTGTTTTTACTCCTACACCTTTTACAAAGTCAAAGTAAAGAGTAAGTTCGTCCATTGAAGGCATACGATCAAAAAGGTCACCACCAATAATATGTAAATCTATCTTAGGCTCTAAGTCTTTCAACTGTTGAAAGAATAGTTCGTACCTTGAGCAAGCCCAAGGCAGAGGAACATTCTTTTGGCCTAATTTAATATGCCAATCTGCGGTAAACAGTATCATGCTACAAAATCTTCTCCTGGTTGCCATTCACAACCTGTTAGTCCACCTGCTTGAATTGCTCGTAAAGTTCGAAGAACTTCATTTGCATTTCTGCCTGTGTCAAGTGTATTTACACTCACATGTTGTATAATACACTCTTTATCCATAATGTATGTTGCTCTGTAGCAAACACCTTCAAACTCATTTACTATTCCTAGTTGTGAAGATAGTCTTAACATACCATCACAAGCAAGAGGGTGTTTAATATCTCTAATAAGTTCGTTATCTTTTTTCCAAGCTAACTTACAAAACTCATTATCACCACTAATACCGATTACATTGGCTTTATGTACTAACATATCCATACCTGCAATTTCGGTAGGGCAGATAAAAGTAAAATCTTTTGGATAGAAGTAAACTACAGTGTAGTCATGCTTCAATGGTTCATAGTTTTCTGTAACAGAAACTTCTACGATTTCATTATTTTCATTCACACCTTTTAATCTAAAAGGTGGAAACTTTTCTCCTACTCCAATCATTATTCTACATCAAACTCTGATGAAATACTTTCATCAACTGAGCCTCCTTCTTCGGTTATTCTTTTTAGAAGCTCTAACTGCGCATCTGCTGTTGGTCTTGGAAGAACATCGTCCATTGACTTTAGATTTGCAATAAGCTCCTGCTCACTCTCATCGAGTGCTCTTGGTTTACATTTCAATGCTTGTAACTGATACTCCACATTAAATACTTGAGGGCCTGTTTTAATTCTTTTGAAATAAACGTCCCACCCTGTTTCCGTATCAGTTGGGTCTCCTAAATCTTCAGAAGCAGTCATTATTTGGTCAAATAACTTTCTCTTTAGATTAAAGATTTTGATACTTGGTTCGCTTCCACTGTAATCAATACACTGAATAGCATAAGACCAAGCACATTTTTGGTCTGGATAGTAAGAAGGCACATGGTCTACTTCTTTATTGTTGAATGTTTCTGTGTTTCTATCGAAAGCTAAACACTCAAGAGGTAGATTCTTATTGTTTTCACCTTTTACCCAGTATAAATATCTAGGTAGTAAATCACCTACGAGTCTTACGTGATGATTTTCTTTGCCTGTATAGACATATGATTCTATTTTTTCTTTTTGAGCTGAACCTTTGCTCTGATTAAATTTAATTGCCATTTTTATTCTCCTGTGTCTCCTCGAACAGAAAGTGAATACGATTCGCTTTAATATCAAGCAGTCTATTGTTGTTAATAACACCCTGTGACACTTGGCAGTGCAACAGGTCTAATGTGGTGTCTTTCGTTTCATTATAATAGTGATAGGAGCGAAACGATGCGACACCTGCATATTCTACTACTTCTCTATCACTAAACTGTCTGCCTTGTTCTAATAAGTCGATGGGATTTATAAGGAAACTACTACCCCCAAACTTATATCTCTGAAATTTATATGTTGGATCATAGTAATTTGTTGGTAACTTTTTGTAAGTTATCATGCGAAGTATGGCAATGATGTGACTAATATTGCCATTACTGATTTTCATTACTTTATCCCAGTCAAATAGTAACATATATTATAACACGAAAATCGATTGTTGTCAAGAAATATTTTTCCGAGGTCATAGTTGAGTTACTTCATATCCCTGTTTCATATAATATCCAAGCCGAGCCTGATTTTGTCTCGATGCTGTTTTACCTTTGAGATGAATATCTACGACTTTTGGTTGAATTTTTCCCTCTTGTTTTCTTAATATTCTTCCTATCAACTGAGTAAGTAAAGGCTCATTATTGATAGGAGTGGCTAACACAAGGCAACTTAACTCATTGATAGAAATACCCTCTGAGAAAATTGACTGTGTTCCAAATAAAACATTCTTGTCTTTCTTTAGTTGTTTGATAGTTTCTTCTCTTTCTGCAAAATCCATATCGCCTGTGACATGAACTGCATTGTCTCCAACTAGTTGTGCACAAACTTTTAGAAAATATACTCTGTTTGACACTACTAATACTTTGTGTCCTTGCGCAGCGTAGGCTGCCGCTATCATACTTACACTACGAACATAATCTTGATTGTAGCAAAGATGATTTACTTTACTTGCCCATGGCATACTTTTTCCATCTAAAAATCTTACTTCTGATGGAACTATATCGATAGAAGGTGTCATGAAGTTTTCCTTTGGTGGTTTGAGAACATGACTACCAAAGTAATCTCTGAAAACCACATGACGCCCGTCTTTTCTTTCGAGTGTTCCTGTAAGTCCTATCTTATATCTTGCGGGCATTTCATCTATAATTCTAGTAAATGTGGGACTGCTAACGTGATGCATTTCATCAAGAATAATAGTTCCAAATAGATGTTTTATTTCTTTAATTCTACGGTATAAACTTTGAATATTCCCAATAACAATATCGGGTTCAGTATTAAAGACTCCACTACCTATTCTGCCTGGCGTAAATCCATAGACTTTTTGTACTTCTTTTTCCCACTGTGTTCTTAACGGGGTTGTGTGAGTAACTACTAGCGTTTTCTGTTTTAGTTTTCCTGCGATTGCTAAACCTGTAAAAGTCTTTCCCCAACTGACCCAAGCGTTTATTATAGCATTATCATTGACTTCGGCATAAACCATATTCTGTGATGGTCGTAAAGTAAACTTAAACTCAGGTAGTTTTACTGGTGACTTTACTCTTTTATCGATTATTTCGTAATCCGATGGTATCAAGTCCAATCTTCCGCCAGGTATGGTAACTAACCCTGGTCTAATTCGTCTATAAGTTTTTATGATGATAGGCGGGTCCATAGGCATACGGGGCGGTAGAGTATATGTAAGTTCCTTTTCGAGCTTCTGTTCCAGCTCGGGTGTGGTATCTAAATATATTCTGTGATTTAGTATTGCTTTCATTAAGTCCACTCTGGCCCACTGTACCACTGTACGAGTGATGCACGTTTTCCTTTAGTTACTTTTTCTACTTCGTGGTGAAGAAACGATGGAAAGACCAAAACTGAGCCTTTATTTCTCCATCTCTCATCTCTTAGTTCTTTACCAGATATTCCCCATATTACAAAATCTCCGCCTCTGTAATAATTAGAATCCGTTAATTGTATTGTAATTGATACTTTTCTATTGATTGGAGTGCCTAAATCAACATCACGATGCTTACCATAAAACTCTCCTTGTCCATAGATTCCAAACTGTACTTGCTCAGAGTTTGAAAGTTTTGCGTTCCAAGTTGTCTGATTTACTGCATGAAGAACAGAGCTTACAATACTCTCTATCCAATGTCCTTTTTCAAAAAATGCTGTTTGTGCTTTTCGAACTTTGTTATCTTCTAGCTTTTCACTTTCTTTACTGTAAACTGCGCCTTCTTCTATATTTAATTTCTTTCCTTGTTCTACTATAAAGTCGCATAAATCTGACTCTATATAACTATCAAGAAAGACTATTGGGTGTTGCATTACTGACCTCATACTACTTTTCTCCACTTAATTATTGTTTCTCTTTCTATATCTTCCCACTTCTCAAAATCAATATCATAACAAATCAACTTATCTCCAGACTGATTTGCAATTTTAGTATTTACATATTTATCACAAAGAGTATATTCTCTTTCATAAACATTACCACTTCGTAAACTACGAAACTTAATACTTACTACTCCTTTTTCTAGTGCTTCTTCTAAACTTTTCGCCATGTGTCTTTTTTCCTTTCTTCGCAGACTTCATATAATAACCAAGGTATTCCACTTCGATATATTATACCTGCCCATGTTTCATTAGGAGTTGGTGGTCTAGCAAAATCAAAAGGAAAATTTATATCCTTTATCCAGACTACACTGCGTCCTCTTTTTCTTTCTGTTTTTCGTATCTTGTGATACTTTAATGGTAAATTCTTTTGTTTAAAATATCTAAAGAACTTACCTGTTGAATCAATATAAAAGTTGCCTCTATGTTTTATTAACTCAACGGTGTCTGTTATCATATATCTGAGTGGATATAAACTTTTCATTGGAGTCTGTAATCTTCTTTTTCCAAGAGTTTCTCCACTCATATTTTTATCATCTAATACTTGATCTTCTACCCAAAGTATTCCATCTATCAACTCTACATTGTCTGTGTGAACAACATAGACTGGAAACTTGTATCTCATATTATATAATCTTTTCTTTCTTTTCTTGCAGTATGAGTTTCTCCATCTTTTGTTTTATAATGTTGTTTTACTAAACCTTTTGTTCCTGACTTCTCTATATAAAATAAAAAGAGTGCTATAGTCACTGGAATAAGTATTGCAAAAATTATTACTATGTTAATCATATTTAGCTGCAAACTTGCCCATGCTGTAATCTTCTCCGACCTCAAAGTCACAACCGATTGGAGCGTTAGGAATATTTACTCCTCTTTCTCTTTGTACACACTCTTGAAGTTTTGCACAATATTCTTCTATATGTTCGTCTGGTACTTCTGCAAGAATAGAGTCATGAACTAAAGCAAATATTCTTGCTGGCATATTTACTTTCTTTATCCACTCATTCATTTCAATAGCAGCAAGCAAGTTTACATCAGAAGCAACTGACTGCACTAGAAAGTTAATTCCACTTCTCACTTCGTGTGAAGCAATACCTTGGTCTTTCGACTGTGCATTTGGTAATCTTCTCTTTCTACCAAAGAAAGAATAAATAAAAGCATTGTCACGAATAAACTGTTGATTTACTGTAAGCCACTTCTTTAGATTACTAAACATTTCAAAGTATTGTGCAATAACTCTTTGAGCTTCCCCAACTGAGAACTCTTTGCCGCTATCTTTTGTAACTTGCCAACTGATCTTTTGAGGCCCTGCTCCGTACATTATACCAAATGTAACTGCCTTTGCCTGTTGTCTTTTATCCCCATACAGTTCAGCAACTTCTTCTACTTCGCAAGGCAACTTAAATACTTGCTTTGCAATTGTAGAGTGAAAGTTACCGCCCTGTCTAAATACGTCCATCAAGTTTTCATCTTTTGCAAGAACTGCAGCACAATATACTTCTGCTGTTGTCAAGTCCATTGCAACGATTTGATGTCCTGGTTTTGCTTTAATACAACCTTTCACTATAGGATTATCCCTAGGAATCTGTTGCATATTCAATTTACCAGAGGAAGAGAGTCGACCCGAAGTTGTACCATGTAAGTTGAATCCTGTTCGTAAACGATCATCTTTGTCAAGAGCGGGTAAAATTTTATCAAGATAAGTATTCTTTATCTTTACATTCTGACGAACTTCAAGAATAAGTTTTGGTATCTCATGCTGTTCTCCTAATTGTCCAAGGACTTCTGCATCGGTACTATCAGCACCAGTCCCTGTCTTTTTGCCTGTCGGCTCTAGTCCAAGATAATCAAACAGTAAACTACGAAGTTGTACTGTTGAATTCGGATTGAACTCTCCTCTGTCTTTTATAAATTGTTGAACTTCTGGATAAGAGTTTAGTTTTTCAACTGCATCATCAATTTGATTTGCCATCAATCCAGAACTTCTACTTAGTCTGTCTTTATCAAATGGAACACCGTTTGATTCTATATCACATAGAAAACGAGTGCCAGGTAAGAGTATGTTTCTATAAACCCAAGTAAGTCTATCGTTTGTATCAAGTGCATTTTTGAACTTATGGAATAGTATTAGAGTTACAACTGCGTCCATTGCAGCATAGTCTTTCATTACTTCGAAAGGAACTAAATCCCAACTGAAGTCATCTTTCAGTATTCCATTTTGTTTACGATAGTTGTCTATCCACTCATAAAGTTGTTGTTCATACTCTCCAAAGTCCGTATGTTTCATTGCTAGTTGTTTCAACCCGTGTGTACCAGGTTGCTCATTCAATAAGTAATGTTGTAACATTGTATCTTCAAATCTAGGAAAACTAAAATTGAAATGATACTCAAACCATGCCAAGTCAAACTTTGCATTGTGAAAGACTACAATCTTTTTCTCAAACAACTGCGACATATAAGTTTCACACTGACTATCAATACAATCAGTACTAATATATGCTCCTTGTTGTTTTCCCTTGTGTTCATATGATATAGAGAATCCTATCATATATCCATCACGAGGATATAATGCGCTAGTCTCACAGTCAAGTGAAATATATTCTCCATCAGATACTAAA
>Ga0181591_10002419_pt1 | contig 16059 bp, 23 predicted proteins | sample 071ome_33_FD_133757 | JGI IMG/M metagenome (GOLD analysis project Ga0181591, IMG submission 133757) | Coastal salt marsh microbial communities from the Groves Creek Marsh, Skidaway Island, Georgia - 071412AT metaG (megahit assembly) | ecosystem: Environmental > Aquatic > Marine > Intertidal...
AAGAATGCACGGGTCATTTCTAAGAGATGTGCACGGAAGTCATCGATCTCATCGAATTCTTGATAGCCATCAACATACTCATCAACGACTGTCCAACCATCATTCTTCCATTGTTCAATAAGACCTTGTACCGGTGCAATACCTTTTGACTCTCTTGTATAGATAAAAGTTAGTCTGACACGTGTAGTTGTTGGCGCAGCTGGTCCAAACGACCACATGATTGCATGCATATCTGATGTAACATTTACAGATTCATCTGCTAAATAAGACTGGGTGTAAAGTAATCGTGTTTCGTAGTTTGTTTTATATGACATTGTTTTCTCCTAAGATGTCAAAATAGCCCTCAGCAATTAAAACTGCAAAGTCTCCGTATTTAAGTTTATTCTTTCCTATTATAACCCATTTTTCTTTTCGGTTTATATGACCAATCACATTGCCTTTGCTAAAGATTAAATTTTCTTTTATACTATAACCAAAGTGATTACAGTAGTCTTTAAGATAAGAGAGCATTATTTTTTCCTTTTTTTATTTTTAAACGCCTTACTTATTTTAACCGGCTCTTTTTCTTGTTGCACTTTTTCGTCTTCATCTTGTGGTCCTAAGCGTGTAGATACTTTTCCTGTATTAAGAATTGGATGACCTACACCATATCCTCGGCCTCCTCTTACTTTAAGAACTTTATCTTCTTGTTCAATTAAAATCTTTATTAACCTTTCCAGATGTTTCATGCTCATATTCCCACCTTTTTATTGTTCCATTATATAATAAATAAATATATATGAGACTTATAATTAATACAGACTCTTTTATTTGTTTTCTATATTCATATAGATGCTGTGCTTTTTTAAAAAATCTTATCATAACAATTCTTTCGTAATAAAAAGATAGACTGAAATAATACCTACGATTGTCATGATTGACCATCCAACTTTAATTACTCGATCCATTATATCTAAAAACAATTGAAGATCTTTATCGTCTTTCTTTGGATTTTCACCTATGGGTTGACTATATCGCTTGTATAGTCTCTTTAATTCTTCTTTTCCTTTGGCCAAAACAAAAACTCCAATTGATTACCGCAGAGATCTTTAATATAGCAGGACTCACTACCATCTCTGTGCTTTTTAAATTCATGTCCTATATTTTCTAAAGTTGCACGATGCATGTCATCAATACGAAATGCGACATGAGGTGGGTGTTGTTCCGGAAGAACAAAAGCAATTTTGACTCCACCTACAGAAAGAAGAGACCATGTATCATCTTGATAAAGTATTTTTGCGTCGTATTGATCGACATACCATTTGACATTATTCTTCATCATAGAAACAGTTGGAACTGTTAGTGCTACATGGTCAAAATTCATTGCTTTCCTTTTATATCATCATATTTAATTAGCTTCTCAGATGATCTACTAATCATGATACTACCAGCAGGTCCTCTCCATTGCCACTCTGTGACTTTATAGGAGTGGACACCAAACTGAACATATCTTACTGTTTTCTTCATGCTGCCTCTGACGCCTCTTCGCTGTCACTAAAGTCTTCGAAGACAACTGAATATTTAGGATTGTTTTCCCAATATTCAATACGTTCATGCAATTTATTGATTGCCTTTTCATATCGAATTGACTCGTTCTCTAAGATCTGCTCTGTCTTTTCACGGAGCTTAACAGCTTTATCAGAACAGTTATCAAGTCTTTCTTGCAATTCAACTAGTCGTGCGTCTCGTTCTGCGATTTTGCCGATTAATTCTGCTTGCACTTTGGCTACATTATCAATAGACACATTGACCACATCGCCTACGAGTGGTACCAGTTTCTTCATGGCACTTTCTTTTCTCATACGTGATTTACCACGACTTCCACTTGCAGGTGGGAAGTAGTCTGCAGTTGTCAGTCCTTCGAAGAAGAGAACAGCAAATTGGTCGAAGGTATCATTGGCAACAATAAAGACATAGTCAAGCGAGCCTTTACCTTTAAGCGTGGCCCAGTCTGTCTGGAAGGAATATGATACTGTACCTTTACTCTTGCTGCCCGATGTTAATTTACATTCGAGTTCTTTGTCGATATCACAGATGACAACGTCAGGTTTGCCAGGGGTACCGTCGTCCAAAACCTCATTAAACTTTTGGCGTAGTACTCGTGCCGTTTCTTTTTCTTGGATTGCGCTGAGTAGCATGTTACGACGTCCAATGTTCTCATGTAGGTCGTAGTTGTAGTCACCGAACAGAGTTTTGAGTTGACTCTCGAAGTCTTGCATTCGTGTGATTACTTGTAGTGCGTCTTGTCTTGTTAAATACATAGAATAACCTCATTTGTTATGTTACTCTATTATTATACACTGCTTAAAGTCTTTTTACACTTTTGCGCTTTTTCTTTGCAGCTTCCATAATGTCTCTAACAATATCATTATAAAGTTTTGCCTCTTGCAAAGAACTATCAACGTCAATTTGATTGACTTGATTGATTAAGTTTTCAAAAATTGTATTTATTTTTTCTGCTATGTTTTGATCAGGAATGATATTTAAAATATCTTCAATTCTATCTCCATAATTTGATATATCAAAATCATCTGCGCGCACGTCATTCAATATATCTCGGAACAAAAATATCAATCTTTTTGAAAGAATTGTTAATTTATAAAATTTACCTGCAAAATCAAATATCCCTTCTTCTAAAGTTTCGGTAGGAGAAGAACTAGTTTCGGTAGATGCAGCAGGTAGATTTTTATAATGTTCTTTTTGCTCATCAGTTAGTTCTTGATCTAGCTTGCCATTTTTGATTTGTTCAATAACAGTTCCTAATATAAATTGTAAATTATTGATAAAGACCCTTAGTCTTTTTTTTCTGTTCGGCTGTGACTCTGTATCTACGAGATTCCCGTCGTCGTCGCGTTCAGTAGGGTAAAGTGTTTCGGAATATTTTTCGCCGATAGCTTTGAATAAATTCTCTATGGTTCCGCTAAGTGTGCGGGTTGCAGGATCCAGATCGCTATGACTTCCTGTTCTTTCCGGATCTGGGATACCTGACTCGATGCCTGCAGCTAGCTCTTTAATTAATTCTAATTTAGCACTTCTGTCTGTAGATAAAATATGTGGTTTAAGAAAGGCAGCTACTGCGTTACCTACATTACTACGATCTCCTAATCCAATAAAATTAGACAAACTGCCAAATCCTAAATAAAAATATTTGTCTGTGTAAGCACTAGTTGATGTAGGGGTGACGCCAGGATCAGCAAAAGTTGAACCCGCTCCTGTACTTGCGTATGCCCAGAGTGCCATCATAAAGTTATCGACCCCTGTTGTTGATGATATTTTTGTGGAGTCCTTAGGGTCTTCTGAAGAAGATATTGAGAAATACGTATTGTTGTAATTAGCGACATCAGTCTTAGGAATAAATAATTCAAACTTATAAACAGTTACACCTTTTGCTGTCGGGAGTGTATCTATCTCAAATTTATTTGCTAATTTTCCTGTAGGAATATATCTAAACAAATAATTCATAAAGAAAGTTTTAAATTCATTAGATGCAGTTGAATAATTGGCGTTAACCACTTGTAATATAGCATCTTGTTGTGCGCTGGTTACATATTGTTTAAATAAATTTTTAGTTATTGCAGAAGAGGTTATATTTATTTCTATTTTTTTACCCGGTATCGTCTTTGCACTTTTACCATTTCCAACTGTGATATTGTCATCTTGAACAGTTGCTGAATCTCCACCGTGATCAGCGCTTATTTTATTTTTAAGATTGTTGCAAAATATATCAAAATAATTATTTAGTTTTGGGATTGTGTGGCCATTAATTGGTGTTGAAATTCTATTATACAATTCAACACTAGCTACGCTACTTGAAGGATTTTCCGTACGAAATGTGTAATCCATTGTGATTGGCTGGTTGATAAATTTTAAAAACACTCCACCAGCAATAAGACTTTGTTGAAAAATACTGTATATAGCTGACCTTAATAGATCCCTGGATCCTGTTGATAAACTGCTAATTTTACTCGCCGATGCTGCTCCCTCATTTGTAACTAAAAGTTCAGGACTCAGACCCATCACACCAATTTTATATTTTACTTTAATTGACTTGTTCGGGTCAATTCCTGCACCTATTAATTCATTGCTAAACTTTGAAATAATTAGATCGATAAGTTGGAATATTGTCTGGGGTTTTATTTTAGAATTACCTATTGGGTCATAAAAATCTTTACTATCTTTCTTAATATTTGATGTAGCTTTTAGCGAAACTAAGTACATATTTGATAGATCAATTAAATTTTGACTCGTGTCTACAACTATATCCTCGCTGATTACAGGCCGTTTGTCTCTTGCAAAGGATTCTGTGACTCCTACAATTAAATCAGAAAAAGGGGAATTATTATCTAAGTCATTAGAATTAATGATATGTAAATTATCTTTTTTAAAAATGGATTTAATTTTTTCCAATACATTTGCAGCAATAGGATTATCAGTGACATCTTCAAATAATGCGCCTATTTCTGTCCCACCTGACCCGATGACTTTTGCAAATGCGGCTTGAGTATCTAATTGTACAGACTCTAAGACGTCTGCATCTCCATACGTTCCGTCTGGTTTTATTTTTTGAAATGTTCCCGTCTCTGGAACAACAAATTTCATTCTGTCGATACCTGAACCTCTTAAAAAGTCGATGATTCTCGCAAATGTTGATTGTTTTTTAATATCTTGTTGTGCGGTTTCTCTTAGACTTTGCTCGAGCATCGCTCGCAATCTTTTCTCTGATATAATTGTTCTCATCTTATATAAACCTCTGGGCGAATACTACTGCTGCCATAAGAAATTGTATAACAGCAAAAATGGTCACGGCTTTCGTCCGGAACATCTTTAAGTCTTCGACTTCTTCTTTTAATTTTTCTAACTGCGTAGGAGATGCAACCTCATCAATTCTCTCTTTCCACTTGACCAACTCTTGCACTTTGTCCTCACGGGCTCGGATCTCTGTGATCTCACGTTTCATATCATTTAGACTGTCGTTTAGATCCTTAATTCCCTGTGCTAATGTCTCTAATTCTTTCAGGACAAGACGTGAGTATTCTCCCCATCCATTATTATCGTTTGTCATCTAAGTCTCCTGCGGCGCAGCTGTTTTTTTAGTGATCTTCTAACCTCAGCAATTATCATATCATTATTAGTCTCTATTGTTGAATTAGTGTTAAGGGTTGGTGCAACTCTAGGCAGATCTTGATTTAATCTAAAAGTTTTTTCTAACGTTCCTGAAGTTGTTGCCTCAAGTAGTCCTAGGAAAGCAATAATATATTTCATAAATTTTGCATAGATGTCAACTGCATTTCCAATATTTGGAATAATTTCGGTTCTAATATAATTAGGGAATTCATTGATTGTTTTATCAAAAAGTTCATCAGCTGTATCTATTCTATAGACAGGATCAAAGAAAGCTCGAGATGCCTTTCCAAGACTAGAATCTTCTCCGGCAAATTTATTAACAAACTTTTGCGAAGCTAAACCGTATTTTTCATTTGTATCGGCAACCCAGTCAGGCATATAATCATACATTTGATTTGTGTAGGCTTTTAAACTATCAATACCTTGATCAAGACTTCCGCCTCTCATACCTTCTATTCCATCAGCAACTTGATTACAGAGATCTATTAAAAATGACTCAAGTTGAGCTTCATCAAAAATTATTTTTGATCCCTCTCCCGGGAGCTTATTTGCTAACTCAATAAAAGTTTGGAGAGGGTATTTAGATGCGTCTTCAATAATTGCAAGCATTGTTATTTTTAAAAAAGTGCTTATATTTCCACCGTCATCAGGAATAAAAGAAGAGACCCAATCAGCTAAGGCAGACAACTTAACTTTAAAAAATTCTAAAAAGTCTTCTCTTAAATCGTCAATTATAACTTTTGTGTCGTGAGCAATATCACCTGACGTACCTTTTCCAGCAAAAGAGTCAAGCTCTTGACTTAAGTCTATTGCTGTGTGAATTCCAATATTTGTTAATTCTTCTATATTGTTTTCAAGAATTGCACTATCTATGGCACGCATAAAATTAATCATATGAATCTTGCTATTGTCTTTGGCTTCAATAATGGAGTTATACATATCAATTGCTTTTTTTGTTCTTTCAATTGCATACATTATTTCTACAACAGTATCGGCCGGCAAGCCTCCAGATAATACAACAGCACCAGATGCTAATAAGTTTTTAATTGCGTCTTCTAAAAATACTTTTCCAGCCTCAATAAAAATACCTTCCTGAACCAAAGAAGTTCCCCTCTGCTCAAGCATGATTTCTTTTCTTTTAATTGCAACGAGACCATTATACATTTTATTGTTTCTCATCTTCATCCTCCTCAGGTTCTACAACGCAGATCAAGTCTTCAAGCATATTGATTACGTCTTCTTTTGTTATAATATCAGATTCTGCTTGCTTTATTAAATCTTTAAGATTTTCTATTAACCAGTCTCGTAGAGTAAATACTTCAGCCCAATTATCGTTTTTCTTGCAAAGTTGTTCACGTAATTCACGGAGCTTGGTAAAACGATCAGATATATTATTTATCATAGTCGTCTCCGAATACTCTCTATAATCATCTGACGTATCTTAGACTCAGCAAGAATCGCCCTAGGATTATCATCATCGACTAAACCCATTGCCTTAAAATAATCTGCTATTTGTTTATAGACAGGTTTTTTATTGTCAGTATAACTACCGCTATGACCGTCAGGCCACCCACCATGTGATGTCGGACGATCTAAATATAAGTCTTTAATCGCATTTCTTTTTTTAGACACAAAAATAACCTCAACTATAACTTATTATAATTATAAAGCTGAGGTATTAAATTCTAGATAAATTTATGTTATATCTTTTGTTAGATCTTGTCGTTTGGCTATAACAAATTCTCCAGTTAACTCGCTCTTGAACCTGATCCACATTTGTTTTGATAATGTGCCCGGTCCAATATTTGCTGTAACTGGACGATAAAAAACTTCTGTGACAATTCCTTTGTTGCTCATATGATGAGTCATATATACTTTATCACCTGGACGGATATTGTTTGACATATTTTCCTACATTAATTTTTCTTCTTTCTTTTTAGAAAGATTTTTTTGAAACTGGCTGTTTGTGCAGTCAGTAGGTATTGTGATAATATATTCACTAGCTACTTCTGGAGGAAGCTTACCTGTTTCTAGTTTATATAGAAAATTAGCTGCGTAACCTAAAAAAAGTATTGGTATTAAAATTATTGCTGTTAAAATCTTATTTTTCATATTTCCTCCTGCTATATTTTTATTATAACAAAAATATTTTAGAGTTACATAATTTTAAATTGCGCCTACTTTTTCCATATATTTAAATGCTTTTTCAGCAGCAGCTTCATTTTTTGCTTCTCTGAGCTTTGCCAAAATATTTTTTCCCTTTTCTGTAATCGGGTCACTAATTGCTGCAACGTGTATATGCTGATTTCTTGTTCCTTCATCTTCTACTTTGTAGTTTAAGTTTTGATTAAAGACACCGTTTTGCTTTAAGTTTTCAATTGCATTTACAATTTTTTCCCCTCTTCCTCCTTCGCTTCTAAAGTCGAAAGCATTATTTGAAGCGTGAGGAGAGACAGGTGTTTGAGAAAGCAGACTTAACGCTTGATCGTCATCACCTTGATCGATTAAACTTATAACTTTTTTTGCATTTTCAAATCCTGCTTGAGTCATGCTGGTATCTCCTTCTGGAGAATATAAATTTCCAACAGTTTCAATTGGATCTTGACCGTTATCTTTGGCTATTTTAACTTTATTTTTCATCGCTTGTAATTGAGCTTCTGGCGATCTTTCCAAACTAGTAATAATAACTGTTCTTCTAATGTCTTGTTTTGATATTTTGTTTTGTGACATCACATTCAAACAAATTAAGAAAAGTATATTGTGCATATAGCTACTCATCTTATTTATGTTTTCTTTGTTACTAACTCCACCTGCTAGTGAATAAAGACTTTCATTGTCCATCAAGAGATAGTTTGTTCCGTCTTGAAACTGATTTTTCATGAAGTATAAAGCACCTATAGCTCCTTTCGATGAAGGGACTTCTTTTCCTGTTCCAAAGTTGAATCTATTTTCATCTTCAAATAAAAAGTTTTCAATTAATTTATTAAGATTTTTTTTTGATATTTTCACTCTTCACCCCTAATCATATACACTAATTATACAATTAACCGCTTAAAATCCTCACAAAACAATCTTTTATTTTTATTATAGAATCTATCCCAGTCACTATCAAGTATATAAGTATGGCTGTATCTTCACTGTTTCTAACACTTCGTCCTACAGACTGCACAACAGTCATTGCTGTTTTAAGTGCATACCAGTCTGGAAACTTATGCATTCGTTTCTTTACAATTGGATCTCCAAGCCATGGATAGGGAACTTTGCAAATAACTTGGAATCGACTTAAGTCACCTTTAAGATCTACACCTTCTGTCATTGAAGGCGACAATAAAACTGTCGGCTCTTTTGAACGTATGTGTTGTTGAAGTACTTGATCTCTATTTTCGCTGTTGTGAATAAGAATTCGCTTTCCTAGTTTGCCCTTTATATTGTTTTTGAGATAATTTGCAATCTTATATGTATGACAATGAATTATTCCTTTTTCGTTTCCATGTTCTTGCATAATTGCTTTGACTGCTTCTCTAACATTAGGTAAAGTTCCTTCAATAGTTTTTGCACTCATACTGCCGACTGAAGCATTAATAATAGGACGATTTTCGACAGGGAATGGTGATGGAATACTAATTGCTTCATACTGGTCTTTAGAAATTCCTAACGATTGGGCAAATGCATCAGCATTAAGAATAGTCGCAGACATAAGAATTACTTTGTGTCCAAGTCTAAATAGATACTCTTCAGCATAGTTTGATATATCAATTGCACGATATACAACTTTTACATAACCGCGTTTTTCTGTCTCTTGCTTTTCCATTACCCAATTATCTTTGTCATAATTGTCCATAAACTTTTTAAGTTTATCAGCATGGCCTTTCATCATATCATATTTTAAAGATAACGATGACAGTTCCTTGATTTTAGATGCTATACCTAATTCATTGATCTGTTTTTCAAAGTGCATAATCTGAGATGTTAATTTTGGCTGATATACATTTTCAATCCACTTAACAAAGTTAATTGGTGTTACTTTATCTGGCCATTTACACTTAACAATCTTTTCAGCGAAGTATTGACTGACACCTACTTCTACAAAACTACTAAGAACTTGTTCTGTATTGTGTGCCTCATCAATAACTAAGACTTTTCTAGGTCCAATACCACCACTAAATGTTGATTCAGTCAAAAAGTAGGGAAAATTTGTGACAGACTCTGGTGACTCAAGAAAAGCAGTTTTAGCTTTTTTGTATCTACACTGGAACTTACATGTTCTAAAAAAATCTCCTGAAGTCTTCCCTTCAGCTTTAAGCATCTGCTGAGAAGTTCTACAATCGTTTGCTTTGTGGTGTTTGCATTGATAGTTTGACGAAGAATAAACAGACTTCATTTGTGTTTCTTTTGGACCGCCAAAATCTTTTTCGTATTGTTCTTGCAGGATTTTTTGTGTTGTCAAGAAATAAGCACCTGGGCTAAATCCTTCGACTTCAGGCATATGATTATTGAAATATCTCGCCAGTGTTAATCCAATGGCAGACTTTCCTACACCTGTCCCTGCTTCAATAATACAAAATCTCTTTTCACTATTTTCAATTGCATTGATTGCAAATTCAATTGCATCACATTGTTCTTGTCTCGGTTTTTTGTATGGGAAATATTGTTTATACTCTTGACTCATTAATAATCCTTGGTTAAAGTTTATACCTTAGATTATAACAAAGACTCTTAACAATTACAATCTCATTTTCTCTAATATTTCTTTTGTATTTGTAACTTTCTTAGATCCTAAATACTCCAAAAATTCTTCATATTCTTTTGAAGAAGCGTTTGATGTAAACATATCCATTTTATTAATCTTAACAAAGGGTTTTTTGCTTCCACATCTAATATAAAGACAGTTTGGTATTTTAACTTTATTTGGATTAAGAGTATAAGTGAAGAAATATTCTAGCTTTAAAAGTTTATAAGGAGTTAGCAGCCTTAATCTAAACTTTAATTCTCTGACAATTGCTTTTTTGGCATGTGAATTCATATCAATGTTCATGATAAAATCTTTGGTTAACCATTCGTCATCTTTTGCCAAGTTGATTTTAATTGGTTGTTTATTTTTCTTTCTAATTATAATCACAATTATTTCCTCTTTGTATGACCGTCAGCTAGACTGGATGCCCAACTTTCTGGTTTAACTCTTAGGTCAAATCCTGTACCTGATACCCACCCTTGAATGGTATTAAAAAATCGTGCCGTTGCATTTTTCTTTTTTGTGCCGATATCAATATGCAATTCAATATCTGCTTTTGGGCATAATTCTAGAACAAATTGAGCTGTCTTAATTGCTAGCGCAACTTCTTCCAATATTTTAGTTTGTAATTCAAAATATTGCTCAGATCCTTTTTTAATTTTTCTATAATAATATCTTGCAATATTAAGATCTCTATTATGGAATGCAATCACAGTAGCAAAATTACACTTATTAGGAAAAAGCATACTATCAGTTCCCACATATATTTTTCCGCCTTGGGAAACATAGTCTTCAATTTCTTTTTTAATAAATTCAATATCAACATCTTTACCGTCAGCATCTTTCCAATAATATAAATCAGTCATAAAGTCTCCGTTTATATTATTGTATTCTATCATAGTATTCTTTTATAATTTTTCTTGAACCATTCTTTAAGAATATCTCTGTCATCAATGCCCGGCCCTTCATTGAGTGTGTTTTCTTTTTCAATTTCATTTAGCTGATCATTTTTTCGCTTTTGTCTTTTTAATTCAGATATTGCATTTTGAATAATTGATGCCTCTTTTCTATATTGCTTTCCTTCTTTTTTTCTATAGTTGTATTCTGCCTTTACATATTGCAATTCTTCCATTAACTCTTGTAAATAATCTGAATATTCTGGTGTACCCTTATCTGCTCTTTTAATTTCTTTAAGTGGGTCTAATCCGGCATCTGATCGATAAAGGCTTCTTACTCTTGATGTGTCGACACCTTGTGGGAATGCTGAGCCAAAACGATCTGAATCAAAACCTTCTGTATCGCTATCTGTGTTAAAAAGAGATCTTACTTCTGTTCCTGACATACCACCTTCAAATCTTTCAAATCCAGCAAAGTCAACATTTGTTGCATACCTTTTAAAATATTGATATTTTTTAAGATCGTCATTCCCTGTATATAAAATAAAATTGTCATTAGGTCTAGACTCTGCCAATCCCATTAGAACATCAGGAGGACCACTTCTTACTTGCTCAACTTCAGCTGTAACATTTGTCAGACCGCGTGCAGCAAGTGCTTCTTTAATACCATTAATGATTTCTCGCATTTCCATAACTCTTTCTGGATTTTCTCTTCCAAATTTTTCTGAATGACAAAAAACCATTTTAACAAACTTATCTTCACCAAATTGAAATAGACCGGCGCCGGGATCCATGTATACATCACGGAGTGCAGAAAGAGCAGTTTCTCCGCGGACAGGAAATTCGTTCTTTTTAATTCTATCTTGCATTGATATTAAAACATATGTCTCATTTGCCGGAGATACACCTTCTGGGCACTGTGAATCAGCAACAGCTTCTGTAATTAGACGGTAGTGTCCTGCTGTCATTGGTTTCATTGCGCCGATCATTACTGTTACTCTACTCATAAATACCTCTCCCCTCTATCACATAGTATAGTTATAACTATTCCTTCCGGATCGAATTTTTCAACATATTTTTCTGCTGCCAAGATATTTGCACCGCTACTGATACCCACCAGTATTCCGCTTTTTTTCCAAAAACGTTTCATTCTTGCAATTGCATCTTCAGTTTTAATAGATATAGTTTCGTCCATCAGCGATCGATCTAATAAGAAATCAGCTCCGTCATTGATTCCTTGAATTCCATGTGTTGCATTATCTTCTGCCGGTTGAGTCAGTACACATTTTACACCTAATTTTTTATCATCGATGTACTGTTTAATACCCATCATTGTCCCGCCAGTTCCTGCTCCGTGCACAAATGCTTCCCACTTTCCTACCCTGTTAATGATTATATCTTTGTGGATCTCCAGAGCTGTTTCCTGCCTATGACACTCAATATTTAATGGATTGCTAAACTGCATGGGTGAAAACGCACCAGAGTCATTTACAAGACTGTCTCGGATATCAATAGCAGCTTGGAATTCATTGGGTCCTGTTTCTATAATTTCAGCACCAAATGCGCGCATCATTTGTTTTCTTTGTTCAGACATATTGCATGGCATAATGATTTTGCATTGACAATTAATTGACGCTGCATAACTGGCCAGTGCAATTCCTGTATTACCACTAGTAGCCTCTACCAAAGTAGTCTTACCCGAAATAATCTTGTCTTCAGCTAGAGCACGATCACAAATATATTCTATCATTCTGTCTTTAACAGAACCGGTTCGATTATGTGTTTCTAATTTTGCCCATATGCGGCCTTCATCGTCAATTGATATCAGTGGTGTTCTTCCTGTAATTTTCATATCTTAAAATAATCCCATATAATTTTTTCTGCGTCAACAACAAAAGGCTTTAGATAATTTAGGCACTCTCGCTTGGCTTTTTTAATTGATATCCATTCATATCCTTCATGTTCTATTTCACCTGACTCAGGATTTGATGCAATAATTATCTCACTATCACTGTCTACTTCACCTACCCAAAGTTGCATAGGCCCATATTCTATAGGTGTATTTGATATTAATTTAGGATAAAGTCCAGACTCTTCAAAACATTCTCTTTTAGCAGCCTGGATTGGTATCTCTCCGGCATCAATGCTCCCCTTAGGGAAATCATATGTTCCTTTTGCTCTCTTTCTGTGTTTGGGTAATGCTATCAGGCCTAATAGTTCTGGGTTATTAAAGTTATTTCTGAACACTATAATACCCGCAGCTGTTATTTTTGACATAACTACTCCTTAAATGTAATCGTCTTCTGATTCTTCGTCTTCAAAGTCGAACAGTTCTACATCATCTTCAAAGTCGCTGTTAAAATTCATAGCACTGTCTGGCTCAGGTAGATAATCCGGATCTGACATAACACTGTCAGGTGAAAGTGGATTACCCTCTTCATATGAATTAAAGTCATCTAAGAAAGAAGCATACATATCCATGTACTGATCGATAGACATTACTTCTCCTGTAATAGCGTCATCAACTGTCATGACACCAGCTTCTTTAAATCCTTCAAGTGTATCTATTAAGTCTTCTTCATTCCTAATAACAGTCTCAGCACCGTCTTCTGAAGTAATCAGATATCCTATGCCTGGTGATTTTTGAATAATTATATTAGCACCTGTTACAGCTTCAGTTAGTAGTCTTCTTAATATTTTTCTGCTCATATTTATTTCCTTAGTTCTTTTAATTTATATAGCTAATTATTTTAATTTACAATTAAAAATATCTAATAGCATTAGTTGGATCTTTATAAATTGAAGTTAGATCTGTTATATTAAAATCACAAGCATAATCAGCAATTGCTGTTATAAGCAATTCAAAGAATTCATTATAATTTTCAGATAACTCATCCATTGTGATACCTAAAGAAAACAAATATTCCAAATACTGATCACCATCGCCATAGTTATCCTTAACCCAAGCTCCAAAAGTTCTAAATACTTGATCATATATACTGTTGTAATGTGGGTTACCTGACGAACATCTACCTGGGTTCGGGTCTCTTCTAGGATCCCAGCCTCCACCATTTCCGTCATCTCCACCACCTCCACCTCCACCAGGTGGTATTACAGGTGGTAATTGACCTCCTCCTGCGCCGGCTCCAAAGTCAAAGTCTTGACCGAAAGTGTCTCTGAATTCTTTCAGTATTAATTTTCTAAGTTTTTTTCTATTAAGTTTCATCTTCTCCCCTGTTGTGAATAGTAATCTACTAAAAAAGCGTTACTATTAAGAAAATCTTCCATTGTAAAAGGCTCCGGATCTGACACGCCACTATCTTTAAGCTGATCTAGATCTCTTTGTATGTCTTCACTGCTTTTATGTTTTAAACCTTTTGCGGTCGAGACGACAATACTAACAGCTTTATTTGCATCCATTCCGTTAAATACTTGTACAAACTTTTGACCGGCATAATGAGGAATTCTGTGTGGACCTTTTTCATATTCAACTGCTATAGTAACACCTTCTTGATGCGCATCAATTGTCAGGCCTACACCAGGAGAAGGCATGTTTTTAATTACTTGACGATCGAAAGGAATGATTCCATCCGGTCTGACAAAATGTCGATATCCTACACGCTTTAAACGCTCTAACACTTCTAGCGGCCAATCTTTTGGTCCACCTCCTCCGCCATCATCACCAATTGGAGGCAAATCAGGAGGACCGCTAGTTAGGTCTAGATCGTTAAAATTACCAAAGTCGCCGCTGATATTTTTAAATTCTTTTAATATTATCTTTTTTAATTGCTTTCTTGTTATTTTCATAATTACACTCTAATAGTTTGGAGCCAGGCTCATGATTTCTGAATATTCATCATTACCTAATGTCCATTGTCCATAACTTGATCTTGTTTGCACTTCGTGTTTAATATCGAGCAGTCCTATAGGAGGCCGAGTATATGTCACCATACTCCCATCCCAGTTAAGCCTTTGATTTTTTATTTCTGGTTTTTTAGAGATTTCTCTCATTTTTTCCAAAAGAAACTGGTCTGAACATTTTGCTTTATTTCTAACAAATGTATGCTGAAAACCTTCATCAAAATATTTTTTTGCATGATTGGCAAATCTATCTGATATGTAATCGCTGGCAGATAATTTAACAAAAGTTTCTGTAAACCAGCTTTCTACTTCCATGTTATTTTTCTTTAAAGACGCAACTGATGTATAATCATACGTGTGTCTTATGTATATGTCTAGCTGTTGCGTATACCCTCTTCTATAATGGTTAAAAAGCTTGTCTAGATCATATCTTCCTTCTCTTAAGAATGAGTTAAATTCTTTTGGACTCATTTGAAAAAACTCTGGAAAATTTTCATAAATAGCATTCTCAATTTCTTGAACAATTCTTGGAGATAATTTTATTTCATTTATGTTTCTACCCTCAATGCCGTCTAAGATAGATAATGTTACGCTTAAAGCCAACCCATCCATTCCAGATACTTCTAGTTCTTTTCTTCCTCCGGTATCATACAAAATACGGGCAGCTGCCAACATGTGATTAAATCTATGTTCAATACTGTCTAGGAAGAATTCCTCTTTTAGGTTTTCATTTTTAGAGCCATCAAAAGTAATCGTAAGATTTCTAATAAAACCATCTGGGCTATATCTTATATTTTCAATTTTGCCTACTATGTCTTCCATATTTTTTTCGCTCAATATCTCTTTTTCAATGGCGTAAATATCTTCCTGGAAACGTGGGTGAATACCTTTTACAAAATGCGCACCTTGCATAATTTCTTCAATTAGTTCATCGTAAGCTCTTTCCTTGTCACTTTGTCTATTTGTAGGTGCTGTAACAAAATTTAAATATTCTTCTAAACACGAATCTAGTACTTGATCACTCATTAAATAAGAATGTTGAGTTAACATCAATTGATAAAAAACGCCTTTATTGATTGAATGCGGATCATTACTAGTAGAAAAATGTTTATGTTCGTGTGCTCTTGCAAAAACGTCTTTTATATCTTTTGTACTTAAAAGAAAATAAAGTTTATTGATAAAATTAGCAGAGATACTTTCTAAGTAATGTGATCCTGCCCTTAAAGCATTAAACAAAAAGTCAGGACGGTAAAGAAAAATAAACTCTGCAACTTCAGGTGACATCTTACCTTGATAATCCAGAATCTGTTCAAGAAAATCAACCCTTGCCTCTTCTTCGTAGTTTTTAATAATGCTTTTAAGGTGGAGAATATCAGTAGCTGCCTTTCTCATTTCAACCTTTGCTGG
>Ga0181591_10002422_pt1 | contig 16052 bp, 8 predicted proteins | sample 071ome_33_FD_133757 | JGI IMG/M metagenome (GOLD analysis project Ga0181591, IMG submission 133757) | Coastal salt marsh microbial communities from the Groves Creek Marsh, Skidaway Island, Georgia - 071412AT metaG (megahit assembly) | ecosystem: Environmental > Aquatic > Marine > Intertidal zone...
CACCAGTTCTCTCGTCTAGGTTACCCGTTGGCTCATCCGCCAGCAGTACCTTGGGACGGTTAAGAAGTGCCCGGGCAATCGCCACCCTTTGCCTCTCTCCTCCGGAAAGTTTTCCTGGAATTTGCTTCGCCTTATCTCCCACTCCCATCTGCTTGAGAAGAAAATGGGCACGCGCGACAACTGTCTGATTCAGAGCACCTGTCAACCGGGCTGACAGGGTGACATTTTCCAGTACATCAAGCTCGGGCACCAAATAGTATGCCTGATAGACAACGCCCAGGAAACTGGCACGCAAAGCGACCTCGCTCCGACCCGCATTGCGGTCACACCGCATCTTTTGCTCCGCCCAGGACACGGTTCCCTGATCCGCATTCTCAATGCGGGCTAGAATGTTTAGCAGAGTTGTTTTTCCGCATCCCGATTCTCCTCTGATGCTTAAGGATGACCCCTCTTCCAAGGAAAGATCGATGGATTGAAGTACCTGCAAAATCTGGTCCCCCAATCGAAAAGTTTTGGAAATTCCCCTGGCTTCTAAAACGATCTGCTTATTCATTTCGTAATGCATCTGCCGGATTCATCCTGGCGGCACGCCAGGCAGGGATCAGCCCTGCAACTGTCGAAACCAATACTGCAAACAATCCAAAAGTCAGGAATGTGGAAGCACTCTCCGGAGAATCCCAGGGATAAGGTACACTCAGGCTGTAAAAATCATAGAACTGAGCGACACCCGATTTCCCCTCATCTCCCGCAATTCTCACCACAATAAAGGACATAATCTCATCACGGAAACGAATGAAAAGCAGAGCCAAGCCACAGCCCAGTACTGCCCCAAGCAACCCGATTAAAAATCCCTGCAGACAAAAGATGGAACCCACCGATCCTCTCGCCCCTCCCATCGCCACGAGTAATCCAATCTCGCGAATCTTGCGCAGCACTGTAGTCATCAGGGCAATGGCAATGGCAAATGCTGCAACCAGCCCAATCGGGACCATTATTAAAATCATCAAATACTCCTCGAACTTTAGCAGGTCAAAAAACCAGGCATTCTCCACAAACCATGGAACAAATGCCCACTTTTTAGACCTCTGCTTTTCCAGCTCTTCACAGACTGAAAGCAGGGCATTCTCATCTCCGGATATTTCACTGGAAAACTTAATAAACATACCATCACACAACCCATCAACCAAACGAAGATCCTCAAGCATACGAAATGAGCCGATCATTGCTTCCGCATGAAAGCCCTGCCAAGGCACCTCAAACACTCCTCCTACCCTGGCTTCTTTGGGAGGGATCACCTCATCTGATTGTGCACGTTCAATCATAGAGGGCGAATACAGTTCGATGGTGGAGGCTGCAAAAGTTTGGTAGATTGATTCTGCCCCTATTATTGGACGACTTCCAGTATCGATTATTTTAAAGACTGGAGTGCCAGGTCCGCCATCTATTATACCATCAACTGAAGTTAAGATTTTTTCATAATTTAGCCCGGGACAGCGCAACATCCATTTATTGTCTCCGCTGAAGGATAAATTCCATTCAGCTGAGGGCACATTGGCATCGAGCCGAAGAACAACCACGCCCAAATTTTCATCATTAATACTTTGCGATGCCCCCATCCGCAAAATTGTACCTGGCCTTACACCAAGTCTGTTTGCCACATACTGAGTTATAAAAACAATATCATCACTGATGTCATTACTTGAAGGAACAGGGGTTACATCCAAGGCCTCATAAGCTTGCATCCTTAACTGACCATTGGATAAAAACTCATCGAGTGGAAGAACTGTAGGGCCACCGTTGAGATCAAGGCCAATGGCAAGTGGAATCGATTGATCGTCTTTTTTTTGGGCAAGAACCGGACCCTGAAGATAAGGAGAAACTGCCGAAACTTCTGGTCTCTCAAGCAATTCAGCCTGAAGCTGTTGCCATTCACGGGTCCGGCCAAGTGGAATGGCACGGGCATGTCCCTGTGCATCCACGATGTCTTCGCGGAATTTTTGCTGAAATCCTTTCATGAAGGCAACCACCACAATCATCACATTCACTCCTAAAGCTACTCCGATAACAGCAAGAAGGGAAAAAAAGGAAACTTTTCGGCTCGTAGGAAACAATTGTTTCCATGCAAGAAATAGGGGCCAGGGAATTTTCACTTACTTACAAATGGTGTAAGAAAAAAATGAATAACCAATCACTCCCCCTTGGGCAACCTTGTGAAATTTGAGTCCAACACACTAATATTCAAATCAGGGATAAAATCCCCCACTTTTTCACTTAATTGATTTAGTGTCTCCGGCGTAAGCTCAATATGTGGAAGAGGAAATTTCTCCTGAAAGAAATATACATAACCCGCGTAAAGGGCAAAGACGGCCACCATAAAAAGTGCAATTCTAAATAAACTTTTAAGTACTAAAAAAATCAAAAGTAAGGCTAGCAAAGCAAGCACTACGCTAAATAAAGGGTTTGCCGTTAACTGATTCACCACATCCTGCATGAAAGCAATTTTTGCTCAGCCAAGCAATTATCTCAATTCAAAAACAAACAGTGAATTTACCCCTTTTGATCAGTTACCTTCAAAAGGGCTGATAATTTTAATATCTCCGTATTTTGTTTGAAGGTTTTTTGTCAAATCATTCAAATCACGTTCGATCAATCTGGAAACAGCAGCTGTTTTTTCAGATGCAGCTGTTTTTTCCATTAACTTATAGTTCCACAACGACCTATCAGCAGTTTCAAGAAAGCCAACCTCTCCCGGAAAACGATCATTAAGCCTGCCATATTTTGCCATCTCCCGGGCAAGTTCTAGTTCGGACAGTTTGGTGAGTTCAGCTATTCTCCGTGCTTCCACCGCCCGAATCCTTAACTTCAACCAACTAGTTTCATCATTTAGCCTATCAATTCTTGCCTCACTAACACTTATTTTGTCTTCGATCACCAACGAATTTTCACTAGAAAACCCATCGAGCTCAGCATCCGCAACAGGCTCGATTTTTTCTGTATGCCTGCAGGAAAATGAAAGTAGAATATAAAGGAGCAAACCCGCCTTGCGTGTAATGCTCAAGAATGAAATCCTACTTTTGTACCCAGTCCCCGGATGCTTTTCTAAACCAATGACCTTTTTTGGCTTTTCCTGCAATTCCCTGGGAAAATTTCCGGGCTACTGTTTCTTCACTTCCCCCAGTTTTTAGGGCGAGAGATTGAAAGAGAGATTTCCTGTCTGTATTTTCAGAATTCACCAACTTCCTGGCGTGGGCATCATCCTGCTTGCGTAAATGCAGGAAACCATCCACTCCTTCGCCCAAACTACCGGAGTCTTTGGCGGCAATCACATCGGCAAGGCGGTTTTTCATGCGATCGGAAAAATCAGCATGTAAACTCAAGGAAAAGCAAAAGATAAAAACGATAAAAAATCGGATAAGGGAGATCATGATATTCATTCGGTTGGGTCAACTGGGGTACCTTCATACAAGTCGTCCAAAAAGTCATTCACTTCTTTCTCCACCTTGATGGTAATGTTGTGGTCGAGGGTAATGTGATGCTCAGTTTTGACAACCGTGCACGATAAAAACAAAAAACTGCCAGTTGATAAAATGGGTAAGAAATTTTTCACATCCCTAGACTAATCGGATTTATTCACACCAATCAAATATGATTTTCACTATTCATAAATTTTCAAACACAGACAAATCAAGTTGCTGGAGTACTGCATCCAAACCGCCAATAATTCTTGGCCGATAATCAACGGTGATTTTTTTCCCATCAACTACTGATTCACCTATTATATTCATCTCCACAACTCTTTCACCGTCATCCATTAATTTGAAATTTATTTTCAGGCTCTCAAGATCAAGATCGGCAAGTGCTTTTTCAAGCAGTTGCATATTTTTATATTCGCTGCCCTCAGGATTAAGTCCATCGGTAAGAGCACCATTCATTTTTAAGGAAAGATGTGCTATGTCAGATTCATTTAAACTGAGAAATCCTCCATAAAAATCCCAAGATGAATCACGCCTCGTTCTGAGGGCAATCCTACCCGATAAATCTCCCACCATTTGTGCATCCAAGTCCTCAAATGCATCCAAAATATCCTGAGCAATCAAATTTTCAGCCATTAGGTTTATCTCCATTTCATCAAAAGTTTCGCCCGTCACCAGCCTGCCAACTGAAAAACTCCCCCCAAAAGCACCAATCTTCGCAAAATTTAAAACTTTTTCTCCGGACTGCAATACCTCGAACGATATTTCTCCCCCGGGAAATATGTTCCCTGCTCCTTCTAGGTCAAAAGACATTTTTTGTGATCCATTGGTCTCCAATGGATCAAGGGAAGAAAACTTTAAATTCCCACTTATATTTTTGAGCAAATAGTCTTCTCCGTTATTAAGACAAACTTCCGAGTCCATTAGTATGGCAGTTAAGGGATCAGTTTTTGCGTCTGGGAACTCGATAGTAAGATTAGCGGGATCTATCGAACATTCAAAGCTATCAGTCTTGAGTTCAATCCTCAAAAAATTCACCCGATTAGGTTCATTTAAACTAAACGAAATTGAAACATCTTCGATTTTCGAGTCCTCACCAATGAACAAACCCCGTGCGGTAAAAGACTGAGGTTTGCTTAGGACTGGTAATGTCTCAAGGTTAATTTCACCGGAATAACTAAGGTCCTGAAAATTAATACCCATAGTGGGTATAGATGCGTTTGCTTTGATCAAATCAATATGGAAACGGCTTTCGCCCAACCACTTCAAGCTCAACTTCCCATCATATAAATTAAACATTCCAGATTCGAGGTGCAGAGCAGAAAAGCGAGCTTCAATCCGGTCAATTCCAATTAGTTCACCCTCTTCATTACTGGAAAATTCGATTGTATCCACCGATAAGCCGAGGAGTTCGGCTTGGGGCAAAATCCCGCCGCACTTAATTGCTTTAATTCTTGAATTTAGCCCAAGGCTTCCATCGTCCATGCTCGTACGAATGTTCATACCATTCACAACCATATTTTCACCCCAGTTCAAATTTGCATAAAGATTTGCCTCCCAATTATTCACGCTTTTGGGCGTAAAAAAAAGCAATGCTTTTGGAATTGCTACTGAAAACCCAAATGCCCGAAGTAAGGTATCGCTCGCATTAACCTCTACAAACTGATCAATAATATTATCTCCCATGACCCGCCCGGTCCAGTGAATGCCCCCTCTGCCTTGTTCAATTTGTCCAAACTCAGTCTTTGGAAGAATGCTCTCGGGTATGATGGGCAATGACTCGAGAAAAGGAACCAATTTGCCGAGGTCAGCTAGTTCCAGTCTTGAACTAATGAACAAATTGGTGTCTTCAAGAACTGAGGTTACCTCCGCATCAAAGGGAAATCCTGAAAAGTTACCATCCATTCTTATCTGAGCAAGATTCTTGTACAAGTCTGCCTCCAGCGTAACCTTTCCTCCCATCGTTTTTATTTTATCTGTAAGCTCAACCGTACCATTTCGTAAACGAATGAACCGTACTAAAGGAGAAGTCAATCTCGCGGAAAGTTTCTCCTGTAAAGTTTTATTTTTATCCGAATCATCAGATTGTTTATCCAGCCATTCTTCGAAGGCAGGAAGATCAAGTTCTAAGGCTGGATTGGTTAAGGAGAGAGCATTAGTCCGGCCCTCCAATAAATCAGCTGGTTCGTAGAGCAGGTCAATCGATTTGACGGTAAGATTTCCCTCCTTTGATTGAATTTCAACATCCTTCAACTTGGTGCCTCGTAAAGTTACCTGGTCGACCCTTAAATCCGTATGATAAAATCCACCTATTCCAGCAAATTTCCTGATTCCCAAGTCAACAATCGAAGGTAGATAATTCCACAGTAAAAAGAGTGCGGCAATCAATGCAACCAAACTCCCGAAGAAGAAAGTTCTTTTACGAGGAATTTTCAATTCTGATTAACTTAAGATAGCTTTTCCCGAACGACAACGACCACCAGTCAATCTTCCCGATCAGAAAAGCCGGAGATAAGAAAATAACTTATGCGTTTCTGAGATATACCTTTGCGTTTCCGCTAAATGCCGCCTCGGCTAGGTCGAGGTGGGCCGGCGCACTAATCGGTTCACTCATGGAAGGAGAAGATGCCTGCCCAGAAACAAGTATAGCAACTTTGCCGTAAAGATTAGTTGTTTCTCCATCTGCAGGAGCCATTACCTCTCCCTCATTCAGCCATCTGCGAAGCTGAATCTGACTCCATGAATTGTAAGGTTCTTTGGCTCCCAGAAGGTTTTCCGCAAAACGCATGGCAGCGGTCTTCCAGAGACTGCCAGACAATTCAGGAGAATCCCCCATAATTGCCTGCATTGCTTCCGTGGTTAACCAAAGTGCAGTAACTGGCGAGTCAGCAACCACATTTGCCGTTCTCGGAACTCCACCCAGGACCGCCATCTCACCAATTACAGCTCCCCGACCCATGATATCAACCACCACATCACCGATTGATACGCGTACGCTACCACGGGTAATAACAATCATGCCATCCCCCTCATCTCCCTGCCGCATTACAATGTCACCAGAATTATAGGCCCTGGGCTCAGAGGCATTTAGGATCTTTGAAATCAGATCACTTGACATTCCCTTCAACCATGTCACCTCACGCAAAACTTCCTCAGGCTCGGGCAACCTCAGCTCAAGTGGGCTATCCATTACCTTTTTCATCCGTTCCTCAACATCAGTAATCATGCGGGTGGCTTCATCAGCCTCGAGCATACCCTCGCCTTTCAATTTCTTAATTGAATTGCGTTCATGATTAAGGACAGAACGGATGGCATCCTTGGTTTCAATCCCAACAGTAGCCTCAGGATAACTTTCGTGCATATTTCGAATATATTCCAACCCACGCAGACGGTTCTGGCGAATTTCATCCTTGAGCAATCGGGCGGTCTTTTGCTGTTTCTCCTGATCTCCACTTTCATCAAGTTCCTTGACCAGTGAATCGACCATCTTTGCCACAGTTTGCTGGGCTATCACAAAAGCTTTAGCTGAATCATAACTTTGAGTAATCTTATCGGAGAAATAGCGCTTAAGAAAAGGCAGATCCTTGAGGGCTTCAGTCAGTTTACTTACTGTGCAAAGCGACTCGAAGTAATCACGCTCGGTCAACGGTACCTTGCCCTGCAAGTCCACAAACTCACTGAGGTTGTTATCCAATTGGGCAACCGCTCGAGCACCAAGGAGGCCGGAACGAAATTGTGCCCAGTAACTGCTCCTTTCTTTTTCAAGCAGTCGCCTTCTAATTTCTGCAAGGGTATCCATGCCAGAAAGTTCCTGTGCTGTTAGCGGGTAGGTTACCGGCTCTGGAAGAAAGTTTCTAACCAATCCCCAATTTGCACCGCTTAAAAACCGGTCATCCTTAAGAAGGTCCATTTCATTCTCACAACCGTTGGAAATGTTTCCAGAGGCATTTGAAAACATCAATTTTTTTACGGCAGGTAATTCCGTAAGGCCTAACTTATTGACCAAGGTTTTGATAGTTGTGGCGTTTACCAGAAGGGTAAGCAGCACAATCCCGGAGATTAGAAAAAGAAACTGATCCCGCACCCTTGCGGAAATGCCGACCAAGGAAGCCTGGGCTATAGCACCTCCCCCTTCGCCTAAAATCACCACACTCATCTCTCCGCTGGCTAGTTTTTCCCGCATTCCAGCAACCTGCTTGGTGGTTTTGGTGCCAAGGTGTTGGTCAGCAAGCGCGGTGGGTTGAGAAATTGACTGAACTTTTCCACCCTGTATGGAAACTTCCGCATGGCTTAGGGACGCACCCTGATAAAGATTTGGGTTCTGCTTGGTTAAAAGTTGATTTGCCAAATCGCTCTCCACCACGAAAACTGCAGTGGTTGCTTCTTTGTATCCTGAACCCGCATCCTCCACCGTAAATTCGTAGCGTAAGTGCTCGGAGTAGACAACCAAAGCAAGGGCCAATCCAATCGCTCCACGAAGTGCCCCCCACCAAACGACCACAGCATCTTTTCCGGGTAAACCGTAACCAGCTTTACGCATAAGAGGGTAAAACATTCCCATGTTGATTGCCCGGACCACATGAATGGCAAAATAAACAAGGCCAAGAATGGCAAAGTCCATACCCGTGGGGTGTGCCTTTTGGGCAATTACCACACCTACCACGATGAAAATAATGACATTGGCAGCAAAAGCAGTAAATTCCCAGAATTCGTGCATGAAGTGCTCAACTTCAGGACTGATACGAGTCCGACCAACCCCAGCCATCACGATACCCAAAGCAACCAAGCCCAGCACCCCGGATACATGAAAGAAATGTTCACAGATAAAGAACACGGCATAGGCAGTCACCAATACCACCGTAATTTCGATCAAGGGGTCGTTGAACACTTTTCTCACCCATAAAATGGCGATCAGGCCAATTAATACACCCACCAGACCACCTGCTGCTCCGATTTTTCCAAAGCCAATTGCGGCACTTCCGATAAAGCTACCCGTTCCAAGAAAAGCCTCCGCACCTGTCACCACACCGATTAGCAGAACAAATGCGACAATTGCGGTTCCATCATTAAGCAAGGACTCACCTTCAATTAAAGTTCCAAGCTTCTTGCTTGCCCCCAATTCCTTAAGCAAGGCAACCACTGCCACCGGATCGGTGGCACTGACCACTGCCCCAAACAGCATCGATGCAAGCACCACAAATGCTCCCGCATCCACATTCCAGTCCTCCAAGACACCACCCGGCCCTCCAAAAAAGGAGACCATACCGAGAAAAGCCAAACCCGTCATCACCGTGGCGGTGACAATTCCCGGTCCGGCAAGATAGAATGCATTGAGGAACGATTTTTTAAAAGTATGTACATCGAGTGCAAAGCCTGCCTCGAATATGAGAATAGGAAGGAATACATAGAGGATTAAATGACCATCCAGATTTCCACCCCAGGAAATTGCACCACTCAATGTATCCACAAATTTTGCCCACAGACCACTAGCCTGTTCAGCATGCCCGGCTCCATGATCATGCCCACCGTGCGGTCCATAAGCCCGGTTCAATGCACCCATTCCCAAGCCGATAAGAAGTAATAGAACCGTAAAGGGAAGAGGAACGCGCTGCAGGAAGTGCCTGGTCGCAGCACCAATCACAAGGGAAACAATAAGAAAAAAGAGACCGTATAAGTAGTCGTGCCCTCCTGAGGAAGCGAGCACCATGGGGAGATTCAGATCGATCATTTTCGGGTAGCAGGATTAGGAATTAATTGGCCCCTCTGAGCAACTTGGATGGAAAGGGCCTGGAATTTGGTTGATTGGAGTTATCGTTAAATCTTTTAGGCGGACGGCCGAGTAATTCGGACAACGGGTCTTTGTCATACTTTACACTGCCTGAGGCCGGGTTACTTGAAGCAGAAACGGCTTGCTGCGATGATTTCTTAGTCGGTACAATTTCAAAAGTATCGGACTGCTTGGCATTTCCAACTACCGCCCCATAGGTTTTGCCCACCATTTTTGACTGTGCATCAGTTATGCTTGCCAGTGAACTCCGAAAACTTGAGCTATTGGGGAAGCCAGAGACCAGGTAAGAACTTTCGATCAGTTTGTTCAGGTTTACGCTTACCTCATCACCAAATCCACGACCACCCGGCATTTGAAAAACAAGCTGTCCGGGCAAAAGCATGAAACTTTCTCCTTTTGCTGAATCATTGAGGGAAATCTTGCCCAGAAGCCCGACCGCCTTGAAACCGCCGTTTGGTTCAACATTGATCAGGCAGCACCCCACCCCACTTACTCCCAACTTCGATTCAGGCCCGAGTAAATTTACCTGATTGGACAGCCGGCGTGAGTTAATAAGCAATGCACCCTGCTCAACCGTGATTTCTGAGCGATTAAGTGAAAATACCGTACCTGCACCAAAGCGGAACTGAAAGCCCGCAGCCAAGGTTTCAACCCCGCTTCTTGGCCGTACCGAGATTCGATTTCCATTAGGAAGAAAACTTGCCTTCACCAAAGGTTCATTCTTTCCTCCATCGGTGCGGTATATTCCCCCATCACCCTGCGAATAGATCAGCAGATGTGAGTTTTGTCCGTAAAGAGAACAAAAAGTGGAGCAGAAAACAAATAAAAGCAGGTAATACCCTCGCATGAAAGAAATCAAAAGGAATGAAGTCAAATAGGTCAAACCTTCAAAACAAGAAATGAAAAGAGAAAATTTACCTGATCAGAAGGTAATTTTGGGCAAAATTGAACAGGAACCCTAAAATATTTAGATTTAGAGAATTGAAGAAAGGGGAACGGTACAGTCAGCCTGTTATGGGTTGGTGGTGCCAATGACATCAGTCCATGTTTTCAGGCCATAGTCGTAAAAAACCTGACTACTTCCAACATTTCCAAAAAAGTAACGCCATCCATTCGAATCAGTGGAATAAAAGAACGGATATATCGCCGGAGATGTCCACATCCATCCACCAGATTCATTTTGCCAAACCCACAAGGAACCATCTTCACTGGCAATCGGATAAAACCAGCCCAGTTCAGGGTGCATTGCCCATGGACTGGCAGTTGTAAAATATAAATTACCCAGCCATTCACTCTCCCACCAGCCATTTGCACCAGTCACCGGTCGTGCGTCTGCCCAGCTTAGGTATTGTTTCGAATAGTCCATCCTTTCTTCCAGTCCGTAAGCAATACCTTCATCATTAATCGCATAGGCTCGGACATAAACAACATCCCAGGTACTACTGGGCAGAAAATCGGTCAATGAAACTGTGGATCCGGAAACATAAGAGAGTTCCATTTGCTGCACCCCTTGACTGGACATGTCATCGATACTCCCCCTTGAAACCAGCACCCCCCACTCCAAAAGATCGGCTCCACCACCAGCATCTGTAAGAGATACCCCCAGTTGCAAAATACCATCACTTGCAACTTCCGGGGACAAGGTAGTTTCGATGATCGGGATTGATGCATCGGCAATGTTGATTTGTAATTCCTTCTGATAGGTCGCATTAAACTCATCCTTCACTTCTACGAGTAAGGAGGCACTATTTTGTAACTCATAGTCAAACTGCTTCAAGATACGCAAATCACCGTAGTTATCGATGTAGAAAGCTTGATGGTCTGTTTGGTTGGTTTCGATTATCGAAAATGAATATTCTTTTTCATAATTCGGATCATTCGAATCGGTTACGACGAATGAACTTACCAAAGAGCCAATGGGCATATTTTCCCAGACAGAACCGTTACTGAGGTTCAAGTCGGTGGGGGCGTAATTTACCACATTTACTGTTCTGGTAATATTTGCCTGATTGCCAGAGGCATCCTCCACAAAATAGTGAACCTCATATGAACCTAGGGTGTTCATATCTGGCAACCCACTGGAATTAATATCCCCGGTCACATTGCCATCCACCGAATCATTCGCTTCGGCCCACGGATCAATCCATTCACTCCATATTCCAACATCTATGTTTGAACCACCTGTTAAGAACAACTCGGGAGGGGTATTATCAACCACCGAAATTGTGCGGGTTGCATTTGCCTCATTTCCGGCGGCATCAACATAGGTGTAAACGATCGTATAATTCCCGGGAACGGAATAATCCACCATGCTGTCATTTACATCAATATTGCTTGATGAATTGGTGTCATTACTGTCAATGAAGTCAGCCCACACCGCTCCGCTGTCTGAATAGTCAGTGGCCGCTTCATGGGTAACCACAGCATCTCCGTTTAGGTAAATTACAGCTGGTGTCGTGTCCACCACCCGAATGGTCCGGGTAACCACCACTGCCGAATTGTTTGCCTCGTCCGTATAGTTGTAATCGAGGTAATATGTGCCCACCACATCCGGATCTACCGTTCCATTTACATCTGCCGAACCAGTCCCATCCACGATATCAATCCATGTCGCCCCGGGATCCGTCCACGGTTGGCCGGCTTCGTGAATGGTTACATTCGCCTCCTCATCCCCATCCGGGTTCAGGGTTATGGTCGCAGGTGTCGTATCCACCACAATTATGGTCCGGGTTACAACCTCTGCCACATTACCCGCCCCGTCCGTATACGCATAATCACGGTAATAAGTACCGGTTGTGTTTACATCTATGGTTCCATTTACATTTGCTGTTCCATCACCGTCCACAAAGTCAGTCCAGGTGGCACCATATTCTTCCCAGGGGTCTCCCGCTTCATGAATGGTTTCATTGGGTTCATCATCATCATCGGGATTCAAAGAAATCACCGGAGATGTCGTATCCACTACAGTAATCGTGCGGGTCGAATTTCGTTCAATATCGGTGGAGTCCTTCACACTATGTACGGCAGTGTAACTGCCTGGTATACTGGTGTTGAGATCGGTTGAGTAGGCAATACTGCTGGTCAGGTTTCCGTCCTCCACATCGCTTGCGGTCGCTCCGGCATCGGTATAGCTCGCATTACCTGCCTCATGCTCCACCGTTTCATTTCCCAGCAAGGTAACCTCCGGCGGGTGAAGCTGGGTAAATTTGATATTGGAGAAATTTGCATCCTGCTGGGAACCCGTCCAAAACCCGAACTTTCCGGCAGAAAATTCCCCTTCATGGGAAAACACCACCGGATAATCGCTAAAACTATCATTTCCCTTAATTCGCAGGGTCATATTTCCCTCGGTATAAATCAGGGAAAAATTATGCTCCACCCCCATTTCCCATCCCGGGCCTGAAGAATTCGCTTCATCATAATCCATTCGTGTGCTCGCCCCATTTTGTACCTGGATCAAATTCCATCCGTCCAGCGGTGAGGTTACGCCAGCCTCTCTTCTTGACCATTTGAAATGAAAATAATTCAGGGAATCCTTGTACCCAAAATAAAACCCGACAAAATCATTATCCGAATTGCCCCACACCTGAATGCTTCCATTTACCTCCACATTTATCAAATCATAGGGGGTCAAAAAATAGGTGCTTGGAGCATTCATGTTCTGCCTGACTGTCAGGTTCCCTTCAGATTCAACAACCGTCCAGTTTCCATCGCTGGTGGCATTCCAATCTGAGGAATCAGGGTCATAATTTGCAACCCAATCATGCATTTCCACAAAATTTGGGTTTCTGCCCACTTCGGTTTCATTGGCGTCCGGTAATCCATCCCCATCAGTATCATTATTATCCGAAGCATGGGAAAAATTCGGGATAAACAGAAGTACGCACACGCAAAATAAAAGCGTGACGGGCAAGAAAAAACGCTCCTTTAAAAATTCCACTAATTTGGTCCTCAATTTAAAGTTACAGGCAGGTTTATTAAAAGACTAACAAATTTTTTGGTTTTTTTGGAGTAAAGATTTAATCCCCATGATAGTGGAATTGACCGGCTTCGGGGAATTAGCGATCTCCCTGGGTTTCCTTTTCATTGGAATCATCAAGATCAATCCATTCCTCATTTCCGTAATCATAGAACAATCTCATCTGGTTCAATGCACCGTAAAAATACATCCAACTTCCCTCATCCACGGAATAAATAAAGGTATACAATTTTGCATCAGTCCATACCCAGCCCAGTTTTTCCTTCCATAGCCAAAGCGAATTATTATCTCCTGGGCTGGGATAAATCCAGCCGAGGTCAAGGTGGAGCAACCACCCGCTTTCGGATCTGTAAAAGGTTCCAAACCACGGACTTTCCCACCACCCCGGAGCATTATCCAGTGCCCTGGCATTTGCCCACAGGTCACGCGGTTTGATCAACTCACTGGAAATGGATTCTTCCAAACCATAGGATAGACCCTCTGCATTTTTGGCATACGCACGGGCGTATATTTTTTTCCTTGCTGCTGGAATTTTTATCAAGTCTCCAAAAGTAAGGGAATTTTGCTGGAGCAGGAACTGCAGGTTGATTACCTCACTGCCTGATCCACTAAAGGGCTGAGCAGATACTTCGATACCAATCTCCAGGTTTTCACTATTTCCACCATCATCCAGTAATGTTCCGCCTACCTGTACACTTCCATTTTCATCGAAGAATGGGATCATGGTTTCCACAACAGGCAAGAAACAATAAACCACTCGGACATCGAACCATTGGTCGGAATAAGATGAATTGCCATCTTTTGCCCGCACTTTTATTGGGTGGCTTGTTTGGGCCTCAAAGTCCAGTACTTCTGTGGTTCTCAACTCCCCGCTTGAGCTCAGGGAGAAGGGTACTGATTGGTTGTCATCAAGCAGCAGTTCAAAGTGGACCTCATCCCCTTCCGGATCATGGGCCGTGAATACACCGACCAGCACTCCCGCTGGCAAATTTTCCTGCACTGCCAAAGGCTCGAGGGATTGTAAATCACCCGGTGGTTCATTTAGGTCGAGCAACTGGATAGAGAAGTTTCGGTCAGTCGTTGCATGGTACTCATCGATTGCCTGTACCGTTATGGTATAAAATGTGGCATTGGATTCGTAATCAAATGTGGTGGCTGTCTTGAGCGTGCCATTGGTTTCTAGGGTAAAGAGCGAGTTATTATGTTCCCCAGCCGGCAGGTGGAAAGTAATGGAATCGACCTCCAGGTCGCTCGCATTGAATTCACCGATGAAGGTGCCGACCGGTTGGTTTTCGGTGAGCGTGAGTGCGGTGGTCGAATTTAGGTCGATGGGGGCGGAGTTGGCCAGGTGTGGCCCCCAATCGTAAGGCCAGTTTTCATTGGTAGAAAAAGATGTATGCATGGCCCGCTTGTTTGTATTATCGAGTGCTACAGTATCTGAGAATATAAGGTTCATATCCGTAACCGAGGAAATATCCCAGTCGGTTATACTTTGGTTGAAGGATTTCGCTTCATAAAACATTTTGTTGATTACAGTTACAGAAGAAAGATCCCAGGAGTTTAGATCCTGATTAAATGCAGTAGCACCGCTGAAGGTCGACAGCATGTTGGTCACTGAGGATGTATTCCATTCGCCTAATGGTTGGTTGAAGGAAATGGCATTCAAGAAAGTTTGTTCTAGTTTTGTTACCTTTGAAACATCCCAATTTCCAATTGGTTGATTAAAGGACAAAGCACCATTAAACATTGAATCCATGTTGGTAACGGCAGAAACATTCCAATCTCCTATTTTCCCATTAAATGATTCTGCGAATGCAAACATCGTCAGCATGGTTGTGACCGAAGATGTGTCCCAGTTTGCCAAGTCCTGATTAAAAGAAGTTGCCCCGTTAAACATCGACCAAGTGGTGGTGACCCTGGAGATATTCCAATCGCCAATTGGTTGATCAAATGAAGTGGCACCCATAAACATTTGAGACATATCCGTAACAGATGATGTATCCCAAGCACCAATTAGTTGGTTAAATGAGGCAGCATTCCTGAACATGGATGACATATTAGTCACATTTGCAGTATCCCAGGAACCGATGGGTTGATTAAAGGCACTCGTACCAAGAAATAATTCACTCATGTTAGTAACTGAAGACACATTCCAGTCGTCAAGTGGCTGGTTAAATGACGATGCATTCATGAAAATTCGTTGCATATTTTCGACCGAGGATACATCCCAATTTCCAATTTCTTGATTAAAAGCGGTCGCGTCTCTGAACATAAGGGACATATCCGTTACCCTGGAGGTATCCCAAGAACCTATAGGCTGATCAAAATAAGGCGCATCTCTAAACATTTGCCTCATCGAAGTAACTGCAGACACATTCCAGTCCCCAATTGGTTGGTTAAAGGTTACAGCCCCCTTAAACATGCCAAACATCCTTGTCACACCGGAAACATCCCACTCGGAAATGTTTGCATCAAAGGAATTGGCTCCGCTGAACATGTTTTTCATACTGGTTACATTCGAAACATCCCACCCTCCAATATCTTCGTTAAATGCTGATCGATTTTTAAATGCGTTGACCATGCTAGTCACCGCGGATGTATTCCAGTCGCTGATATGGCCGTAAAGTGCGGTGGCATTTTGCTCTGCATCAAACCACAAGGCGATTGCACTCATGAAATTTGAATCGTTCAGGGGCAAGCCGACCGCACTTCTTGGGTCCGACCCAATGGCCAGTTCCTCCGCATTGGTAAACCCATCCCCATCCATATCGTCATCCAAGTGGTCTTCCGTGCCGTCTCCGTCAAGATCTTC
>Ga0181591_10002425_pt1 | contig 16044 bp, 30 predicted proteins | sample 071ome_33_FD_133757 | JGI IMG/M metagenome (GOLD analysis project Ga0181591, IMG submission 133757) | Coastal salt marsh microbial communities from the Groves Creek Marsh, Skidaway Island, Georgia - 071412AT metaG (megahit assembly) | ecosystem: Environmental > Aquatic > Marine > Intertidal...
AGCAATATAATCACAATAGGCAAGCATTATCATGTCTCCTTGTTACAGAATCACCGTACAATAAAAAAAGAGGGTTGTCAACCCTCTTAATGAATATGTTCTTCAACTAATTCGTAAACTAGTTGAGCATCTGCATTTATTATATCCAACTGTTCTTCGGTAGCAGGTTCACCGTCCACCTCACAATCTTCAATATAAGCATCGCAAAAGTCTGGATAATCATTCCAATCCAAACCACCAATTTCAACCATTTCTATCTTCATTGACCTATACCCATACAGTAATAACCTGGTGCTGCAACGTTCATTGTTGCGTCACCGTTACAAGCAGTTTGAAAGAGTTTTGTGCCTGTAAAATAAACACACGCATCTTGCATAATATTCCACTCACTTGTGTGAATAACTGAACGGATAGGCATTTTCCAATCTTCCATTCCTTCGGTCAACTTATTAAACGCTTCAATCAATTGACCTTGAGTGTAACCGTTATAAACTACAGTGTTTTCCATTTCTTCTAAAAACTGTTTGAACTTAACCATCGTTTAGACTTCCTTTACATTCCATATATGATATGCAACTTCATCAATGTACTCTTTACAGATAACCTTATCTTTTAGGTACCAGTTTGTTTCGTATGTTGCATACACTTTTTTACAAAACTCAGAGAAATCATCATAGAAGAAAACTTGATCTTGTAGCTCACTACCGATCTTTTCTTCTTCTTCAATTACTAATTGTTTCATAGCACCCATATCTTTTCTCCTTTGTTATTTTACCAAGAACAACCATGCCGTAATATGTTTAGAAAAAGTAATTCAGAGACAGGCTCTTGATTTATTTTCCGACAAGCAAAGCAATACCCTCTATAAGTCTCCCATTTTCCATCAGCAATGTCTTGGTAGCTAATGTAGTGAACATAACTCATATAGTATCTCCTCTGATTACAGAATCACACTAGCATTTGTTTAACTTGAAGTCAAGTCCTAATTAAAGATAAAGAGGACCTGTCCATTGAATTTCGTAGTCGCCATCTAAGATGTTACCACGTGCTTTGTTACGTGCAGGAGTATTCCAACCTGCAGGTTTCAAGATATCGCCTTTACGAAACTTTTTATCATCATCTGTATTGACAACAAATCCCCAAACACAGCCATTATTCTCTTTGGTGACTTTGATGTATTTCTTACCAACAGTATATCCGATACCCTCATTAAACTCTTTGATCATTTTCTGACCAACAGAAGTATCAGAAGAACCGCACCGTTGTTTAAAGCCAACGTAGTCAGCTTTGATGTTTTCGATTAAGGTGTTTATCTGTTCTTGCATAACCATCTCCTTGTTACAGAATCACCCTATAGCAAAAAAGAGGGCGTGTCAACCCTCTTTCTCATCTGCACACCAAAATCTCACAGTCACTAGATTTCCTCTTTGTTCATCTGAATATGTGTTTTCTTTCTTTACCATAAATTCTATATCTAATTTTGTTAATGCATCAATCAATTCGTTTTTTGTCATTTATTTTATATTACTCCTCAAAGCTTGAACAGCGTATTTAATACGTGATGGGTATTCTCCTTGATACGTACCTGCTTCTAGCATGTCCTTCGTAATTAAATCTTTGTGTACATGATCGATCATGTCCCACATGTCTAGCATTTGTTTGGCTAGTCTATCAAAAACGCTATCTGTTATTATTGGATCGTCATCAACATAGTAGGCATATGCTGCCATTAGATACCACGGCACGATCATGTTCATACTGTCATCAATTATTTCTAGACAGTATTTGTCGTTAAGTTCCATTGGTTAAATCCCTTTACAAGTTCTTCTTCCATTGCATGTGCTTCGATTTCTTGCCAACGCTCTTCGTATGGACTATCAAGATCCATAATCAAACAATTTAGAAATTGATTGACGTGCACAAGTTCATGAAGAACTGTACGTACTAATTCTTGAATAGAAAGTTTTTTGTTAAGACGGATGGTAAACTCATCATCGTCTTCATACATGCAATCTCCGTATAATCCCTCTTTGGTTATCGCACTAATATTTATATAAACATCATCGTTGTCAGGGAAAAGTTTAGACGCACCGTAGGCTATAGCATTACAGATCATATCTTCTTTTGTTTTCGCAAACTTGCCTTCGAATTCGACAATCATGTTGAGTCTCTTGTTGTTAACCCAAGTATATACTATACTGTGTTAATAACTTTGTCAAGAGTTTTTATGTGCGTAAATTTCTACATTGTCAGGCAGTTCGATTTTAGCCTGATCATGATTGTGATGTATAACAAAAGTTATGTCTTTAAACTCATTAAAAATGCCTTTCCAAATAGGTCTCCATCTATCTGCCAGTCTGACATTATTTGAGGCACCTCTATCTGAATTTAAAACTAAATCGGTATAGCTTCTCATGTTCATATCAAATATTGAATCAAATCCATACATATGTAAAGTATCTGGCTTTAATCTGTTAGCCGTATAGTGAACTGCCATATGTCCACAATTAAAATTAGTATACATATTGCCTATATTTTCTTCTGGGCTTAATTTTGTATATGGTGGTATAACTGTATAGAACTCTTTGATCTTATGACCAAAGCGCATTTTAAAATTTCCTCTATTTTGTTCGTACCAAATTTTAGGTCTATATCCACAAACCCAATCTCCAGGTATGATTACACTGCCTTCTGTGAGTGCAGCAGACATTTTAAAGTCTACAATACAAGACGCATACAAATTTGGTATTTCCAAGGGTGGTTGGTTGCAAGCAATTTTTATACCTTTTGACGGTCTGTACAGTTGTGCTTGATCGCCATTACCAATAACATGTGCCACTCTACTCATCAATCATTTTCCTAATATGTTCTTTTCCTTTTTGCCCAGTCCAATGGGCTATCTTTGGATTCTTTGGATTAGTACCATCTATAAAATCTATTCGCAAGGTATTATATTCTCTTGGTAGATCTGTTATATGTATCATTCTTTTTAAACTATCTGTCATCATAGAATGTAAGACTTCTTGATCGCCACGGATTGGGGGATTTAGTGCGACCTCTGCTGCCCATTCTTGTAGTATCTTTGGCTTACCTTGAAATCCAACAACTCCTGAGTTGTGCCATTTTTGATTAGTTCTTTTTGTCCACGGTAGATCTTCTACCATAGCCAATTTGTTTGGTTCTATCAAATCAAATATACCGTCTATGTTTTCCTTTATTTCACAATCTAAATCTATCCAACAAACCTTATTCGCTTTTGAAGCAGCGTCTAACATTGCAAATGGTTTCTTGAACCAATTCATCATACCTTGAGTTGGTGCTTTAAATTCATCGAAGTCATAAGGTAGTATCGCAGTATGAGAATTGTTATAGAAGTTTTTTAAAAACCATTTTAACATCCACTCAGTATTGCTATCATAACCGGTAATAAAAAGATTTTTCATTATACGTCCTCTAGAACATAACTCTCATTATACATGTGTTTAGCTATACAGCCTTCTTTTTTTTGAATTGTGCTAAATGTTTCCCTTACTTCTACCGGCCAAGGGTAGTATTCCTCTAGAAATGGAAAAGATGCAATGTTTAAAAACAAGTCAGTAGGTCTTGCTTGCAGCCTTGCTTCTTCGATAAGAGCCTTTGCTCCTGCAGGATTTAATCTGTATGCATGAGCGCCTGGAAAATACTTTTTGGATATCAGAGGTTGTCTCCCAAGAGTTGGTGGTTGGATAAACCTACCATAAGAAGGTTTACCAAAGGATATGCAACCATTATAACCAATATTTGGAATATAATCAACAACTATTGCATCATGTTCAAAGATAGTTACTTCTTCGTTATTCTCTGCTGAAAATTGCCATATGGAGAAATGAGAGCAAAATGCGGCCCGTGCATTGTCTTCTCTAGAAAATTTATCATTATTAAATAAATTATCGTTAATTTTTTGTTCACTAATAAAATCTTTTGCCTCTTCTGGCACAAAGGCATCGTAGTAGTCAACCTCAAGATTATACTTTGCAGCAGACTTTATACATTTTGATGCAGCTTCCACTGACTTTTCATTTTGACTAATAGTAATAACAAAATTTTTCATTCTTAACTCGTAGTGGTTGATTTGATTCCTTGAACTGTCGTATAGAAAGGATATGCCTGTTTTAGATATGGTAAAAACTGTTTACACATAAGAGCATCATTAGGCCACAATCCCATCTCATCAACTTTTCTCAGCAACGCTCTAGCTGCTGATGGTGAAATTATATATGCAGAATTACCAGCGATACCTTGAGGTGCATTTCTATTATTATCTATCCAAGGTGCATCCACATAAGTTAAAGTTCCTTCCTTTGTCGTCTTTCTTTGACCACTAATAACCCTATCTAAGTAAACACTAGCTTTTCTAGTAGCCCCTCTTGGATCATTTAAACCTATAATTCCAGCACTATCAAACTCATCAGTTGTTTTCGTGACAAGTTGTCTTGTAAACACCGCATCATGCTCTAATACACAAATCGTTTCATTTAACATTGCCGACATATACCAAACTCTCATATGAGATACTGTGCAAGAAATAACCTTATCAAGATCTTTGGCATTGTAACCAGTTAAGTGCATCCCTGATTTAATATCTATTTTGGTTTGATTTGGAACTTTCGGATAAGTCCAATCTGCTTTACTCAACCCAAAAGTTTTTAAATCTTCTTCTAAAGTCTGAGGAGTAGTAGCCTGTATTAGAAAGGGTATAATGGTGCTTTTAGTGTTTCTTATAGATTGCATAACATTTCTAGCACCTACTACTGAAGCACGATCATTCAAGTCAGCAATAATTAAAGCAGTAAAATTAGTTTTTAAATTTAATTGAAGATCCATCACTTCCTCTTTAATTTGTTATCGTGAGGAAAACTCTTTACTAAATTCTCAGGCTTACCTAAAAATTTTAGTAACTCCTTTGGGCTATCCCCACCAACGATATCTATTGTTATGAGATCATTAGGTCTATTCTCAAAGTATTTATACACATCGTAACCGTGCTTATCCCATGCCCTAGCTGCTTGATCCCTATTGGGAAAGGAAGTACCATAGATGTCTTCTCTAAGTTTAACTTGCCACCTTGCTTGCTGCCAAGCTCTCTTACGCTCTAAGTATGGTGCAATAGAGTCTAACCACTGATTTTTATCTCTTGTAGTTAGAATAAATTTACTATTAGGGAATAATCTATCTAGATCTTTATAATAAGGTATAACAGATATATCCGTAGCTCCATCGTTACTAAACTCATATAGCTGCTCTTGTCTAGGATAATGTATGACATTATATCCTATCTTAAGAAGAAAATTATTAAGTGACGTAGTACCTGTGCGAGACAAGCCAATACCAAATATCTTAGATTTCATAGTTCCATTCTTCTCTAGGTAAGTTTACCACTCTTAGGAGTTGTTCTTCATTCATGTTGTCTGCACCAGGAAACTGACAATGCACAAACTTGGTTTCTGATGTGCGATGATCTACAATGTATCTTTTTTCATGATGAGTATCTCTTGTGCCATGAACATAACTATTCCAGTTATTATCCATCTCTTGAACATCGAATCCTTTAGCGTACATCATAGCATGAAGATAAGGTTGATCGCAAGTATAAAATGAATCTAACCCTGCATTTCTTACAAGTCTGATATAGTTGTCAAACTTGTCAAAATCTTTCTGTGCTTTCAGTCTGCCTTGTTTTGAATATAAAACCATACCAGTATTAAAGACACGCACAAGACCATCATCTGTTCTTGGAACTTCTACACCGTAGTGTTTTTTTACCATATTTGCCCAACGATTATCTTGCTCAGATGTGATACGACCTTTGGTGATGGTCCTTTGCTTTGGCTGAAATGGTTCGTCGCAGATACCAATCTCACCAAGGAAATGATCAAATACATTCTCTTCAAGTCTATCGACTGCGAATACGTCTGTGTCTACAAAAAGGATTTTGTCGTATTCATCCCATGCAGATTCAAAGAGTGGTTTGAACGCTCCATAGTGTGCAGAGTATCCACCGTTTTCTATTTTCCATCTAGTGCGTAGCCAGTTTGGATTTTGTTCGAACTTATAGTCTGCACCGATACGGTCTGCATACTCTCTCATATTACGAACACCTGCATAGCATGATGGTCTTGGTATTCCGTCCCAATATTGATAAATCGCTGTTTTCATTATACTGCTATTTTACTAAAGATTATATCATGCTGCATGGTTACTTTACCCTTCACATGATCTTTCACTACCCTATTATATATGAACTCCTTAGAACTAAAGAATGCCATATATTCTTCATAGGATGGCGCACCATGATTATATACTTGCCCTTCTGCAGGAACTTCACAGTGAATAGCAACGCACTCCGATAAATCTACTTTAGAAAGAATGTCCAACTCAGAACCTTGAGTGTCAATCTTAATAAACTGTGGAAGCTTTAAATCATTTTTTAATATTATATCTTCTAGTGTGGTTGTGGTTAAAAGCTTGTAATCATCATCATTATAATTGTGAGTGTTTTCTTTATAGTAACTATCTCCTGTGTTATTTCTGTAGTAAAATTTAATTATCACATCTTTTACATTTGACAAAACGCCATTAAACCATTTTATTTTATCGGTAACTGGTATGGGTGATTGTCTATACGGATTTGCTTCAAACATATATAAGCAAATATTTGGAAAAGTTTTACTAGCTTTAATAGAAAAACTTCCCTTATAAGCTCCTATGTCGTAAACAACATTGATGTTGTTTTCGTTGATTATCTTTTCAGATATTTCGTCCATAATAATTCCTATGCCATTCTATGAATTTTGCTACACCCTCTGCGATTGGTGTCTTTGCCTCATATCCTAGTGCTTGTAGTTTTTTTGTATCTGACCAAGTTTCTAGTGCATCTGCAGGATGCTTTGGTTTGTAAACTTTTTCAGCAGTCTTACCCAAGTTCTTTTCAATATGATCGATGAACTCCATCAACTGTACTTGTTTTCCATTACCTATGCAATATATTTCACGCTCAGACATATTTCGTGATACGATCTCAATACCCTGAACGATGTCATCAATATAAGTGAAGTCACGGATCATATTACCATCATTGTAAATATCAATAGGTTTATCTTTTATAATGTTCTCAGTGAAAGTATACAAAGCCATATCAGGTCTGCCCCATGGACCATAGACAGTAAAGAACCTCAGACCTACTGCATTCTTTATCTTAGATATATTGAATTGATTTTCATTTGTCTGTTTACTAAATCCATATGGACTTAGCTGTGGACCTAGCTTCTCATCAGGTGACCATGGCAGAGGATTACCGTGCATGGTACAAGATGTAGAAGCATATATTACATTATCAATACCATAATACTCACAGACTTTGATTAGGTTTTGTGTACCACCAATGTTATTCTCAATATAGTCATTTGGAATATCCATTGATATACGAACACCTGGATGTGCTGCTAAATGAATAACAAGGTCTGGTTTATGTTCCATAACATAATTTGATAGACTTCTTTCATCTTTTAAATCTACACAACCACATTGAATATAATGATCTTCATAAAGTTTTTCGGCCCTGTCTTCTTTGATCCCTTTTTCATAAACAACGCCGTTATAGTTATCAAAACCACAAACAGCATGACCTAACTCTTTAAACTTAATAGCAGTATGGTAACCAATAAACCCCGCCATACCTGTGATCATTACTTTCACTTTTTCTCTCCAGACAATATAGTTACTTCTGTTTTTCGTAAAGAACATAAAACACTATTAAAATCAAATTCAGGATGATTCTTTACTAATGAGTTAAAATACTCTTTATTTTGCATATTGTCAAATGCTTTTTGATAGATCACAAATACAGATTTGAACTTGTCTAAATTACTAGATACAATCTCTCTATCTTCTATAGGCATTTCGCTCATACTGTACGTTGCTATCAACAAAGAGTTATCGTTAATTTCCCAATCGTCTTGAAGTTGTTTGTATTCAATATTTTTCATTGCACAAGTGTTATTTAAAAATTTCTTTTGAACTTGATTTACTTCAGGGAAGTCGTATATGGTGTACTTACCCTTAAAGCCCAAATCAAAAGTCATCTTGCATAAATTTCCATATCCACCACCAATATCTACTATATGATCAAAGTTGTTGATGTTCCCAAATTTTTCGGAAATTAAACAAATGTTATAAAGAGATTGAAGCGTGACTAGACTTAACCCATTATAAACAATATGTGGACCACCATAGGTAGGCTCTGTAATAAAAGAGAAATTAAAATTGTTATCTTTTAGATAATCATATAATCCTTTTGCTAACTGATAGTAATTATTTCTTGGATGCATAGTATGCGATATTGTCTGTCCTTGCAGAAAATAATCTCCATAAACTTCTAGCTCTCTTTTTATTTTAACTAAAAACTCTTGCCATTTATTACTCATATCAATCCTCTTTCTGCCAAAGCTTTATAGTTTGTTAGTTTGCTTTGTTTCGGTCCACCAGGTTTGGTTTTAGTTCGAATATGAATAATGTATGCATCTTCTACACCTTCATCAAAACTAGAATAGTTCCACTGTTGCCTGTCTAGATATGTATTCTCATCTTCTTCTAGCTTTTCCATTGTGGCTAGATGATGCATGATACCTTCGTCAACATTGTGTTGATTAAAGTTTAACATATTAAGAGGCACAATATGTTTACGTAATCGCTTTCGCATATCTTTTTCCAAGCGATAGATAGAACCCCCCCAATAAGGATATTTTGGATCACACAAATGAGGTAAACGTTTACCGATACCTTCTCTTAGGATTGGCTGTACTTTATAGTGTCTACCAATACCACGTGTGTCTGTAAAGATATTCTTTGTCATACTCTTACGTGTGAACATGTCCATATCAACCATGACCACAGTATCATAGTCATCAAACTCTTCGTCTAGCATATAGACTTTCTGACACTCAGGTCTGAGATTAGGATTGAATAGATTACCTCTGATCAAGCGATACTCTGCACCACAAAACTCTGCATAGGCTTGCATATTTTCCATAGAGAGCTTTTCGAGTTCTCTCAGGTTACCTGTCCAATGCTGTAGAATAATATTCTTCATCAGATATCTTTCATCAACTCTTCTACATTCTCGCCTCTGTTAGGCAAATGATCTTTTAAAAAGAAATGAACAAAGTTACATTCTTTGATACGGTTGTTAGCAGTATACAAGCCATTCCATTTCCAGTCAAGCTTTTTTATATTCATCTTTTCTTCTCTGATCCAAACATTAAGAAGCGTTTGATCAGTTGACCATTTCCAAGGTCCAAGTCCGTCAACGAAAGGTTTAAATCTAGGTCTGCGTAAGAACTGTGCAGGTGTTTCGCCATTCAAATATTTTAGCAAACCTTTGTTAAGAACCATGACACCCATGTTCATAAACTCAGCACCTAGTTTATCCCATTTCCAATCCACAGTCTTGATTGTGCCGTATTGCATACGTGAATAGTTTGATATTTTATTCTTATATTTGTCTGTGATTGGCATATCCCGCTCAACCACAGCACCAAAATCAAATGTTAAGGGAACATCATCAAAAATAGAGTCCGTAACTTCGGAACGAATGAACACATCCGCATCAATAACTGCTACTTGATCATATGTTTTGAGATATGTAAAAGCATTTTCTTTTTCGTAGATAGGTAAGAACCCACCGTATTTCATATAAGACTCATTGGATCGATTTGTATTAAAAGGATCCGGTCTGATCATCAGAATAGGTTGTCGTTGACGGATGTAGTCTGCACCTATTCTCTCTGCGTAGGCTTTTACTGATGCTGTGCAAAAGTCATATAAATTTTTACGCTTGCCCGTGTATACTTGGTAAATCAAAGTTTTCATAATCTAAACCTATAAATTTTCTATTTTGATTTCGGTGATCTATTGTATTTAGTCCATCAAAATTAATCTGTTCAATATAGTAAAAGTCATTCATTTTATTTTGTTTTGGAAAATTTAAAGTGATACCTATGTGACCATCGCTATTCACTGTAATTGGTTTACACACAGCGTTTGAAATTAATCTTTCTGCAACTGTAGGAGTTATATAATAACCTGAACCTGGCGCTATATGTTTACCCTTATTACCGTAATCTCTGTTTATAAAAGATAGAAATTTATATCCTTCATTAGACATGTCAGGTAAAGGTTTTACCAATTTTGAATCATGTTCTATAATTACCACTGGAGTTTTTTTACGTAAACACGCACACCATAATTCAAAGTGACTATACCAAACAGCCTTTTCTGTAGAAGTAAACTCTCTTTTTCTCAACCTACCAAACTCAAGTTTGTTTTTATACACTAAGTCTTTTGGCGTCACGGCTTCAAAAATTTCAACTTTATGATTAAATTTTTCCCATGAAGGTAGAACACTTCTCTGATACATCACAGATATAGGATGCCCACTCATAGCAATCATCATAATTTTATATTTCATGTTGTAGGTCTAAAAGATCTTATGATTTCTCTTGGTGGTTTCTGTGTCATTTTTCTAATAATATTAAAATTCTGCGCCTTATCTAATATGTCTTGCGCTCCAAAATTATTGAGAACAGCAATATCTTTATCATGATACCAAGTAGAATCTAACCTTCGAATTCTTCTTGGTATATCCTTAGTCAAACTACTTGAACTAAATGCCACAATAAACATATTTTCAAGTATCCTAGCTTTCTTTAAAACATTGGCAAAGGTGTACCACTCATAAACTCCTGCTATTCCCATTGTTTCTTTTCTGACAGGAAGATCTATGCCAAGCTTTCTAACAGAATCGTTTATCTGATCTAATGTAACGTAGTACTGTATACTAATGTTATCATAACCAAACACACGGAATTCATGCTCAACTCTCCTTTTACCTTCCATACTGTACATGTCGTTTGGATCACATATAATAAACACCTTAGTGTCTTTTGGAAGGTATATTGGATCTTCTGTAAAATCTGTCATCTGTAATCGTCCAAATTAAATTTTGTTCCATACATTTTATAGTTTTCACGTCCATGATTAGTATACACCAAAACTTCAGGATCGTCAATTAAGAAATCACAGTCCTTACAGTAATTTGGGAAGTCTCCCATTTCATGTTGCTTTCTCAGTGTATTATAAGCGTCACCATACCAAATATCTTCAAGTGTGTTAAGTGAACCGTGTCCTAAAACAGCTTCATCATCCCTACCTAATACTTGGCAGCAAGGATGGATAGCACCGGTATTGCCATCAAGCCCACCAGCACGGATAACGAGATCAGGGCTGAAAGGGCGTCCACAAGTTTTCTTTTTACCAACTCTGTCATATTCAGGTTCATATACTCCACTCCAATTATGCATTTTCCAAATTTCAGTTTTGACATTAGCAGACTTGACAATTTTTTTGTACTCTTCAACTTCATAATTAATATTATCATTATCTAATATCAGATGATATGTTGCAACAACACAGTTAGATTTAGAGCGAACAACATATCGTTTCATTTCGTGTAGATTAGACAAAACTCTATAGAAATTCTCACTATTCATCCACTCTTTATATTTATCATAATTGTAGCCTATGATACTAAATCTAAAAAAATCTAATCCTGCATCTACACATTCTTCCATAAAGTTACCATTCATACGATAACCATTTGAAAAGATTACACACTGTGCATTATATTTTTTTACTATTTCAATATACTTCGGTAAGTCAAGAGATATGGTAGCTTCGCCTGATCCATCTAGGTTTACAACATTTAACCCTGCTTCTGCACATTCAGCGACATACCTTTCAAATTCACTTAAAGGCATTTTACGCATCCAATTTTTACCACGTGCGCCTGTAGTCCCATCAGGATGTGTCTGTGGACACATTTGACATGTGTAATTACAACCACCTTGTATTTCTATAACTGCCCTATCTATTTGCATCTCACCATCCATTTACAAAATTAAAAAAAACTCTCTTGTAGGTTTCAACTCTTTCGGTTGCCGCTTCTATTGTATATTCTAATTTTTTCAAGTCTCTATCTATATAGAAATTATTTTTTGTAACAATTGCAGCAGGAGTATGCCAACTAGATATTGAAGATTCGCTTATCACTATATGAGGTTTAAACAAATTCTTGCTGATGTAGTGCCACATTCCTTCATATGATAAACAGCATTCACAAGTTTTTATATGATAAAGTGCTTCTCTGATAGGAGTTCTATAATCTATTTCTACTACATCATAGCCAAAATCTCTTAGTCTATCTAAAAGTCTGTCCCACTCCCAATCTAGTAATATCATTTTAGAATTACCGACTTGCTGACTCGCATTAAAAGTTGGACGCCAGATTACAATCTTGCCATATTGCGGAGTCGTGTCTATTGTAGGATCTAGCGCCCAATACCTATATAGCTCTGATCTATTTCTTCTGGTTATACCTTGATAAAATTCTTTATACAATGCATAGTCATCACTTTCAAAAACATATTCAACATCGACAATATCCTTCCACATATACCTATCACGAATATATTCTACTCTTTCAAATACACTCTCAGGATCTTCATAATGATGAACATAGTCTTTATTGTGAAAAAAATGCAACTGAAATTTGGTTGGCTTCTGATTAACAAATGCTCTCATATAAGCAATGTTAAGGCCATACATACTGTCTCCAATTCCGACAGTAGTTTTCCATCTTATGGTATCTAATCCATAATTATCACGCCAATCATTTATCCAATATTCCCATAGGTTGCTCATAGTATGCGACAATCTCTTTTGCTAATTCCATAGCAGCCTCAAAGTTTTTACGAAATCTATTATTTTTATGACCATGATCAATAAACTTCTTTAGATTATCTATATCACTTTCATAACTATGAAGATCAAATGATTTTCGATAACTTACGAGACATTCCCATTGATAACGCTTGTTTAGAATTTCTTCAATTGTCATAATTACCTTCCATTTTAAAAAGACCCATTATACCAGGTGAAATCATAGTATAGTTTTGTTCTGAACTGTATTTCTCATTAACATAAAAGAAATACTTAGGTTCATATTTTTTACCGTATAATCTATATACGTTTCTAGCTGCCTTACGAACATCAACCATTTCTAAATTATCCATTAATATGTATCTTGGTTTTATTTTCATACAAGAACTAAGATCTCTTGTTGGACTATCTCCTGTGTGCATTCCATCTACAAAGATCAAATCAATATCATCATGTCTATGCTCTTTACCCCATATAGGCTGTTGATAAAAAGTATGCTGAGGCCAAAACTTTTTTATTTGTCTTGCGTTAATTTTAGACGTATCAGATGGATCATAGCTTGTCAAGGATTCTAGATTTTTAAATACAGTCATCATTACTAAAGATGCATGTCCTGCCCACATACCAATTTCGATTACATTTTTAGGATTGATCAATGCTTGTATTTCTATCCACGGATTAACCATGTCAGGATTAGTTAGATCTGTACCACCCCAACTGTCCTTTGGAAATATTAAATAATGATCGTCAATGTTTAAAAGATTTTTCGCCATAATTTTCTATCATTTTTCTGTCAACGTTGAAATCTAAATTAGTTGCTATAATAGTTTTTCTTTGGTTACTTATAATTTTAGGTGAACGGTGCACTAAAAATGTCGGAAAAAATATAATATCACCTTCCTCTATATTAAATTGTCCGTAGTTTAAGAACTCAGTAGATTCAGTTATCTCAGGAAGTTCTAAATAATACACACAAGCCCAATGCCCATTATGCTGATGCCAACCAAAATCTGAATTTTGAAAGTATTGCTGAAACCAATATTTTTTGTACTTAAGACTTGGAACTAAACCATACATCTCTCCAAGCTCAACAGCATACGGATATAAAAGTTGATCCATTAGCGTAGCATAAGTTCTTGGTGCTTTTGGTATATTATAATCGTAATAGTAACCCTTTTCATTTAATTCAATATTATTTTTTTCTATCATTTCTTCGATAGATTTTAAAAACATTGGTTTATAATGATCGTGTGAAGTAGCTTTGAAAATATGTACGAAGTCAGGATTATCCCCGTAGTTGCTGCGGCTCAAGCTCTTCATAATCATACTCATCGTCATACATAACTTCGTTTAGCATTTTTCTATTATTGATATTAGATGAAACTTCTCTAATACGTAAATCCTTTTCAATAGACTCAGACTTGTGTTTACCACGTTTTTTGTTACGTGAATCGAATCTAGAATATTTTGCCATTTTTTCCTCTTAGTATCCTAACATTTCTTTTGTCATTATATAATCTCTTACAAAATCAGAACGTACAATATCTTCCCAACCAAAATTTACTATCGTGAAGTTCTTTAACTGTTCTACTATTTGTAAAAATCTCATAATACCACTTTTCTCATCATCAAATTTAAAATCACTTTGTTTATAATCACCACAGAAAATTACTTTACTATGCTTACCCACACGAGTGATTACAGAATCTAACTCGTGAAAGTTTAGGTTCTGCATTTCGTCTACTACTATTATAGAATTATCGTATGTGGTTCCTCTAATAAATGACGTTGAGTCAAATACTATTTGATTTGAAGTTAACATTTTACTATAAGAACTTTTATCGCCAAACAATTCTTGGCATATATTTTTATATGGGGAAGTAAAAGCATCTTCTTTTTCTTCTTTGTTTCCTGGTAGAAACCCCATGTCTCTTGTTGGAACCATGGATCTTATGATAACTAGTTTTTCATATTCTTGATCGTCTAGCACATCTTCTAAAGCAAGATATAGAGCAATAAAGGTTTTTCCTGTTCCCGCCGATCCAGTGAGAACCAAATTATCCCCCTCATCCCATGCCGTGTATGCAGCTTCTTGGTTAGCGGTGAGCGGATCATACTGTAAAAGATCAGCTAACCTTACAGTCATAGAGTTGTTCAAACTCTTGGTGCGTCTAGTCATTTATACATCTATCTTATTATCTGTAGCAGAACCAGACCTTATCTTTCGCAGAACGTCTTTCCAACCGTCACCAGCTTTATTTAGCGTGGAACCATGCTGAGTAACAAAGTTAGGTGTATTCAGCTTTTGTTTCCATTCGCCAGTAGACAGAAGTTTTTCACGTTCTGCTAGAGATAAAATCATTTCCTTTTCTTCACTTGTAGATACGTTTATCATAGTATACGTAGGCATCATTATAACCTTTTTTAATCAGATTGGCAACCCCAATCTTTATATTTTATGCAGCTTCCAACTTTGTTTCGAGAAAATCACGTTTGCGTTTTAACTTTAACACTAGATCCATTTTACCCTTTTCTTCTATTTTATTTATGTATAGGTTTAATTCTTCTAAATCTTTTCTCAGTCTATCAAGTTGGATTCTACTCATACTTTCTCCTATGTTACATATTATTTAACAATTAAATCTGGAAATGCCTCCTGTACAAGTTTTTTGGTAATACCCTTTATAGGCATTTTTTTATTTATCATGCCAACAAGAAGCTCTGCATCTCTTGGATGTACTGTTTCTAATATATCCAAGAATATCTTTTCTCTCTTGACTGCTGGCATTTTTGCACCAGGACCATTTGGAATGAAGTAAGCAAATTTTCTATTATGTTGCATTAGATTGGATGGTACAGATCTCTCATCCGCAGGTTCATATGGCGGCTTACCACCTGGTAAATTCCAAACAACTATTTCATCAAAGGTGCCACGAAGCACATCCTTTAATGCCCAATTGTTTTGATTTGATTTTAAGATATTTATTTTGTCGGTGCGACCTTTAGCTTCAGAAACTTGTTCTAAAATCTCATATACATTATACGTAGTTTTATTTACCATACTAAACGAAGTCCTTTATATCCTCTAATAACATGCGGCAACGTTTCTCCACTAAGAAAGGAAATACTTTACCTCTGTTGTTCCACTTATCTTGCTCTTCAAAGCTATTTAGTATTTTAGATTTTACTGAATTGGGTGTTTCTGTTAAATCTATAAGTTTTTTATTACGA
>Ga0181591_10002426_pt1 | contig 16039 bp, 20 predicted proteins | sample 071ome_33_FD_133757 | JGI IMG/M metagenome (GOLD analysis project Ga0181591, IMG submission 133757) | Coastal salt marsh microbial communities from the Groves Creek Marsh, Skidaway Island, Georgia - 071412AT metaG (megahit assembly) | ecosystem: Environmental > Aquatic > Marine > Intertidal...
CTTTAATTTTTTCATTTTGAATAGCATTAAATTGTTGTAGCAAACTTGCTGTTGCTGCTGTTTCTGCTTTAAGAGAACCTGTTTCGATTGGAGAATTTTCCATTACTGATGTTGCTTCGGTACTATCTTCAATTTGATTGAGACGTTGTACTAATTTAAAAAAGTCGGTCATTATTTTTTACTCCACTCTGAAAATTTACTCTGTGTTTGCATTTTTGCTGCTGCATTTGCTTGCTTCTGTTGTGTAACAGGCGACATCTTTGCTGCTGGTGTAGCAGGTGCTTTGGGTTTTATCGGTGTTTTACTATCTACTTTAGCAATGAGTTTATTCATTAAATCTCTATCTGTTTGAGAATATCCTTGCTTTGTTGTTCTTGGAAGTTTAGCAATAAGATCACCTATAATATCTTCTTCTTGCATTTCTTCTTCATTCTTTTTAGACTTTTTCATCATTGCCATGTCAATTGTATCAAATTTTTGTGCATCATCTTTGGAATGTTTTAAAGCAGCCATTCTTTCTTCATCATTTAGTTCATCAAATGCTGGCTGATTTCCTTGTTGAGCAAGTTTTTGTAGTCTGCTCATCTCTGGTTTACGAACACTTTCCCCTACTGATTCACTTTCTACATCTTCGTGTACTTCTTCAATGTCTTCATTTGTTTCATCAGCACCTTCAGGCATTGTCATAGCGTCTGTCATATCACCAGCAACAGGAACAACTGCTAGTTCAACATCTGCCATCATTTCGCCTTCCATATAATGTTTGACACTACCTAAATAATCTGCCGCTTTGGTAATCTTAGCTGCGACCCAACCATCAATGCCTTCCATTTCACTTACATCTTTAAGCATCTTATGAATTGCTACTGCATATTTTGCACTCTTATATAGATCTGCACGTGCCATTTGAACTTCGTGATCTTTTTCAGCTTCGCGAGCCATATCACCTAAATCTTCGTTTAGTGTTTCTAATTTGTTAATAATATCTCTCATAGTCTTGTTCCTGTTTTTAACTAATATGTTATTTATCGTCTTAGAGGTTGTCCAGTAAAAGGATCTACTTCTGTCTTATACACAGTTTCGGTTTTTTTCTTTTGTTTCTTTTTGTTTACTGTTTTCCCCATTGGATCTACTGCAGCACGTTGTTGTGCTTTTGTTGTTCCAGGTGTCATCGGAAAACTTACCGTAGATATATTGCCTGATACTATAGATGCATCGCTATCTTCATTAATAATTTCATGCCAGCGCATTTTTATTCTCCTTAACAGTAAAACTCTCTAATATTACTGTATTTTCTGATAAATTTTCTATTTCTATATTGTAATTTTCTGCATTTTTTAATTGTACATGAAGCGTATTAGAAATAGTTGTGTGATCTAAGATTGTATAGAAGCGTTCTGTAATGAGCTCATTGTTAATGTATACTCTATAAGGAGCATTGTCAACATTGCATTTCAATACTGCTTCTATATACATTTTTAATCTCTCATATTAAACGCAAAACTTACTTGTCTTGCAAGTTGTATTCCTCTGTCACGTTCTGCTTTTTTACTACTCTTTTTCATTTTATTAGCCTTAGCACGAAGTCTTTTTAAATCTGTCTTGCTAAGTTTTTCTCCGGCGCCTTTGCCTAAATATTGTGCTGCCTTTCGTTTTAGACTTCCTGGGCGGCTGCCTGGTTTTGCTGGCTGTGTAAAATCCTCAGTTAACGTTTGTAGTTCCTCCATCAACTGATTGATTTCTTTGTTTTCGTTCAGATCGTTGTGTTGCATCGTTCTGTGCCTTTTGTTGTTGGATCCACGCTAGAGCTGCACGTTTACTAGGTGGAGTATTTAAAAATCTTTGCATTTCATTATACACTTTATCAAAATTTTTCTGTCTATCTAAGTCTTCTAATCCTCCACTGTTGTCTATAATATGAAAACGCCCAGCACCCATTAGTTGCTGAAACTTCATCAAATTTTGTTGTACTTCGTTCCACATTGTGCTTACCATGTCTCGTGGTAAACTTCTTGCTCTTTGTTGGTTACGCTGTTGCGCAACTTCTTCGCTTGTGTTAACATAAATCATAGCAACATCATATCCTAGCATGCGTAAAAATTCCGCTTGTTTTTGATACTTTGCTACATCCTTGCCAGTGCCATCAATTAGTAGACCCAGTCTTCCGTCTATCCAATTGTCACTTCTTCTTTTTGTAAGATATTTTGCTTTATTGCGAATTTCTTGACCCTGAGGTGATGCTATAGTTTTAGGATCCAGAGCAAGATCCTGCTTCTTCATCAATATTTCATAAACATCGTCACTGTTCATTTTTTTAAGACCTGTGCCGCCTAGTAGTGCTTGTGCAACAAAAGTCTTGCCACTGCCTGGTCCACCTGCTAGGAACACTGCTTTAAAAATGTGTGGATCGTTAATGCCTTCTTCAACTTGTTCTTCATCTTCATTCATCGCATTGTCAAGTGCTCTATAACTCTTTGGACCATCTGGATGTTTAGGATTTACATTAACCACTTCACCGTTCATAAGTTCGCTAATGTTACTTGCTTTGCCAATAATATCTAGTAATTGGTGTAGTTTATCTTTTGGATCATAATCTATTTCATAGTTAGGTTTACCGCGTACTTCCATACGTTCGTTTGTTTTAGTATTCTTAACATGTAATATAAGTTGATCATCGGTGTTTTCTAATTTTAGCAAATATCCTTCAACTGTAAACTCTTTGTTGGATGTTTTAAGATCTTTCTTACGCTCGTGTTCTTTGCGACGCTGTTCTGCACGGGCCTTTAATAGTGCTTTTAGAGCTTTATAATCATCTAGTGTAATATCATCTGAAGTACTACTTCTTAATGTTTTTAAAAATCCTGCAAAGTCTTCACTGTAGTTTAATTTACCAGGTGTGCTTTTTTTTATTTTTAAAGGACGATAAGGAAAAATATGTACTAATGTTCCTGATTTTAGCGGTACACTTATCCCACCTTTAGTTTCGTTGTATATGTCTTTGTAATATACTTTATCAAACTTATTAACAAGTGCATAAAGTTCACGTGCTGGTTTATTAAGACGATATACACTCAGATCAGTGCCTGTGTTCATTGCTACTAACCAGCGGTGATGTCCGTCAATAATATAGTTGTCGCTACTTATAATAACTGGTTTTTTATTAATTCCTTGTTTTATATTTTTTTCTAATTGTTTAATAACGCCTACATCACTGAATTCACTTTGCATTGCTTTAACTTGGCGTGCAGATATCATATCCTTTTTGAATGTGACACCATTATCTTTCATAAAGTTTAAAAACTCTTGATAATCCTCGTCCTTTATCTGAGGCATATCTTTTCGCTTTAAACCGAACGTATCTTTAGGATCAGGTTTTTCAATCTTTAATTCGTTAACATCTTGTGTGAGAGGTTTTACTAAATTTTTATAAACCCAGCTATCTTTATTTACATTACCCTTACTAATATTTTTAGCAACATCTGTTGCACCTTTTGCAATGTCTTTACCTACATCTACCGCTACATCGCTTGCTACATCTGCTGCTTTAGTAAGTGTTGGTTTTGCCGCTGTCCATGCTTTGTTTAGTTTACTTCCAATTTGATCTAATGTACTCGGTTGTGGTTTTTTATTTGCAATATGCTTTTGTATCTGGCTATCTGTTGGACCATCAATAATTTCAATAGGTCTGTATGTTTTACTTAAAGGTTTTTTTGGTATACCATCTTTGTTTCCTATCCCAACTTTTGCTGCACCGTACCATTGGCCCCATCCGCTTTTTGCTGCGTTTTGCAATGCAAAATCAATTTGCTGTTGGATACTAACTGGATCGTTGGCTGTACGCAAATCCTTGTTATACGTTTTTTCCCAAGCATTACCTAACCCACCACCTCTATATAATTGAAAAGGGCCCCAACTGTCTTCTTTACCTTTGTACTTTTGCTGATTTCCCTTTTTAATGTTACTTTGATAGTCCATGCCTCCTTCGGACTTCCAAACTTTTACTGCAATATCTGGATCAACGCCATGACGATCTGCATATGTTCTAATCCATTTTTCCATTTGAGCAGAATCAATATCATTATATGCTTCTGCTATAGATTCGCTTTTTAGCTGCTTCCATGCACCAGTGATATTTCCCTGGCCTATCATGTCTGCAGCTTTTGGATAATCGCTTTTAAATTGTTTTCTTAATGCAAGCAATTTACCAACATCATCTTTAGAAATACCATATTTCTTTGCATAATACTTTGCTACAACTGCAGGAGCATTCATCGCTTGTTTAGCAAGACTAGGATTGACATTGTGTAAGTTTTTAGTAATAAAATCTTCTACACTTCCATGTCCACTTTTTTTATTAGGATCATATCCAAATTGTCTTAAGAACGGATCGATTTCTCCATATTCGCGTTTTGCTTGCTTATAAAAATCAAACCATCCATCTTCTATTATTAATAATTGTTGTTGAGATTCTGTTAGTCCTAGATTGAATAGTGTATTTGGATCACTATTTTTGCGTGCTTTTTTGTGTAGTTCTGGCGGCCGCCCTTCGCTGTCTAGTTTAAAACCAAGTTTAGCTGCTTGGCGTTGTGTTTCACCAGGCTTAACATCTTTAGTTGTATTCTGTGCAGTAATACGCCCCACACCAAATTCATTTAATTTCATTTCTTTTTTCCTGCACAATGAGCTTTTTGACTAAAGCCTTTTGGATTGCTACAGTTAATAGAACGTTTGTACTTCTTACTCCATGCTTCATCTAAACCAATTCTTTTACGCATGTCTGTAATCATATCAACAATCTCTTTATGCTCCTTGCTACCAGGAACTGCATTTAATCCTTTACGATATAGTTTATAAAGCAAAGCGCGGTCTTTGCCATGCTCGTCTGCCATTGGATCACCGCAGTGTTCGTTTGTTTGTTCTTTGATGCCTTCGTTCATATGCTCTGCTTTATCTAACATATCATAATAATCAAAACGCTCTGAAATATGATCTAATGCAATCTTAAGAGCAACATTAAAGTCTGTTGTATGTTCTGATTCATGCTTAACACCTTTGCTTACCTGTGTCATCATTTCTTCATTACTTACTCCATACTTTTTAATCAAATCTTCTATACTAGGCGTATTGACATCTAAGTCTGTTACTGTAATATCATCTTGCATTGGCATTTTTTTCTGCAAATCTTTAATGCCTTTTACCATAAGAATTTTTTGAAGTGCTTTTTTATTTCTATCTGTGATGTCATCTTCGCTTATGTCTTTATCAATTCCTCGACTTACTGTGCCACCACGTTTTCGCTGTTGTGCTAGTTCACGATATGCTTCTTGGATACTTGTATTGTATGTTGCCAGTAAATCAATATAACGACCCATATTATCTTGTATATTTTTAGCATCTTTCATTTCACCAAGTTTGGCAATATTCAGTGCCATTTCACTTACTTTTTCCAATGCACTGCCGATACTCATTGTGCCAATACCTCGAATAGCGATAGTACTATTCATTGGATTTTCTTTATTAAAATCTGTAATTTCTTCCTGTGCAACTTCTCGTTCGGGTAAACTATGCCCCCCTTCCATAATTGCTTGATACAGTGTTTGACGTCTGTTTTCTTTTAGTACTTGGTTCTTTAGCATATCTACTCTCGCACAGGCTTCTACAATATATCTGTCATCTGCGCCTATTTCTATAAGTCTTTCTAGTATTTCGTCAGCACGTATTAAACGTTCACTAATCTTGGTAGCCATAAGATCATGTATACGCTTGTCATATGCACCGAATAGATCTGTAATCATTTTTTGTTGTTTTTCAGTATCTGCACGTGCAAAATTAGCACGAAATTCAGTTGCACTTTTCATTGGTTTGCCTAGCACTTTAAAGTTAAGTGTAGGAACTGTAATCATATACCCATGTTTATCAAAACTTTCCATATCTTTTTGAATAGGTTGATAATAACTTGGACTACCATCTTTTTTAGGTTGAAATGAAAAACGAGGATCCTCTGCCATATCCTTTTCACTGATAGCAAACATTACTATTGTGTTTTGGGGATCGTAATTGTTTGTAATTTCAGTTGCTTGGTATGGATTTTTTACTTGTATTACACGGCTAGGATCAACGCCAGTTAGCGCCATCATTGCTCGCTTTTCATCAAATGTAAATGGGGATTTGGGCGGATCTACTTTATTAGAGGTAGCAATATACACACGATTCTTTCCAAATCGTTTCACTAGTGCATCATAAACACTCTTGTGACCTTTATGGAAGGGGTGAAATCTTCCAGGATAGATTACTACTGTTTCCATTACAAATCCCTAAAACACAGTGTATTTATGCTTTAGAGATTTTCTAACAACCAAATGTAAACAGGTGCGGAAAATTTTAGTGTTGTTGTTCCATTCCAAGCTAGCTTAGTTGCTTGAAAACCTTGTGTATTCTTCCCATTAGGATCTGAACTTTGATATGTTAATGTGTCATCTTGACTGAATGTGTGAAAATCGAGCTCAATATCATCGATACTAATATTTTTTATTTCTACACGTTTATCGTGAGTTGGAGAACCGTCATGCCCTACAACAACATCAACACGAGGATCTTTATTTTTATATTCTATAGTCAAATAATTAGTAGTATCATCTTTTATCTGGGTATCTATTTCAACAGTTGTATCTTCGCTAATTACTTGTCCGAAATGTTGAACATTGTTGAGGCCAACACTAACAAAAGGATTTTCTTTTACATATTGATGTGTTATAATTTTTAATTCGATTTTTATATTAATATTATCCATTTTGAATTTTCTCCATACTTGGCTGAAATCTATAATAACCAACATGTGTTAATGCAATAGTTATATCTGCCCAAATTTGTCCGTTTAGTTCTCGCCATTTACGACAAAAGCTCCAATCCTCTGTTAAGTAACGACCATTGCTATCAATTGTACAATTGAAAAAATCATATTGATTGTTATTCTCTAAACTATTTAAACCGATTGCATCGGTATATTTGGTAGCACCTGCTGCAATCATTTGTTCAAATACATGTCGTTTAATTAACATAAAACCTGTGCCTAATGTGCCTACTTCAACCAAGTCGCCTTCACGTTTACCATTATCCAGTGTATTTACAACCATTTTAGGAGGTAGTGTTTTTTGTGGATAAATGCCGCCCACAATATCTTTATCATGTGCGACAAGTTTAACAATGTCTGTGGGATTGAACTGTATATCTGCATCCACAAACATCAAGTGTGTGGCATCGCCTGCTAAGAACTTGGCAGCACAACTGTTACGGGCTCGGTTAACATTGCTTTCATTGCTAAGTGTATCAATTTGAAAGTCTAAGTTGTTTTGCAGTGCCATTATGGTCCACTGCAAGTAACTGCTGAAGCATACTTCTGTGATTTGTCCGCCGTAGCAAGGTGTCATGAAATGTATTTTTGTCATTAGTATTCCAAACTGTTTAAAAGTGTGTTTATTCTGTTTACTTTTGGCGCTAGAAAATGATCTTGGTTATGCTCTAGTGTATCTTTTATTAAACTTTGTATTCTTAAATGATGTTGATCACGTAATATAGAGATATCATGACTCATTTTTAAAAGATCACTCATACGCTGTCTATGATCACTTTCTTCGTCATAAGATTCTTTTATAACAGTTTCGAATGTTTGATATCCCAACTCTTTTAGTAATGCTAAACTACCAGGATTGCCTATAATTACAAATGGTTGTAGATTAAGTATTGGCTTAAAAGTCTTTTCGGTGAGAAAACAAGTTTCGTTATCAAAATGTGTTTCTACGACAAAATTAAAGTATGCATCATCATAAAATTTATGATTTATTAGTTTATGATTATTATGTTGATCATCTGTCAACTTATCGCATTTAAATGGTATATTTAATTCAAAACTCAGAAGATCTTGTTCTAATGTATCATCATAGTCTATCCATTTTGATAAATCATCTAATCCAGTATGGGAAGTTTCATATTTGTAACCAGTATAGCTAAAATATCCATTCTCACAAATGCCAAGTTGATATAAAAAACTTGCATAAACTTTACGCCATACTTTATCTGCACGTATAAGGCACGTAAATTTTTTAGATCTTTTTTGTAAGTTTACTTCTTGTACAAAATTATTCTCAAGTATATGAAGATATCTATAATATACTTCATCATCTGGAAAATATAAAAAAGGATGTATTCCTTTTAATTTATAATTTGCAATAACAAATCTTACCATACTAAGATCAAATTTGTGTTTGCCCGACATACGTTCTAAACTATCTAGTATTTCGTCTGGTCTATCACCTTCACTATAATAGAACAAGATTTTAAAATCTCCAGATAAAAATCTTTCACGACTATGATCGTCCATTAAGCTTATATAATCTATTTCTGGATCAAAAAAGTTAAGATTTATCGGATAATATGCACTACTAGTAGTATTGATATAATTAGTTACTAATCGGCAATCTTGTGGAATTTTATCTAATTTACAGTATTTTAAAAATCTAAATTCGTCTGAATATGGTGTATTAATACTTAGATCCCACCACTCTTTAGTACCCGGTTTTAATGTAATATCTTTTATAAGATTAGGCAAAAATCCATGCTCGTTTTGCCTATCAAACAGCCATGTTATCATCGAATATTGGTCCTTATTGACCGGTTACTTCTACTGTAAAATCTTCTATGTGTGTAGCAAGACTATCGCAAATTGCTTCAACAATATCCTCACTTAATTCTTCATTTAGCGCAAATTCTATACTTTGTCCTAATTCTGTTTCATAGACTGTAGCATCCATTCCGTCGTCGCTTTCAGTCAAACTTTCACCAACAAAATGATCAATCGCAAGAGCAAACTTGTTCATTGTTTGTTCGTCTAGTTTTTTGACTGTAAAGCGAATATAATCCATTAGTGCGCCATATAAATGTTGTTAATAGAGCCAGCAGTAAATTCACTTACTGCAATGCGTATCCAAACAAAATTGCCTGTAAAATTGTTAAAATAGCTATTGGTTATTGCTGTACTTCCGTCACTGGTAACCACACTTGTGATGTCTACCCAGTCATTTGCTGTGGGTGTCTTTTGCAATGTACCTTGTATTTTAATTGTGCCTACTAAACCAGTTACGCGAGTTTGTACTGTATGCACACCATCACTAAAGCCATAGTATCCATCGCCTTTATGATCATCACTATTAAAAGCAAGACTTGCTCCGTCATAGTTTCCTGCGGCAGTACCGTGAACTGTTGTTGGAATTAGTTGTACACTAGTTGTTGCTGGCATGATTATTCTCTAATTAATTCTACTACTTTGCCTGGGCCTGCTAGTTCGGTAATTACTGCTTCTAGCTGACCTAGCACTTCTTCATTAAGGATTACGCCTTCGGGTTGATCATCTCTTAATAGTTCCGATACTTTAATAACCATCACTTGTTCATTGAGTTTAGCCATAATATACTCCTTGTATTGTATATTTATGCCTTTTCTTGTTTAGCTTTGCGTCCTCTTTTTTTGTATTCTTTTACAGTGCCATCGGGTTTAATATTATATGCTTTTGCAAATCTTTCGGGCTCCATTCCTTCTATATCATGAATAGCTCCAGCTGGCATGCCAGGATACCAATATACATCTTTTTTAATGTAAATATCTTTACCGCCTAATCCTTTGGTGTGCACATTTGCATATACAAGAGTATTATCATTAATAAGGTTACGTTCTACAAGCGTTGCAAGTAGCGATTCAGTCATCATTTTTTTCTATATCCTTAATTTGAAATTCTATAATTTTTTTAATATTTGCGCCTAGTTTGAATTGTACAAGATGTAACATTTTTTCATCTATAATATAAGCAAGTGCTTCTCCTGGCCATATTCCAGTTGTTCTCTTCCATATGCCCCATTGTCTTGAGGTTTGAATTGCATGATCTCCGTATTTACAAAGTTTAATTTTATCTGGATATTGTAAAGCCCACTCACGCCAATTAATAATTTCTTCGTGATCCATACGATCACCTAGTATTTGGAATTTAAACTTATTATAAGGAAGACGTTTTTTTCGATAGCGTATATTACGTTCACTAATCTTTCCAGGAAATGCAGTGATGCTTCCTAGATCAATTATGCTATCAGCTTCTTCCTTTTCTTTTTTCTTAAGGCGACTCACATAGTTTATAATCTCTTGAATATTATCTAAACTATTTGTATAGTAATTAAGATAATGACAAGGTCCTCCAAATTCTACTCTTACACGGTCTTTTTGTTTTTTAGCAAACTTCCTCACTGTGCCTATAAAATTTGTACGATGTGTTACATCAACTTTATGCCCCCAGGCATTAATAGTTTTTATAGTATAAATTTCTGGAATATGAAATTTATGCATAACTATTTCTAGTCTATATAAGTATTCAGAATAAAAAAGTCTATCGTTATACTTTAATGGAAGATTGTTCTGATCCAGTAGTGTTTTTAATCTCTGTAACTGTTCCATCAGCATACCTAAACTTTATGAGGATATTATTATCCACATTTCTTATTTTTATTTTACAGCCATCTAAATCTTTGTCAACCAATAATTGTTTGGAAATAGGCATACGCAATTGTTTGTCAATAGTACGAGACATAGGTCTAGCGCCCATTCTATCATCATAGCCTTGCGACATAATAAGGTCAATACTTGGTTCATCTACATTAAGAACTATTCCTTTTTCATGCAATTGTTTTTGAAGTTCTTTGACAAATTTCATACATACTTTACGTTTTGCAAGTTCATTTAATGGACCAAATTTACAAACTGCATCGATACGATTGCGAAATTCTGGTGCAAAGTATTTTTTAAATGCTTCATCAACAGCACTATCGTTTTTGTCGCCGGCAAAACCAATCACGTTACGTTCTGCATCTGCAGCACCTAGATTAGTGGTTAAGATAATAAATGTGTTTCGGCAGTCTGCACGTTTGCCGTTTGACCCTGTCACAAAGCCTTCATCCATCATTTGTAACAGTACATTTGAAACATCAGGATGTGCTTTTTCGATTTCATCAAACAATATCACTGCATTAGGATTACGTTCGATGTCGCGAATGAGCAGACCGCCGCTAAGTTGGCTATCTCCATACCCAACATAACCTGGAGGTGCACCTATGAAACGTGCCACAGTATGACGTTCCTGGTATTCACTCATATCGTAGCGCAGCAATTTCATGCTATTTGCATTAGCAAGTTGTTTTGCTAATTCTGTTTTGCCTGTACCTGTAGGACCTGTAAACACAAACACACCCAGTGGTTTATCTGACTTGTTCAATCCTGCTTTTGCAACCCATACTTTATCTAGTACCGTATCAATAGCAAGATCTTGTCCATATACTTTACTTTTAATTGTTTCTTCGATATCGCCGGCTGTTGCTTTTGTTTGTTTGTCTTCTAGATGTGCAATAGGAATTTTTGCATATTTGCTAATTTCTTCTAGAATATTTTGTTTATCGATAGTAACATTGATGTTTCCTTTTCTACGTTGCAATGCTGCTGCACTATCGATCATATCAAATGCTTTGTCCGGTAATCTTTTTTCAGTTAAATATCTTACACTTAAATCAACTGCAGCATTAATTGCTTCTTTAGTAAATTTACAATTATGAAATTCTTCATAATACTTTGCGCTATTCCAAACAATTTCTTTAGCAAGCTCTGGTGTGGGTTCTGTTATAGTAATGTGATAGAAGCGACGCATAAGAGCACGATCTTTTTCAAAACTATCATTAAATTCTTCCCATGTTGTGCTTGCAATAACTTTTAATTTACCTCTTCCAAGGTATGGTTTAAGAATGTTTGCAAAATCAGTACCACCGGATGAACCACTACCTGCGCCTTTTAGTGTATGTGCTTCATCGATAAACAGTATATTATTACCTTTTTTAACAAGTGCATCTAGTGTTTCTTTTACACGCTCTTCAAATTGTCCGCGATACTGTGTTCCTGCAAGCATAGTAGCAACATCTAAATTATAGACAGTGTGATCTTGTAGATAATTTGGAACACTGCCTTGTGCTATTCGAACTGCAAGTCCTTCTGCGACTGCTGTTTTGCCAACACCCGGGTCGCCTACCATTAGTACATTGCTCTTATTTCTTCTTGCAAGTGTCTGACAAATATCATCAATAACGTCATCTCTGCCTATAACAGGATCTAGTTTTTTACTCACAGCTTCTTGTGTTAAATTTTCACAAAATTCGTTTATAATACCCTCTAAATATTGTTCTTGCTGTTCATTAAGTGCTTGATGCCTTTTATTTTCTTTTACAAATTTAACAAACTCTTCTTTATTTACATTGTATTTCATCAGAAAATAACTACTGTGCGCATTATTTTCACTCATGATGCTAACAAATAAATCTATATTCATTAGTGTATCTCTTCCACTAAACAAAGTGCTTGTAAACGCTCTATTAAAAACTCTTTCGAGTGCTTGTGTTTTTTTACCAATAGGTTTTCCGCCCAAGTCTTTATATTTTTCTTTGATATGAGATTCCAAATCCTGTTTTAAAGGCTGCAATTGCACTCCAAAATCGAGAAGTAATTGTGCGAAATCTTTATTTTTAATAAGAGCCAACAGAAAATGTTCTGTGCCTGTATACGAATGGCCATATTTTGCAGCAATCTTGCTAGCAGTATCTAAAGTTTGATCTACTTCTTTACTTGTTTTCACTGTTCTTCTCTTAATTTTTTACAAATATTTAATTGTTGTTCTGATAAATTTTCAGGTATTTTGATTAGTATTCTCACAAGCAAATCGCCTCGATTGCTTTTTTTATCTTTCAATCCGTGTTTCGGAATTTTTAACACTGTGCCATGTTGTGTTCCTGCGGGAACAGATAGGTTTAGTTTTGTTTTATCTATTGTATCAATATTTACAACTGTACCTATTATAGCATCCCAAGCACTAATTGTAAAGTCCATTTTTAAATTATTATTGTCTTTAACAAATTTATTATCTTCTAAAATATTGATAGTAACTGTTAAATCACCAGGAGGTATTTTTTTATGTGTAAAGTCTCCTAATCCGCTATATTTTATCTTTGTACCTTTTGTTACTCCTATGGGAATGGTGATATTTACAATGTGTCTACTTCCATCTAAATGTCTTACACTTATTGTTTTTTCTTGTGTAAATAAAAGTTCTTCTAAAGTTAAATCTACAGTGATACCTAGATTCTTATTGCGTTGAGCTTTATGATATTCTCGTTTGCTTGGATGAAAGCCTGCACTTCCAAAAACACTAAACATATCATCAAAAACATTTTCGCTATTAATTTTAATATTTTGTCTACGTGCATTTTTATGATCAAATGCTGCTCTGCTGTGCGGATTTTTAAGTGTATCATATGCTTCACTTATTTCGTGAAATTTGTTTTCATCTCCTCCTAAATCCGGATGATACTGTTTTGCAAGTCTGCGGTATGCAGTTTGTATTTCATCTGAAGAACAAGTGGGCTTCAATCCTAGTACATCATAATAGTTCATATTAGTAATTATACTATCTTGAAGTCCACTTGTAAATTGTTATTTTTTCTTTGCAGTCATAGCTTGTGCACCAAAGAATGCTGCAACAATACCAGCAACTGCAATGAAATAAACACCAGCCATATCGCCTAATATTTCTGCTGCTTTGTCGATCCCAGCTAGTACTGCAATTAAAACAATCGCTGGATAAGCTAGCATTCCAAATAAACAATACCATGCCATATTACGCTGTGCATCACGCATTGCATCTTGGTCTTCAAGTTCTTTACGCTTGAATTCCATATACATAGAGTGTTCTGCTTCACTTACTTTACCATCGCCGTTTGTATCTGCTGGATGGAAAGTTGTATTTTTAATTTCTTCACTCATCGAAAATCTCCTCACTATAATAATATTTATAAATACTTTTAACTTCCCGTACATTAAGGAATATAAATGATAAATCATAAAAATAATTCTGGTATAATACCGAATTTTGTTTCTGCTGAAGAATTGAAAAAATGGGTTTCTATTATGGAACAGTTTGAAGAAACAATATTTTATCAGCCTGTTACAAGAGAGAATATAGGGACTTGTAAAGGTGTTGATGAAAAAAATAAAAAAGGATACTTATTATTTGATAGAGCTATTCTTAAAAAAATACGTAAACACTTTAATCAAGATACAAAATTGAATTTTAGTCATTATGCAGATAGTACAATACCTATTAAAACTCATGTTGATGTTTGGGATAAACCTCCATATATAAGTTGTTTAATTCCAGTTAGCGTAGATTATGATATCAATTTATGTAATCGTGCAAGTACTATAGTAAATGGTGTTGAATACAAATGGTGTCATGGAGATTTAATTTGGTGGGATAGTACTTTGCCTCATAGCAGTAACGATTTTACCTTGACAAATACCAGTAAACAAGGTATAGTAATACACACTTATGTATGATAAAAAATTATTACAAACCGACGGTCTAAATCCACTTAGTGACAGTTTTACACAAAAACTTCGCAAGGAGTGTAATATTGATGTAAATTTAAATTATCAAGAATTTGTCAATAGATCTTCAAACTGGTTGTTAAGTAGCAAGCACCGTAAAATTTCTGGATTAGAAAATTTTCCACATCGAGATATTGTTATGGGATGCAATCACTTTATTGATAATATCCTTATCATGTATGGAAAAACAAATGTGCAGATTTTCGAACACGACTACGGATACTATAAAAAAATACATCCACAAATAGAATATGTCACAGTAGAATCGTTACAGCCAGACAAGCCTTTACTAATGAGCATGCCCTTTACAGGCAAGTTAGGAGTACCTACAAACTGGAATGAAATTGTAGATAGATGCAATAATTTAAATATTGATCTACATTTAGATGGAGCTTGGATGCCTGCTGCATTTAATATAGACTGCGATCTAAATCAACCTTGTATTAAAAGTTTTGCAATGAGCTTTAGTAAAGCAATAGATTTGTCATGGAATAGAATTGGCATACGTTGGCGCAAACACTCTACTATAGATAATATCAGTTTATTTAATGATAGAAAAATGATACCTTATAGTACATTGGGTGTTGCTAACTATTTTATGGATAACACTTCGGTGGATTATTTTATAGATACATATTATGAAAAATATACAGATATATGCAAAACTCTGTGGTTAAGACCTAGTAATATTATACATGCTGCAATGTCTATCGATAGAAAAAAATATTATGGACTTACAGATCTTCTAGTTTCTTAATTCTTTCTTCTAGCTGATCTATTTTTTTAGTAACATGTGGATATTTCTTACGCCATGCATCTTCTGGTTGCTCTAACCATGTCCAGCCATAGCGTTCTACTAAAAAATCTACAGTCATATCAAATTTAGCATACAACCACAAACCTAATCTAGTGCTCTGAAAATACGTGGAAAATGCTAATCCAACTAACGAGCCAGCTATTGCTGTATAAATCCATAGCCTGTCACTGGCCATTCTTTCTATCATTTCCCACATATCATTCTCTCCCTATATGTACTTACTTAGTTTGTCTGCTATTTTTTTATGTCCTAACTTTAAAGGATGACCACCTTCTCCATGCGGAGTTCCATAGACCCATTCTACAAATCCTTCATCTGGAAAGCCAACAAATTTTTCTTTATTCAATCGATTTGTCCAATGTACAATCTCTTCGTCATTTTCATATTTTTTAAAAAGTTCTTCATTGCTAAACGCACTACAGAATATATATTCAACAGAGTTATTATCAAGTACATCTTGCAAGGAGACCATATAACTTAATGTTTTTAAAAATGAATATTTTTCATCGGTATAATTTATATATAGATCTCTGAACCAAGGCATAGCAAATTGATTCCACGGATTCTTTGCAGTTGCCCATCCAGAATTTATCTGTATAGGTCCTGTATAATTTTTATATCTTTGTGCTACTGATGTTGGTATGTTTGTAAATAAATCATAGCGTGTGCATTCACTCCACGATATAATCATATGAGTCGACGATA
>Ga0181591_10002438_pt1 | contig 16016 bp, 8 predicted proteins | sample 071ome_33_FD_133757 | JGI IMG/M metagenome (GOLD analysis project Ga0181591, IMG submission 133757) | Coastal salt marsh microbial communities from the Groves Creek Marsh, Skidaway Island, Georgia - 071412AT metaG (megahit assembly) | ecosystem: Environmental > Aquatic > Marine > Intertidal zone...
CCTCGCGCCCTGCCCGGCGTCGGGTCTGATCGTCCATGGCGAGCAGGATGCGGCCGTGCCGCCGGAAACGGTCTACAAGCTTGTCGAGCGGCTGTCTATCCAGAAGGGCGTTGAAATCAAGGTCGACATCGTTCCCGGGGCCAATCATTTCTTCACCGATCATCTCGACCCGCTGATCGAGCATGTGTCGGCCTATCTTGATGAGGCACTGCCAAAGCCCGCCGAAGCGCCGCTTTTCTGAACGGGAACACGACAGATGACACACCGGTCAGAGCTCATCAGGCTGTTCTCCGAACGCGGATACATCCACCAGGCGACCAATATCGATGGTCTGGATGAACGGGCATCGCAACAGATCATCCCGGCCTATATCGGGTTTGACTGCACCGCCAACAGCCTGCATGTCGGCTCGCTTGTGCAGGTCATGATGCTTCGCGCCCTGCAGCGAACCGGCCACAAACCCATCGTCCTCATGGGCGGTGGCACCACAAAGGTCGGCGATCCGTCCGGCAAGGACGCCGCGCGACCGTTGCTGTCCGAACATGATATCGAACAGAACAAGCAGGGCATTTTTCAGGTCTTCAAAAAATACCTGGCCTTTGGCGACGGGCCGACCGACGCCATCATGGTTGATAACGCATCATGGCTGGATGATTTGGCCTATATCCGCTTCCTGCGCGATTTTGGGCCACATTTTTCAGTCAACCGCATGCTGGCCATGGATTCGGTGAAGCTTCGCCTCGACCGCGAACAACCGCTGTCCTTCCTCGAATTCAACTACGCCATTCTTCAGGCCTATGATTTTCTTGAATTGCGCCGCCGCTATGGGTGCCTGCTGCAGATGGGTGGCTCGGACCAGTGGGGCAATATCGTCAGCGGCATCGACCTGACGCGGCGCGTCGACGCCCAGGAAATCTACGGCCTAACGTCACCGCTGATCACCACGGCATCCGGCGCCAAGATGGGCAAGACCGCCGATGGCGCCATCTGGCTGAACGAGGACCGGCTGTCCACCTTCGATTTCTGGCAGTTCTGGCGCAATACCGAGGATGCCGATGTGGCCCGCTTTCTGGCCCTTTTCACCGAACTGCCGATGGATGAGGTGGCGCGGCTTGGCGCGCTGGAAGGCGCCGAGATCAACGAGGCGAAGATCATTCTCGCCAATGAGGCGACGACCCTCTGCCATGGTGCCGACGCGGCCCGCGCCGCGATGGAAACGGCGCGGCAGACCTTTGCCGGCGGCGGCGTCAGCGAAGGCCTGCCACAAGAAACGGTGTCGGGCGAGGAGGCTTACGGGATGGGTATGATCGCCGCGCTGGTCAAGGTCGGGTTTGCCAAATCCAATGGCGAGGCACGGAGGCTGATCCGCGGTGGCGGAGCCCGTTTGAATGACGTGGCGATCAGCGATGAGGATCATCTGCTGAGCAGTGCCGATTTCAGTGACGGCCGCGCCAAGATCTCGGCCGGCAAGAAACGCCACGCGCTTCTTGTCCTGTCCTGACTGAACATCAGAAACCTAACTGTCTACCTAACTGTCTACCGGGCTGTCTGCTGGGCTGTCTGCCGGGCTATCTGCCGGGTCGTCGGGTTGCGGCCCCAGAATGCGATCGCCCTCGCGGCGGATCCAGGAGGGGCTGAACAGGTCGCGAAGCAGCCCCGGCACGATTGACGCCGGGGTCACCGATGTATCGGGATCATCGACATCGCCTTTAACGCGGAACTGTGTGACAAACAGGCCGGCCTTGTCGATTCCGGTCAGGATTTCCCCGACAAGCGGAATCACACCGATAATCTGGCTCAGGAAACTTGCAGGCACCAGATTGCCGCTGACATCGACGATGCGGGTTGACCGGTCATATTTGCCGACAAACGCCACCGATACCGCCTGACCGCGGCCGGTGACCTGGCGCAGGATCACCTCGCTGCCACGCTTCTCGATCACCGCCTCGCCCCAGGCAAAGCCGGTGCCCTCACCCTCGACCAGATTATACAGTCCGATCGGTGCCAGAACCGAAAAGGCGCGGACCGCGGCCGGCGCCTCGACAACGGAAAAGTTGGTGATCCGCATATTCGTATCAAAATTGTCGTAGCCATCGATGAAACGGGTCTTCAGGAACATCTCGCCCGAGCGGATGGTGTCGGTCACGCGCAGCCCCTTGAGCGTGCCGCCACCATTTTCCGAGGCAAGTGTCAGTTCAGGCACCTTGCCGTCGGCGGCGGTGTAGGTCAGCGTCGTCTCGGCCCCGCCAATGACACCCACACCATTGACGAAATCGCCGCCCTTTCCAAAACTCAGCTGAAGCTCACTCTCGTTGATAAGGGGTTTCTTGTTGTAGATGAGATTGCCGGAGAAGGACGCCTCACCACCACCGCCACCCGCCTTGGTGCCGGTGACATGGCCGCTCAGAGTGATCCCGTCCCCGACGAAAATCTGGTCGGCAAGGATATCGAAGCTGACCGGCCGCCCCTCGCCAATGCCGAGATTGCGGCGCAACGGGACAAGATCAATCTGCACCGCTTCGGCCTCGACCACCCAATGCTGGTTCTCGTCCTGTGACAGCGTCATGGTCCTGATATCATTGCCCGGCCAGGTCAGACGCTCAAACACCGCCTGCGTCAGTCCGAAACTGCCATCGCCACGCTGTCCGAAATCCACCCGCCCGGCAGCTTCAAGACTGCCGGCGACAAGGTCGATATCCTCGATCGAGACAAGCTTCCCCTTGCGAAGGATCAGCCTGGTGGCCACCCGACCTTCTTCGGCTGGCAGCTTCACCCAGGCCAGAGCCGGCACATCGATCGAGGCGTCATTCAGATCAAGCGCGAGCGCGACCTCGAAATCCGCAAGATCGATCCCCGTCGCCAGTTCGATGCGACCACCAAGAGCCCCGTCAATCCGCAGGCCAGTCAGGCGCGAGGCTAGCTTTGCCAGCCCGGACGCATTTGGCGCGTCGGCCTTGATCTGCAATAGATCCCGGTCACGGTCATTCGTCACCACAAAGTCCACCGGCGCGCCGAATATAGTGGCTGTGCCGGAAATTTCGGTTTTGGCTCGTGACAGATGCATGACCAGTTCGGCGTCCCGCGCCATGCCGACCAGCGGCACCCCTTCGAAATTTCCATTCTGTACGATGATATCCGTCTCGACCTCAAGGTCGGCGCGTCGCGGGGTACCACCTGCCGGGAAGCGCGCGCGCAGGTCGACATTGGCCCGTCCGGACATGGCAAGCGCAGCCAGATCGATACCGTCCCCGCTGCCATAGCCAAGCGCCGCCGCGATCTCCGCAACCCGCGCAAGATCGCTGTCGACGGTCGACACAGCAAGCATCGCCCGGCCCTCTCCGGCAGCGCCGCCACGCTGATAGGTCACCTTTGACGGCAGGCCAAACAGCGTGGCATCACCGCGGATCTGGAATTGCGATCTGTCGACGGTGAAGTTGACATTTGCCTCTCGTGCCTCGGCATCGAGCGGCAGGTTGGTAAAGGTTCCGTTGCTTACACTGCCCTCAACCTCGAACCCGATATCGGTTGGCTTGAGCTTGCGACGAACAGGAAAACTCGTTCTGAGAACAAGCTCGCTCTGGCCGGTGGCCTTGACTTTCATCAGGTCACTGCTCTTGCCACCAAAACCGAAGCGTGACGCGACGCGGATGGCTTCACCAATATCTCCTGCAAGGCGCAGATCGGTGCGCCCCATCGCCGGCTTGCCGCCAATGACGGGGACGATTTCCACCTTGCCCGTCGACAGTTCAAGGCCCTCCACACGGCCTTCGGTCAGGATGATCTCACCGCGATTGTCGGCAATGGTCAGACGGCCATCAAGATTGGTGAAGGCAGGCAGTTTCGCGTTCAACTCAAGGCGGGCATCACGCATCGTCACCGTCCCGTCGAGGCGCGAGATTCGCGGCCGCTCCCCGGTGAAATCGCTGATCACCTGAAGCCGGATATCCTCGACCCGCCCCTGCGGCATCTTCTGCCCGACCCAGTTTCTGGTCTTGCTGACAAGCCATTGCGGCCAGATAGCGTGGAATGTGCGGACATCCATGGCCCCGGCCACGATCTTCAGATCGGTTTCCGAAATGGCCCACCCATCGCTGAGGAACAGATCGCCACTGACACCGACACTGCCGCCATCGGCCAGCGTCAGGCTGATATCCTGCAAGGCGAATTTGCTGCCCTGCAGCGCGGCGTTGATCTGGACACGGGTCAAAGGCAAGGGTGTGTCGCGATCAACAACCTTCAAACTGCCGTCACCGACACCGACTGACAGGGCCAGCGCCTCGACGACGCCTCGCGGGCCAAGGCGAAGCGTGATATTGCCGTCGGCAACACCGGTCAGCCGCTCATATTGCTGCGCCCCGACATCAACCAGCACATCGCGGACAGCCGATGCAAGGTCAAGCTGCACAATTTCCAGCGCGGCACCATCCCGCTGGAAACCGCCCCTCACTTTCAGCTCGAAATTCTCAAGCCGTCCACCGGCGGCCCTTTGCATCAGCGCGGCCCGCACCCCGGAGGCGAGCCCGGCAGGCCAGTCTTCATAAATGCCTTCTATCGGCCATCGGTCGCCGCGAAGGCGAAGCGCAAGTTGCGGTACATCATCGCGAAGCCCACGCAGGTCTCCTGACAATGCGACCGTCCGGCCATCGTTGAGAACAAGTTCACCCTGCGCCAGCGACAATTCACCGGCACCGTGGTTGTAGCCCATCACCACCGACGCGGTGTCATATGCGAGGACGGGAAGTCCGACGTTTGTAAGGTCAAGACGACCCTCGATCGCCACGATATCCATATCTGTCACATCCAGCACACCGGCGCTGATTGACAGGTTGGCGGTCCCGGACAGCCGGCCAGCCTCACCAAGCGCCAGCGGAATTTGTGGTGAGATCGCGGGTAAGCCGGCGGTGGTGAACTCATCCAGTTTGGCATCAATCCGAAAATCCTTCCGGACCAGATCGCCAATGGCCGACACCGACAGGATTCCGGCTGATGCACCGCCAATCAGACGTTCGCCCTCGACAAGGCCTACAAAGGTGCCATCCGCCGCCGCGGCAAATTCGAATTCCACATTCTCGAAGCGAACCGGTGCAGCCTCTCCCGCCGGGTCACGCAGCGTCAAACCGGCCGCGGCAAGGGTGATCTGACGTCCTGCCATATTGTCATCGCCGGTACCGTCAACCGGTGCGGCGACAATTGCTGCCAATGCGCCAAGCGGCGAGGCGCGCAAGCGTTCGGGATCAAGCGTGAGATCGAGATCAAGGCCTGTCAGCACGATATCGGACGGCGCCCACTGCAACAGTGCGCGCGGTGTCATGACAATGCTTGCCTGTGGAACTGTCAGCGAATTGCCGTCAAGGGTGAGAGCCACATCGGATGCAAGGACCGTCAGCGTGAAAGATGGCAGTTGAACCTCAAAACCGACATCTGCAACCGCAACCGGCGCCCCGCCAAGGCGCTTGCTGAGTTCGGCCTGAAGGAACCCGGCAAGGCCACCAGCGTTGGCAATATAGACAAAAGGGGTGGCGATACCCGCCAGGACAAGCGCCAGCAAACCAAGCAGCACAAACCGCAACATGCGACGTCGCGGTTTCGCCCCGGTCTCTTTTGACTGTGTTCCCTGCACCATACCGGCCCTGCCAGCGCCCGTTCAATGCGCCGTTTGTATCATGTCGCTTGGTGACTGTCTTGCGATCATTGAAAGCCTTCCCATCTTACCGGCAGACATCGAATTCCGGCCACCCATCACAGATCGTGGCCACGGACAAGACCCCAGAGCACAGGAGACAACCACCATGCTTGAAACAGGCACAAAAGTACCTTCCTTTACCATTCCGACCAATACCGGTTCTTTCTCGATGGCAGACAAGGCTGGCAAGAATGTGGTCATTTTCTTTTTCCCGCGCGCCGACACCAGCGGATGCACGAAGGAAGCTGTTGCCTTTTCCGGGCTCCTGGCCGATTTCACGGCAGCAGGCTGCGAGGTGATCGGCATTTCAAAGGATACGGCGGCGAAGCAGGGTAAATTCCGCGCCAAGCACGGCCTGACCTGTGAACTTGGCGCCGATAACGCGACTGATATCTGCGAGACGTTCGGTGTCTGGGTCGAGAAATCGATGTATGGCCGGACCTATATGGGCATCCAGCGCGCCACCTTTCTCATCGATGGTACGGGCACGATTGCCGAGGTCTGGCCAAAGGTGAAGGTGGCGGGCCATGCCGAGGAGGTGCTGGCGCACGCGCAAGCGCTCTGACAGCGCGCCTCAGCTGTCGCGCTGCGCCCCGACCCGCGCCGCCAGGCTGGCCTCGACGAAATCATCGAGGTCACCGTCAAGAACCGCCCCGGCATTGCCCTTTTCGATGCTGGTGCGAAGATCCTTCACCATCTGGTAGGGATGCAGCACATAGGACCTGATCTGGTTTCCCCAGCCTATATCGGTCTTTGACGAGGCCGCGTCATTCGCCGCCTCCTCGCGCTTCTGGAGCTCAAGCTCGTAAAGACGCGCCTTCAGCATGTTCAGCGCGGTGGCGCGGTTGCGATGTTGCGAGCGGTCATTCTGGCATTGCACCACGATATTGGTCGGCAGATGGGTGATCCGGATCGCTGAATCCGTCTTGTTGACATGCTGTCCGCCGGCTCCGGAGGCGCGGTAGGTGTCGACACGCAGATCCTTGTCCTCGATCTCGATCTCGATATCATCATCGACGACCGGATAGACCCAGGCGCTTGCAAAGCTGGTGTGCCGCCGGGCCGAGCTGTCATAGGGCGAGATCCGGACAAGCCTGTGGACACCCGATTCCGTCTTCAGCCAGCCATAGGCATTGTCGCCCTCGATCCGCATCGTGACCGATTTGATGCCGGCCTCTTCACCGGCGCTCTCCTCGATCATCTGCAGCTTGAAGCCACGACGCTCGCACCAGCGGCTATACATACGTACCAGCATGGCGGCCCAGTCCTGGGCCTCGGTCCCGCCGGCACCGGCGTGAATTTCCAGAAAGCAGTCATTGCCGTCAGCCTCTCCCGACAGCAGGCTTTCAAGCTGCCGCTTCTCGGCCAGTGTCACCAGCTCCGCCAGCGACGCCTCGGCCTCGGCGACAACCTCCTCGTCGCCCTCCATCTCACCAAGCTCGATAAGCCCGGTCGCGTCATCAAGTTCGGTCTGAAGCGCAGTGATCGCCTCGATCTGGCGTTGCAAGCGGTTCTTCTCGCGCATCGCCTCCTGGGCGGCGGCCTGATCATTCCAGAAATCACCCTCGGCGCTCAGCGCTTCGAGCTCGGCAAGGCGCGCTGTCGCAGCCTCGAAATCGACATGCTTCCTGAGAAGGTCGATGGCCGTCGTGATGATATCGATCTGGGCTTGCGTTTCGGCTTGCATATACTGTCCCATCATTCTGCCGAGCCAGCCCCGACGCGGCTAGAAGTAGCGCGACGGCCATTGACTGACAAGCGTTAAGCCGTGACCGCACGTCGCCAGCCAGCCCGACCGGAGGAGGCCAGCCTCAGAACAGGCCCGGCGTGGTGATCTCATCGGACGGGGCGGCGCGAACCGCGCTTCCCGGCACATCGATCAATATACCCCCTGGACGCTGGCCGGGCTTGAACACCTCGAAGATGGCTTTCTCGTGATTGGGAAGAACGCGCTCACCCGTTTCCGCGTTCACCGGGATGATGGTGATGCCGCTTGGGCGCCGGAACGGAATGACCGGCCTGTCGGCCTGGGCGGCGGCGACGAAATCACCAAAAATCGGCACCGCCACGGTCGAGCCTGTCTCCCGCTTGCCAAGCTGGCGCGGTGTGTCATAGCCGACAAACACGCCGATGGCGAGATCCGGTGTGAACCCTATGAACCAGCCATTGGTGTTGTCATTGGTGGTGCCTGTCTTGCCGGCCACGGTCAGGTTCAGTTCGGCGATGCGCCGGCCAGTGCCGCGTTTGATGACCCCCTCGAGCATCGAGACCATCTGGAAAGCCGATGCCGGCGATGTCAGCTGTTCACGCGTGTCGGCCAGTGTGGGAATCTCCTGGCCAGCCCACCCATCCTCGGCGCGGCAGGCCGCGCAGTCACGCTCATCATGCCGATAGATTGTCTCGCCATGGCGGTTCTGGATCCGGTCGATCAGGCTCGGCGTGATCTTCTTGCCGCCATTGACAAGCATGCCGTAGGCCGAGGTCAGCCTAAGCAGGGTCGTCTCGCCAGCGCCAAGCGACATCGATAGCAAGGGTGGCAGGTTCTGGTTCAACCCGAATTTGCGCGCATATTCCTGAATTTCCTCCATACCAAGACTCATCGCAAGACGCGCTGTCATCAGGTTGCGCGACTTCTCGATACCGACACGCATGATCGACGGACCATAAAAACGACGTGTGTAGTTGGCCGGTTTCCATTTTGGCTTGCCCCGCCCCTGATCCACCACCAGCGGGGCATCGAGAATGCGTGTTGTCGGGTTGTAGCCCTGATCGAGCGCCGCCAGATAGACAAACGGCTTGAAGGCCGATCCGGGCTGGCGAAGCGCCTGCACCGCGCGGTTGAATTCGGACTCCGCGTAATTATAGCCGCCACTCATCGCCAGCAGCCGTCCGGTATGCGGATCAAGGGCGACAATCGCCCCTTCGACAAGCGGCCGCTGCGACAGTGACATGTCTGCCGGACCCGGCTCGAACCCGTCGCGGATCAGGTCAGGCGTGGCCGTTGGCGGCTGCACCATGACGATGTCACCGACCGACAACGCATCCCGCAGGTCCTTCAGAGGCGGCGGCCGCACGCCGTCTTCACGGCGCGGTGGATAGGCCCAGAAGGCAAGCTTGAAGGGGATACGCGCCTGCCGCCCCTCAACATGGATTTCAGCTTCATCACTGCTGACATCGGTCACCAGCGCGGCGAAATGATCATCCGGCATTACCTTCTGATAACCGGCCAGAACCTCGTCAATGTCGCCTTCGCCAACATGTCTGCCAAGCGGGCCGCGCCATCCCTGACGCCGGTCAAGTGCCTCGAGGCCGCGCTCAAGCGCCATCCGTGCCGCTTCCTGCAGGGTCGGGTCGAGAGTCGTTCGCACCGACAGGCCGCCGGTATAGAGCATATCCTCGCCGAACATGGCGACGACCTCGCGCCGCACCTCCTCGGCGAAATAGGGCGCATCGATTGAATCAAACCCGCTTCTGCTGACGACGGTCAGCGGCACCGCGACGGCCTCCATCCGCTCGGCCTCGGTGATGAACCCGTTCTGTTGCATTTCGCCCAGAACCCAGTCCCGGCGGATGGTCGCTGATTTTATCCGGCGTGTCGGATGATAATTCGATGGCGCCTTTGGCAGCGCCGCCAGATAGGCCATCTCTTCAAGCGTCAGCCGGTCGAGCGGCTTGTCGAAATAATTCAGCGACGCCGCCGCCACGCCGTAGCTTCCCTGACCAAGATAGATTTCGTTCAGATAGAGGGCGAGGATCTGCTCCTTGGTGAAGGCCCGCTCCATGCGAAAGGACAGAATGGCTTCCTTGATCTTGCGGTCGATCGACACCTCGTTGGTCAGCAGGAAGTTCTTCGCCACCTGCTGGGTGATGGTCGAGGCGCCAATCGGCCGGCGGCCGGTGCCGTAATTGCGAACATTGGTCACAACGGCCCGCAGCAGCGCCCGCGGATCAATGCCGAAATGCGAATAGAAGGCCTTGTCCTCGGCCGACAGGAACGCCTGAATGAGGCGTGGCGGCATTGCCTCGACCGGCATGAAGACCCGTTTCTCGCGGGCATGTTCGGCGATCAACGCACCGTTGCCGGCATGAATACGGGTGGCGACCGGCGGTTCATACCGGGCCAGCTGGTGATAGTCGGGAAGTTCCTTGCCATAGGTCCAGAAAATCCACAGAACGCCGGCAGCGGCAGCAACAAGGCCGAGGAACAGAAGGCTGAAAAGCACCGTTACGACACCGGCAAACCGCATGAAGAAGGATTTCCTGCGGCGCCTCGGCACCGAGTCGGTCAGCTCGAGCGCGTCGGTCCCGTCACGATTGTCGGCGGTGTCACCCATTCCCCTGCCAGTCACCTTTCGCGTCACTCCTGCGGACCATATTCGACCAGATATGCGACGATGGCGCGGCTCAGCCTTTCGGTCAGCTTTGTGCGATATTCCGCAGTCTTCAGGTTGGCCTCATCCTGCCGGTTAGTGATGAATCCCATTTCGACCAGCACAGATGGCATGTCAGGAGCTTTTAACACGGCAAATCCGGCAAAACGATGGCCCCGCTTGTCGCCGCCGGGCATATCACGGATATGGCGCAGGATGGTGCTTGCCAGATAGGTCGACTGGTTCATCGATTCACGCTGGAACATGCGCAGCAATTCATCGGCGGCCTCGGGATCCTCGACCGCCAGATCGGGGCCGCCGATCAGGTCGGCCCTGTTCTCGTTCCGCGCCAGCATTTCGGCTTCCTTGTCCGACGCCGTGTCGGACAGGGTGAAGACCGAGATCCCACGCGCCTTGCTGGATGGCGCGGCATCGGCATGCAACGAGATGAATATATCAGCCTGCTGCCGGCGTGCCAGATTGATGCGCTGACGCAGTTTCAGATACCGGTCATCGGAGCGCGACAGGACCGGGTTGATCACCCCGGTTGCCTTCAGCTGGCGCGCCAGTTCGGTGGCGGCGGCCAGCGTGATATGTTTTTCCTGTGTCTTCGACTTGCCAATCGCGCCGGGATCCTTGCCACCATGACCGGCATCGATGAACACTGTCCATTTTTTGCGGGATGGGGGCGGTGCGGGCGATGCGGATGACACTTTGCTGTCAGCGGTGGCAGGCTGCCCTGTTTGCGGCGTGCCAGCCTGCTGGCTGGCTGGGGAAGCCGTATCGCCATAACCGCGCAGCCCCTCGCGCGCCAGCGTCTTTGCCGCAACCTGAAACGCCGTCTGCCCCTTGTCCGCCAGATCAAAAACCAGCCGATGACCGCGACCATCGCCAGCCGGCAGGGCAAAACGCCGCACCGGCGCCGCCGGCGCTGCCATCTCGATCACCACACGGCCGGTTTGCGCATCGAGCCTGCCATAGCGATAGGCGGTCGCCGGGGCGGCACCAAGATTGCCGCTCTTCGGCACATCCGCAACCCGCCAGTCAGCATTCGGGATGTCGACGACAAAGCGATAGGGGTCGGCAAGCAGTGTCAGTTTCGCCGGCACCGGCCGATCAGTCTCGACCACCACACGAAGCGCCCGCTGCCCGTCAATCTCGACCCCGCCGATGCGCAGGCCGGTGATCGCGCTGTCCGCCGCCAGAACATGGCCGGAAGCCAGAACCGAAGCGGCAAGAATCATCATGGTCAGCAAGCTTGCGGCCAGCGGGCGTGTAAGTCGGCAAAACCTGTTCGGCGTCACTCTGTTTCCAACCCCCGGTAGCGCAATCCCGGGACAAAACACCCGGTGGCGGCACATGACTCGATTTAACGTTATTGGCATTTTGCTTTTTGGGTGTATATAGTCAACCTTAGCAGTGAGCGACCGCGCTGAGGCGCGACCCGGCCACCCCCAAACAGGATGGTCGGGTCCCCGAACAGGCAAGTGGCGCCCAGTTGATCGATCACAGCGTGACAGAAGTATCCCTCGGGCGATACCGCCCCGAGCAGCTATGCCAGACCATTCATGATGTCCCGCGGCTGCCGGCTTGTGCGACAGGCGCCCGATACCATTTTGTGAACCTTTCGTGGGACCGAACCATGACACATCCAACCGCGCAGAACCTGTCGATGGCGATCCGCCAGGCAGCGCTTTTGCGTGATGGCTGTCATGTGATGCCCGCGAACCAACATCCCCCACATTGCCGGCAGGCGATCCACGAAATGCGATCACCGGCAGATGTGGCTGGAAAGAGACATCTCTATGACAAAAAGATTACTTATCGACGGCCGACAGGCCGAAGAAACACGGGTTGTCCTGCTGAGCGGCACCCGCATTGAGGATTTCGATTACGAGACCGAAAACCGCAAGCAACTCAAAGGCAATGTATATCTGGCCCGCGTAACGCGTGTCGAACCATCGCTTCAGGCCGCCTTTGTTGAATATGGCGGCAATCGCCAGGGGTTCCTGGCATTCAGCGAAATCCACCCCGATTACTATCGTATTCCGGTCGAGGACCGCGAGGCGCTTGTCCAGGCCGAGCGTGACTCCGAAGATGATGAGGATGGCGCGCCGGAAGCCGACGGCACGCCCGAGACCGTTGGCGGTGAGGGTGCCGATGAAGAAGACATCAGGCCACGCCGCCATGTCCGCAGATACAAAATCCAGGAAGTGGTGTCGCGCAAGCAGATCATGCTGGTGCAGGTCGTCAAGGAAGAACGCGGCAACAAGGGCGCGGCGCTGACAACCTACCTGTCGCTTGCCGGTCGCTATTGCGTGCTGATGCCGAACTCGACACGGCGCGGCGGTGTCAGCCGCAAGATCACCAACGCTGCCGACAGGAAGCGGTTGAAGACGATCGTCGGCGGCCTCGATGTGCAGGATGGCATGGCTGTCATCGTGCGGACGGCCGGCGCCAAACGGACCAAGACCGAGATCGCCCGCGACTATGCTTATCTCTCGAAATTGTGGGATGAAATCCGCACAAAGACGCTGGAATCACAGGCACCAAGCCTGATCCATGAGGAAGGCGATCTGGTCAAGCGCTCGATCCGTGATCTCTACACCAGCGAGGTCGACGAGGTTCTTGTCGAGGGCGAGGATGCCTACAAGCAAGCCCGCGGGCAGATGAAGATGCTGATCCCGAGCCATGTGAAACGTGTGCAGAAATATGAGGACGCGCTTCCCATCTTCCAGCGCTATCAGGTTGAACAGCAGATGGACACGATCCACAGCCCGCAGGTCACATTGCGGTCAGGTGGCTATCTTGTCATCAACCAGACCGAGGCGCTGGTCGCCATCGATGTCAACTCCGGGCGCTCGACCCGCGAGCGCAATATCGAGGAAACGGCGCTGAAAACGAATCTCGAGGCAGCCGACGAACTGGCGAGGCAGCTTCGCCTTCGCGACCTGTCGGGCCTGATCGTTGTCGACTTCATCGATATGGAGGACAACAGGAACCAGCAGGCGGTCGAGCGTCGCATGAAGGACGCAATGCGCAACGACCGGGCGCGCATTCAGATCGGGTCAATCAGCCATTTCGGTCTTCTGGAAATGTCACGCCAGCGGTTGCGGCTCAGCTTCAATGAATCGATCAGCTCGGTGTGCCCGCATTGTGAGGGGTCGGGCCGGGTCCGGTCGGTCGAAACGGCCGCGCTGCAAATGCTGCGCGTGATCGAGGACGAGGCTTCGAAGGGCCGCATGGACGAGCTTCGGGTGACCATCAACCGCGATGTCGCGCTCTATATCCTGAACCACAAACGTGACGCCATCAGCGCGCTGGAGGAGCGGTTCGAGATGCGGATCGTGATCCTCGCCGGTGACAGTCTGATCGCGACCGAGCATGAGGCCGAGCGGATCGGCTTCCAGGGCAACAACAACCGCAAGCAGGCAAAGCCGGCCAAAAAGGAAGCGGCGCCGGCTGAAAGCAGCGATGAAGAGACGCCGGACAGCGCGGATGCGGATGACGAAAACGGTGAGGACGACCAGCCGAAACGGCGCAAACGCGGCCGCCGCGGTGGCCGTCGCCGGCGGCGGCGCGGCGGTGAGGCTGGCGATAACGCGGTCGAGGCGTCCGCTGACGATGCGGCAGATTCGCCTGCGAATGATGACGAACCGGTTGCCGCCGACAGTGCTGCCACCGAGGTGGAAGCCGTGTCCGATGATGGCGAGAGCGATCCTGTAGCAAAGACGCGGGGCAAGTCGCGTGGCCGGTCGCGCGGCCGCAAGACAGGCGATGCCGTTGCCGTTGAGAACAGCACCGATACGCCCGGGGCCACCGACGTCACCGATGCCAACGACGCCGAGGCCGGTCCGGCAGGTGACGCCGAGGCCGAGGCCAAACCGAAACGGCGCACTCGCAAGAAGGCCGCCAAGGCTGCCGCGACATCGAGCAATGACGCACAGGCTGAAGAAGCCGGCGCTGACACCGGCGATGAAGCCACATCCGGGGATGAAGCCACATCCGGGGATGAAGCACCAGCAAAGAAGGCTCGCAAAAAAGCTGCGAAGTCGGCCGGCACGACCAAAAAGAAGGCTGCCAAGAAAGCCGCGAAGAAGGCAGCAAAGGCCAAGTCGGCAGACGATGCCCCGGTTGCTGAAACAGCGGCAGCCGAGACGCCGGCACCGGATGGCGGGGATGATGGCGAGGCCGCCACGTCACGCGCACCGATCAGCTCGGCGCCGCAGGATGTCATCGAGGTTGGCCAGAACGACCCGTCGACAAAGCGCAAAGGGTGGTGGAACCGCGGCTGACGCCCTCGACGGGCCTATTGCCCGGCCAGAAATTTTGGAAGCCAGTCGTTGATTCTGCGGCTGGCTTCTTTCATGTCCGCTGTGCTGCCGGCAAAGGACAGTCGCAGATGCCGGTGTCCCTGTTCGCGGTCGAAATCAATTCCCGGGGTACAGGCAACATGCGCCTCGCGGAGCATCGCATCGGCCAGCGCCATCGAATCCGGCGTCCTCATGCCAAGATGGCTGATATCCGCATAGAGGTAGAAGGCCCCGTCCGACGGGGCGATATCACCCAGAAACGTCTCGGGAAGATCGCGGATCAGGATGTCGCGGTTCTCGCGGTATCTTTCGACATGCCGGTCAAGCACAGCATAGTCATCGAACGCGGCCAGGGCCCCGGCCTGCATTGGACGCGGCGGCCCGATATAGAGATTTTGCGCCAGCCGCTCGACCGTTTCCAGCAGCTCCGGTGGAACGATCGCCCAGCCGACACGCCAGCCTGTCATGCAATAATATTTCGAGAAGGAATTGACGATGATGGCACTGTCGCTGAAGGACAGCGCGGTGGCCGGACAGCCGGTGAAGGTCAGCCCATGGTATATTTCATCCATGATCAGACGCACACCGTTGCGATCACACCACTCACAGATGGATTTCACCTCGTCATCCGACATCACCACCCCGGTCGGGTTGGCCGGGCTGGCAAGCAGGATCCCGTCCGGGAGCGGCGCCCCGTTGGCTGCCAGCGCCTCGAGATCGGGAACCCAGCCTTGCTCGGCGCGGGCCGGCAGCAGGACCGGCTCGATGCCCAGCGCCAGCATCAGATTGCGATAGGCCGGATAGCCCGGCGTTGCCAGCGCGATCCGGTCACCACGATCAAAAGCGGCAAGGAAGGCCAGCGCGAAGGCAAGCGATGATCCGGGGGTGATGACGACCCGGTCAGGATCGGTCGTGACACCATAGAAATCAGCATAATGCGCGGCAATGCGCCGGCGCAGCGCTGTCTCGCCAAAAGCCAGCGAATAGCCATGTGTCGAGGTCTGCGCCAACGCATCTGCCAACGCCCTGTTGACCGCCTCGGGCGGCGGTGAGGATGGCTGGCCAAGCTCCAGATGGATCACATCCGCGCCTGTCGCCTCAAGCTGGCTCGAGGCATTCATCACCGCCATGGCGAGAAAGGCAGGAACCGCATTCGTCGAGGTCGTCTTCAACGGCATAACATGGAATCCATATTGATGAGGGCCATGATGGCGCTTGTTCACGGCAGCGTGATAACAGATAGGCCGCGAAAGTGCCACAAATGTGCGATAATTACTGCGCACGTCAAAGCTAGCGAACTGGAAATTCGATGATCAGCCTCTTCAGAACCGGCCGATTGCACATCATCGCCCTGGTGATATCGGGGCTTGTCTTCGTCGCCAGCATGTCGGCATCGGCAGGCATGATCCGCGACACCGAGATCGAGGCCGGGCTTCGCGACATGCTGGAACCGCTGGAGGTCGCGGCAGGCTACCCTGCCGGCAGCGTTGATGTACGTGTTATTCTCGATCCCAGCTATAACGCCTTTGTCGCCGGCAAGCAGCTTATCTATATCCATTCGGGGCTGATTGTTGAAACAACATCCTCGCTTGAGACCATCGGCGTGATGGCTCACGAGCTTGGCCATATCAAGGAAGGCCATGTTCAACG
>Ga0181591_10002443_pt1 | contig 15995 bp, 35 predicted proteins | sample 071ome_33_FD_133757 | JGI IMG/M metagenome (GOLD analysis project Ga0181591, IMG submission 133757) | Coastal salt marsh microbial communities from the Groves Creek Marsh, Skidaway Island, Georgia - 071412AT metaG (megahit assembly) | ecosystem: Environmental > Aquatic > Marine > Intertidal...
AACCATGGTGATCCTCAGAGAGGTAATCATGCAACCAGAGGACAAAATGGTACAATGTACATCCGTTATAAAACATCACCATAGGTTAAAAACATGAGTAGTCTTAACACCAAATATAACATTGAAACTAATGATTGGCATGTTGAGTATTGGGATCATGAACCCAATAATCATGTCATCAGAATGGGTATGACTGATGGAAGTCCTGTTGGGACCAATATCTATTTCTATGGACTTAGTTTTGGTTATGATATTATTGAAGTATCATCTGGTTCTACAGTAATTGAAAGAACCTATCCCACGGAAGGTCATACATTAGTTTGCTCTGATCAAGAGTATCTAGAGGAAGATGGTATTGTTCTGAAGAGAAATACTCAATACAGAGCAAGATTCTGGGCATGTCATAGAGAAGATACCTACGAAACTGCGTTGGAGTTTATCACTCCAAATGGTGTTGTAAACTACCAAAACTTCAATTATAATGAAGAGACTAATGTGTACGAACCACCAACTAATCCACCAGATGACGGAAACGTTTATATCTGGAATGATACTACTGGTCAGTGGGATGCATTTGTAGATGATCCTAACGAACCTGAAGTTGGTTTGAATAACTACACTGAACAGGGTGGTGAAGCAGATTATCAACACAATGAAGAAGATAAGTATGAGCGTGTTGATGATCCAAACGCAGAGAGAACCATTCAAGGTGGTAGAACACCTAACTGGCAGACAATTCACTCAACGCCTGAGGGATACGCCGAAAGGACCGAACAAGGGTATTGATACAGAACACAACAAGCAAGCAGGGGGGTTGACAGACCCCCCTTTTTAATGTACTATATACAAGTAGTTCACTTACGAGGTTCCTTACAAACAAATGGGTCGTACTTATCGCCGTGATGACCATCACAATTCCTGGGGCAAATCCCTTCGAGATAAGCGTCAACGCTCCAAGTCTGAGCGTTTCCGTGATAAAGATGGTGAACAGTATGCAGGTAAAAAGCGCAACAAGAAGTTCAATCAGACCGATTCTTACTACTACGAAGAGGAGAACTTTTGATGGATCCCGAACTGCAATCCGACAACATCACTGAAGCAACAGAAGAAGAATGGGAAGATTTTTGGGAGAATGAAGATTTATATGATGACTATGCCACAACTGACATTGACATCGACTACACCACACAAGACTAACCATGACTGCACTTCTTGAAAAACTAACTGTCGCTGAACGAGAGTTTCTAGTCAATGTACTGCTTGACTGGGATAAAAATACCAAGCAACCCACATCTAAAGAACGTAAGATGTGGAACAAACTAATTTCAATTATCGACCCTTACACTACTAAATAATGACTTCTTACAACCCCGTTAACATTGACCGCGCTAACAATCGTGAGTCCCAACTCCCTGAGATGGACATCAATATGATTGATGAGCGTAATAATCTCTATACTATTCAGGATCAATATCTTGAGAGTTGGAATCAAGAACTGAAGGAAGTTTATCCCTTCCGTATCAGTCGAATGCAAAAGTCGGGCAAAGGGTTTGGTAAACCTCAAGAACTTGATACTATCAATCATAAGGTCATTTTCCATCATCTTAGGGATAATGTAATCTCTGAAGAGGGAACATATGACATTGATGCTATTACGCACTCCCCAATCATCACCCAGGACGAGAATGGTGAGATCACACAGAATCCTTTCATGGGTCTGTTCTTCTTCCGTACCGTTCTTACCTCAGAGTTTGAATATAAGAATGGTGAGATTAACTATCTCCCAATCAAAGAAACTGATGTTCTGTTCTACCCTTGTTCCAAAGAACTGCAAGGTATTCAAGTAGTTGACTCTGCTAATATGCTTGAGATTCTTTGTGGTGATGATGCAAGTATTGAAGATGATATGAAGAATGAACTCTCTGAGTTCATCAAGAGTGTATATGCAAATGCTTGCGAAGAATCGAAGCGTATTTTTACTGGTAAAACTTTACCTGAGGTGATTGAGTGTATCGATAAGATCACTTATGTACGAGAACGTTAATGATTTCTGAGACAAATCTTGCAGTAATTTTAACTATACTGATTATCGGTTGGTGCTATCTGGAGAGTCCAGAGGGCACTAATCGACTTTTTGTTTATATCAATCTTCAAATCTCACTTTTATACATTAGAATTATAAGAATCTATTTCAAATGGAAACTCCTCAAAGATCTAAATAAGATGAACAGGGATCTGGGTTTGCCAGAGATCCCCTGGAACAGAGACAAGATCAAGGATTGACAGATCCGCCAAACCATCCTACTATTTGAACGACCAACACCCACACTATGAACGACACTGATTTCTACACCATGCTGTCTGGCAACCATGATATTTTGAATAACATGTATGACCAGTATCAGGAACAAGAGGACTGGACTGAATCTATTCTTGGTGATGAAGAAGAAATTGTACGGCAACTGAATGACGCATTATGATATGCTGGTAGACACTATCTCACAACATCTTCATGAGGTGTATAAATGTGAGGAGTGGAATGACGAAACAGCAAAGCAACAATCGCATAAAATTCTTGAAACTGTGGAAGAATTTAAGAAGAATCGTTATCCTAAACGATGGAGGGCAACAGACTAATGACCAAATTTCAATATAGAATTAATGAGAGGGTAGATGAGATCATCTGGCAAAGAGATGATTGTCCAGAACATATTGAATGCGTTGTTAGACGCAACGATCAGTCATCAGGTAGACTGATTGTTCGCAATAAAGATACGGACGAAACCCTAGTAAAGATCGATACTTGGATGCTAACTTATGGTGCCCAATTCGGTCCAGATCAAGATCAAGTCAAAGATTGGATTGACTTCACCACACCATTCGTAGAGGCAGCAAAAAATGGACGTAAACTTGACTACGCAGCAATGGAAGAGTATCTTCGATTCAGTCCGCAGGCACCAGATTAATCAAATTGTCGGCAGCAAATTCTATCAAGAGGATGAAGAGATCCTCCAAGCAATCTACGATTTAGCACATAATGAAAATTCCAAATAATGAGAATCCTCCATACATTGTGATCGATGGATTTCTATCCACACGATACTTTGATATGATCTATGAGCAGGTATTGACTGATAACTTCCCTTGGTATTATCGAGGGAACATTACTAATCTAGATCGGCACGATAAGTCTGAGCAATGGAATAAACTGGCAGAAAAGAATCAGAAGTATTCTTTTGGTTTTGAACATGCAATCACTGATCGTTCTGGTGCTAGATTGTCTGACATGTATGCAACTTTGACAGGATTTTATAGTGATCTCTTGGATCTAACTGGTGCTAGGAATCTTGCTAAGTCTCGTCTGGACATGACAACGATCTGTCCTGAGGGATATACTCACACCCCACACGTCGATCTTTACGAACCACACCTGGCAAGTGTATTCTACTTGACAAATTCGGACGGTCCCACTACACTGTATGACGAGAGGGTTTATTCCTTCGAGTCCTACATGAACGACATCAGTTTTGACAATCTTAAGGTTCTCACTGAGGTTGAACCAAAGGAGAACCGATTGTTAATTTTTGATGGCGAACTATTGCACACTGGCAGTTCTCCTGCTACACATAAGAACAGAGTTATTATTAACACTGACCTCCGAACCACATGAACATTTTCGTTGTTGACGAGCATCCTGGTCGTGCTGCTAGGGTTTTACCTGATAAGCACATTGTCAAGATGCCTTTAGAATGTTGCCAAATGTTGTCTATCATCTACAGCAAATGGTATTACAACTGGGGTACACTGCCAAAGGCAGATGGCACCCCCTATGCAACTGCTAAGGGTGCATTTCGTAATCACCCATGCACAATCTGGGCAGCACAGAATCATTTCAATACTGCCTGGTTAATTGCACACGGCATTGCATTGTCAAGCGAATATAAATATCGTTATGGCAAGGTACATTCTTGCAACAAAACTTTGTTTGAAGCAAAGAAAATCTTTCATCGCAACTCAAAGAAAGCAATTATTTGTTATGGCATGGCAGAAAATTTTGCTCGTGCTATGCCTGACGAGTTCAAATTAGATCGTACAATTAGTACGACAGATGCATACAAAATGTATGTTTCTAGCAAACCATGGGTAAAAGATAATTACCTTAGAAAACCAGAAAGAAAACCAGAGTGGTTATGATGAAAGTTTGGAGAGTTTGGGCAAAAGCATTAGGAGAAAAAACAGGGAAAAATGACAGAGAGGCAGATGCAGTTGCTCGCATACGGACTTTTATATTTTTCACTTATCTTATCACTAATGTTGCCATTGTTGCAAACGCAATAAGACATTGGGACGATGCAAAGAAACCACAGGTAATTATTCATGAGTTTAGATTACAAGATCCATCCCTATGATAAGTGGATGACCGAATGGAGTTATTATGTTGGTGAAGAAGATCTTGGCAAGATTAGAATCTTCAAGACACGCTTTGGACTACATACAAGTGTGCATGAAGATGGACATCAACTAATAACATGTGTCGAATTTGATACATGTAAAACCATGACGTATTGGCATCTAAAGTGGAAGCGTGATGGTTATGATGGAGAGTTAGCAGTATTCGATGGAGTTGTCGGCGGTAAATTATGAATAAGATCTTAATTGTAGGTGGTGGCACTGCTGGTAAAACTACCGCACTTATTCTCAAAACAAGATTTCCACATATTGACATTCATATTGTGGAGTCAACTAAAGTTGGAATCGTAGGTGTTGGTGAAGGATCTACAGAACATTGGGCAGACTTCTGTAATTTCTGTAATATTAATTTCTTTGAGGTAGTACGAGAGTGCGACGCTACATTTAAGATTGGTATATATTATGACAATTGGGATGATGAGACTTTCATGCACTCAATCCTCCCACCGTTTGACTCAAACGAGAGTGGATACTATTATAACTATGCTCAACTGATTGCAAACAATCGTCCTAAGAGATCATTGCAGCATGAGTATACTTGGAACAGTAGAGTATCCCTCACACATTTCAACAATGACAACGATGTACCTGTTCTTCAGTTCCACTTCAACACTAATAAGTTGAATGAGTTCTTGACACGCAAGTGCAAACAAAAAGGTATAGAAATTTTCAACGACGACATTGTTGATGTTGAACTCAATGAACGTGGTGATATTAAAGTCATCAAGTCAGAAAGTAGACCATATGCATATGACTTCTATGTAGATTGCACTGGGTTCCGTCGTCTACTAATGACAGAACATCTTGGTATTGAGTGGAAGTCCTATGCAGAATATTTGCCATTGAATAGTGCTATTGCATTTCCAACTGAGGAGATGGAAGAATACAATATGTACACAAAAGCAACCAGGAGAAATGCAGGATGGTCCTGGCACATTCCTGTGGTTGGTAGAACTGGCAATGGATATGTGTATCAGAATAATTACATCACCAAAGATCAAGCAGTTCAAGAGATCGAAGAGTCTCTAGGTCATCCGATTGAAGTAGCAAAAGAGTTCACATTTAATCCTGGAAGACTTATTAAATTCTGGGAAGGTAATTGTGCTGCTATTGGTCTATCTGCATCGTTCGTTGAACCATTGGAGGCAACATCTATTGGCAGTTCTATTCAGCAAGCATTTATGCTGATGAACTTCTTACCATCACGAGATAGTGTGAGATTCAATGATCTATCAATCAAGATGTTTGATAATATTGTGGACTATATTGTTGCACACTATCTGACAAGAAGGGAAGACACACCTTTCTGGAAAGATTATAAAAATACAAGAAAGATTCCAGACTCACTACAATACTATCTGGATCAATGGAGAAATAGATTACCATCAGAGTCCGATTGTAGAACTCCCTGGGGTATGTTCTCGGGAATCAATTACATCCCTGTGTTGTATGGTTTGAACTGGTTTGACACTGCTGCTATTAAGAAAGAACTAGATATTAATGGACTGTCTTATAGAGCACAGGAACAGATTGATGATGCCAGAAGAAACATCGATGGAACTCTTGAGATGGGACATAAAGAAGCAATCAAAAGAATCCGAGGTGAGTTATGAAAATCATAGACGATTTTTTACCAAGAAGAGAGTTTGATATGCTAAAAGAGCATATGTTCGCTACCTATTTCCCATGGCATTATGTGCCATTTGTTAATAGCAATGACAATCCTAACGATGTAGTATCAACACGATACTTTGAACATAACTTCTATCATGGTGGGAAAAGTGAATACTTTCATATTATCCGCCCCGTGTTAAATAAACTGGAGATAGATGAACTATATCGCGCAAAAGCAAATCTATTCCCTAGCACTGAAAAGATCTATCATCATGCATTTCATGTAGACCAGATGTTTAAGCACAATGGTGCAATCCTCTACATGAACACATGCGATGGTGGGACTATCTTTCCTGACGGATCTATGGTAAAATCTGTTGCAAACCGATGCTTGCTGTTTGATTCATCAAGAGAACATGCATCAACTACATGCACTGATGCAAAGGCAAGAGTCAACATTAACATAAACTATCGAACTGATGAATAATGTATTCTGGCGTAAGACGCTTCCATTTGATCGACATTACAGGTCAATGTTGCAGGCACCAAACTTCTATGAACAGTACAGATACCCCATGATTATTCATGGTGAGAGATGCAATATCACCTCATCATATAATAATTCTCGTGGTACTGCTGCTGAGTCTGAGTTGAATGAATACTGCATCAATTTGTATAATGATGCAATGGATGATTTCTTTGCTCGGTTGGGTGTGTTGAGACACATTCGCTATAAATATTACTACTGGTGGCAAATCTACAACCCAGATGTTAAAGGATCATTGCATCCTAAACATTCACATTGGACGCAGGATGGAGCAGCATTTTCTTGGGTACATTTCATCCAAACCAATAACGAGCATTGCTTCAGATTTGCTGGCGAATATAATGAAACTGACGTAAGTATCAAAGAAAAAGATGACGAGATTATTTTCTTCCATCCTCTTCTTTTACATCAGGCAGTGAAACCTACCAAAGGAACCAGGATTATTATTGCAGGAAACATTAACATTACCGAAGATGAACTATCGACTTACTGAGACAACACTCTTTGAAAATGCATTTCCAGACTATAGAAACCTGGACTTTAATGCTCTAGATCAAAAGATTAGAGCAGCAGAAGAAACATTTGGTGCGCGATATGTTAGCAGCGCAGGTGATTCAAACATCCATGAAGAGATGTCTCATACTATTATGAGTGAGAAGTATTACACGCCTAGAGTTGCAGAAATTTTTGAAGAAATGAAGGCAGAGCATGGTGTGAGTGATCTACATGTTTACTGTTCTTATCAACAAGATGCAGGAACTATTGGTAAGCATAAAGATTATGATGATGTTCTGCTGATTCAATCAGTTGGTGGTATGGAATATCTCATCGATGGTGAGACTTACTTCATCAAAGAAGGTGATGCATTGTTTATCCCTAAGGGAACATATCACACACCAAAAGTAATCTCTAAGAGAATTACGTTGAGTTTTGCATGGGTTGATGTACCAAAGTATGAGACAAACTAATGGAAAAGAAAGACTACGAAGTTGTCAATGAAGAAGATGGATCTATTACCATTTGGTTCGACATGGACTCAGATGTGGGTTTAGACATCAACGACTTTACAGATCAGGATTTGCAGGGTAGACTGGCGGAGTATCTATCTTCCTTGCCTAATGCCCAAACGAAAGACGATCACGTCGAAGAATCTGAAACTGACGAAATCTAAGGAAAAGGATCTCTTCCCGTATGAATCTTTTCCTTATCGGTTAGATCATAAGGAAGGAAAGAGCAAAAGAGTGTGTCATTTCCAGTGTGAAGATCATCTAATTAAGTATATCGAGAGGCATAAATTACTGGAGAAAGATTATGTTGCAAAGTATTACAACATTCCAAAGTGAATCTTAAGAATACTGGCATTTGTCAGTGTCCGCTGATAAATTACTATTAGATCCCACAACGCCTTATGACTCTACCGAACAGATCAAACGACGATCTAAACGAAGACGAATTAAAAGGTATGAGGAACTACAAAGAGAACCTCAGATCTTTAACTCCAGACAGACTAGAACGTCTGACTGAATATCTCATCCGACATTATGCAAAGGAGACTGATTAATGACTATTGAAGGACGACCAAACATTCAAGTTTCTGACACTTATTGGGACAACGAGTATGCAAAACAGCGTAAATGTCGTATGCAAGATGCTATCGACGATTACTTGCAAGATGAGAAAGTATCAAGCAGACAAACATATGAAGAGATGCTATCTTGCATCGATGATGTGATTAACTATCACGCTGAGAGTCTAAATCGTGCAGCAGAATTGCGTTCACTTATGATGGGCAATCGTCCTGTAGATCTTGATGCTTGGCGAGATAGATCTGAGCATCGTGAGGCATATCATGAGTTGCAAGATTTGTTCTACAGAACTGATGCAGAACTTGCAGAAGTAAAAGAAAAACTTATGAAGTGTAAGTGTACTGATAAGTGATGCTTATCAAAAACCCCTTGACAAAGGATTAGATTCCGTATATTGTTATCTCAAGTTCAAAAAACGCCATGAACAAAAAACAAATGCAAAGCAAATGGAATAATGCTATTCCTAACATGGCAGATTGCATTGATTATCAACTCGAACTGATGGAGAAACGTTTCTCTAAGTTTGAAGACGCAGGAGATCTTAAAACTGCTGCTGCTATTGCACTTGAGTATGATACTTGGGTGCAATGTGATGAGGGCGAGAACTATAATGCTCTCGTCCTTGATTACATCGAGATCAACTGATCTCACCCACTAAACACTATCGTCGTTAGCAAGTTCTAACGCTTCCGTTGTTATGTTCGTCTCTGATTTGTCCAAAGTCCGACAAGTTCGGCAACAGAAAACTAATACTAATCTCGCTGAAACTCTCTGCTTCAGTGAGTTCACCGAAAAAGATCTCAAGCAACTGATTAACTTTAAGTCGCTTGATCGTCTTGCAGAACTTCTCAAGGTAGAGCGTAATTACCTCTACGATAAGTGTAATACAGACTACGAATTTGCACTGACTCTTGCACATGGTTGTGCAATTCTTGCATCACGACAAGGATCTAAAGATGAATCCTTTGTGCTTGAAGAGATTGACAAGCACACATCTCAGTTCGGTGTGTATATCAAAGCACTGAACAATCAGGATTTACGTCCATGCAAAGATGGACAAGTTCTTAACAAGAAGCAGTTCAAAGAGTCTGGACTGTCTAAACTTGACTGCCTCAAATCGTTTGATGGTGTTATCAACGGTGCAGTCTCTGGTTATATCTTTGCCAAGATTGTATTTGGTGAAGGTGGACACCAAGATAACGTATTTCATGAGGCAGCACAGTTTGGTGATTGGGTAAAACAATACGGTGAAGATAGTAAGATCTATGTTATACTGATTGACACAGATCTTCAGAGCAAGTATGATGATCTTCGCTCTAAGTATGACTCTGACAATCTCTGGGTCGTCAATCACGTCGAGTTCCAACAACGCCTGAACAACTATGCTAACTGATAAACAACTTCGAGGACAATACTTCACCACGACTAATCCTTTCGTGGGTGAAGCATTTGATCTGTGGAACTCACTGCGACCCAAGAATGTGCCCGTGATTGAACCATTCGCGGGTGCAGGTAATCTATTCGATTATCTCCCCTTTGAGCAGTGGGAAGGGTTCGACCTGGAACCACAATTAGAGAGCATCAAGCAACGTGATACTCTCAAAGATTTCCCTGGTCATTATGAGGTTGCGATCACCAATCCTCCCTACCTTGCAAAGAATAGTGTGAAACGTAGGGGTGGAGATGTATTCTTCAAGTACGAGGATTTGTATCTCGATTGCCTTGAAGTTATGCTGGAGCACTGTGATTTTGTAGCAGCAATTATCCCCTCCACATTCATTGGAACTGGTAAGTTTCAGCATCGTTTGATGGCATGGGATAAACTCGATTACAACCTGTTCAGTGATACTGACTGCCCTGCTGGTGTTGCATACTTTATCCCAGAACGTGCTAACACTAAGTTCTATGTGAACGGCAAGAAGATCACTCCTCACACTCTCACTAAAGGAGAGACAAAGGTGCGCTTCAATGTTGCTGATGGCAACTATGTTTTGACTGCCATTGATACTACCAAAGCAGAACGTATCAGTATCGCACCTGTAAATGATTCGTTTGATCGTGATAAGTATCTGAAGAATACTTCACGCAATTATGTACTCTTCCATGCAGATCGTGAGTTGGATTGTGATGCTGTGAACGCGGCAATCACAGAGTGGAGAGCACAAACCAATGACTTTTACCTCACCTCGTTTAAGTCTCTCATGAAATCTGGTAAATATAGGAAGAGACTTTCATTCAAAGATCTCGCATATTTCCTACCATGAACCACACTGATCACACTACGTTGGAGCATATCTTTCACATGATTCTTTGTTGTATTGTTGGACTTGGCATCGGTAGTCTTGCCGTTTGGGGATATACTAAAATCAAAGAAAACAGGGATCACAATCCATGAGATCACTACTATTAGCACCACTATTGTTGTTCGCTACTCCTGCAAATGCTATTACCTGGGAAGAGTTTTGGGATCCATTCACGGGACATAGGCACACGCATCAAAGGGTACACGTTATTCACGAACACCATCATTCGCGTCCTACGATCTATCACTGGCATAAACATTGCCACTATAAGGAACACCGAGACATCGTAAAATGCCACACTCATCAACATCGAGAGGGTGGACATCATGGGCATGTAAGAATATATGATGATCACATTCATCATTGATAAGATACGCTAATGGCGCAGGGGGTTGACTTCTGCGCCTTTTGCTGCCATACTTACAGAGTAAGACAAACGGATTCAATGATTGACCTCAAGATGTACACTGTCGGAGACAACCACGGTATCACTTACGAGCGCAACTTTGCGGAACTTGTGTGGTATCAAGAGCAGATCTTCAAGAATGATGAACTTATCGGTGAGATCTTCACTAACATCGAAGACGGTGGATTCAACCTCCGCAAGTTGACAAACATCGGTCCCTGCAAAATTATGCAGAACGTTGCACAGTTTGAGACTGTTGCTGACGCTAAGTCTTTTGTCAACCAAGCAGGTAATCTCTGAGGTATTATGCAAAACAAACATCTAGAACATCCTGAAGACGTTGCTATTCAATCCAAGCAACATCTCAACCAAGTGATCGACTACTACCGTGCAATCGGTCGCAGTTCTCATCACATCACCGTCAAATATGATGGTGCTCCTGCTATCGTTTTCGGCACTAATCCTGAGAACGGTCAATTCTTTGTTGGCACTAAAAGTGTATTCAACAAGCGTAAGATCAAGATCAATTATAATCACTCAGACATCGAACGTTATCATGGTGATACACCACATGTAGCATCTATTTTACACACTTGCCTGGAGGTTTTACCCCGTGTTGAAGGTGTTTATCAAGGTGATTTTATTGGTTTTGGCGGTGAAATGGTTCATCGGTCCAATACTCTTACTTATGGTTTTGCATCCAATCGAGGTGTTATTGACAGTGCTATTATTTTCTGCTGCCATACATCTTATCAAGGAGAATCTCTGAAGGAGATGACAGCATCCTTCCACATTCCTCCATTCTTCAATGGTGTTCAAGGACGCTGCTATTTTATCAACTGCGATGCTAAATTGTCCCATCGTTTGCGTCGTATTGATTACCTGTTAAATCTTGCTAGTTTCCTTGGCAACTTTGCCTCGTTCCCTGATGAGAGCGAGCACAAAAACATCAAGGTCGCTGTCAACAAGTGCATCAGAGAAGGGCGTCTGATCGACTGTGTGCCTGGTAATCTCGGAAACGTGTTCTCTATCCTTCGCACGGTTAAACACCTCTTGATGGGGCATATAGAGGTCGTTGGTGATGATGTAGATGTGTTCATTGAGGAGGATGGTATTCTTCTAGAAGCAGAACATGAGGGTTTCGTTCACAGCAACCAGTACGGTGCATTTAAGTTAGTTAATCGCCGCACATTCTCTTACTATAACTTCACCTTATCAAAGCAATGGGCATGATAAGATACACTAATGCTCAAAGGGGTTGACTTTTACCCCAAAATGACCCATACTACCTTTGTTGACACGAAAACCAATGAGTTATCCACTCGGCATCGACAATCCAATCAAAGTTAAAGCAGTTTGGGGTTCACATAAGTGGGCACTTTACTGGAAGGATGATATGACTAAGATCGCAACATTTCCAAACGAATTTGTTGCAATGCAGGCACGTCGTTCGATTCTTGAATCTAAATGACAACAGTTATTCTCGGTTCTTTAATCATTCTCTGGTTTTTCACTCCTCTCAACAAATGACCAAACGCGAAGCAAAGGCACACTTTCTCTCTGTATCTTGTGAGGAAGGTCTCAACGACAAACCCGCAATGCGTTATGCTTGGGGATTATTCACCGACATGTTGTGCAAGGATGGATACATCACCCTTAAACAATATGAAACCTGGACTTGCCCTTTCTGATCATGACTGACTTTATTTGTGCCTACTTTGGCAAGGATTGGACTATCACTGCCCGTGGATTCTCCTCACTTAAGCAAGCAGAATCACACGGCAAGTTTATGATGCCAACAGCAGGAGTTTTCGGATTCGCTGTCATCTCCGAGGACAAAGATGCCTGGATTGTATTTGATCAGTTCAGCATGTTGTCTGGTAAGGAGACAATAACTCAAGACAAACTAAACAACACTTTCGCAGTTTCTTTCTGATATGAATACCAAACTAGTACGATTCCGCTCTGGCGAAGACATTATCTGTGAGTTTCTCGATGAAGTCGATGGACAATATGTGCTCGATAAATGTATTGTCGCAGTGCCACAACCAGGCGGGAAGATTGCATTTGCTCCGTGGTCTCCACTAGCAAAAGAGGGCGAACCTTTCAAGATTGATAAAGACTTTGTGGTCTATGTTGTAGACTGCAATGAGGACATCCGTGGACAATATGAGTCCATGTTTAATACTATTGTCGCACCATCTAAGAAACTTATTCTATGACAAATCGAGAAATTGGTAGATCAATCGTACTTGGTTGCATCAAATCTTCTGTGAGTGGACTTACTCGCGATGAGATAACTGAGCATGGTGGGTTATGCACAGCAACCGTATGTGCTCGTGCTAATGAGTTGTTAAAAGAGGGTAAGATTGTGGTGCGTCTTAACCCTGACGGGACTAAGATGAAGCGTCCAACTAGAACAGGAACGCCCGCAGAGGTTCTCTATTTTGTCAAAGATTAATTTCCACATTCCACCTAAGGGATACACTTATGAGTTTGAGAGAGACTTTAAGCAGAACATCTGTCGTATTTGGATTTGCAATTCTGCTAAATTCGATTACAACGGTGGTGCTCCTAGTAAATCTGTATGGGGATTCATACACCAAAGGACACACACATTCTATGCACCAATCGACTCTAAGCGAAAAGGTAAGCAGGTAGAGTTATCACAAACCACACCCTATTCTGCCATGCAGAAGTTAAACAATAAGACTGTCTTATCTGATTGATAAGATGCACTAATGCTCTAGGGGGTTGACTTCTAGGGCATTTTGGTTCATACTACCTTTGTTCGCAATTCGTTAATGACTCTGACTCTTCGCCCGCATCAATCGCGTGCTCTCGATGCACTTCAGCAGAACGATTTGGGTCAGATTCTTGTTCCTACTGGTGGTGGCAAGACTCTCATCATGATCCAAGATGTTAAGCGTCGTTTTGTAGACTTTGCGACACCTCAGGTTGCTGTTGTTGTAGCACCTAGGATTTTGCTTGCTAATCAACTCTGTGCTGAGTTCTCTGAGTATATTGACAATGCAAATATGATCCACGTTCATAGTGGTGAGACGCATCATTTCAAGACTACAAAGAGTGAGCGCATCAAACTTGCTGTAGAGATGTGCAAAACTGTTGGTGCTCATTGTATCATCTTCACGACCTATCATTCTCTTGGTCGTATTGTTGATGCTGGTATTGATGTGAATGTCGCTTACTTCGACGAGGCACACAATTCCACGCAAAAGTCTCACTTTGTCGCGACTGCTGCTACATCTCTTGCGGCAGATTCCGCGTATTTCTTTACTGCTACGCCGAAACATCACCGCGACCCGAGTGCAAACGGCATGAACAATCATACTATCTACGGAAAGGTGATTGAGTCTGTTCGTGCTCAAGAACTCATTGACGGAGGTTGCATCATTCCTCCGCAAGTTTCGACCTACAAAGTAGATCTTGTCCGCAATCGTGCTACAGCAGCAGAAGCAGACCGCAATATGATTGTGGACATTCTCGATAACATTGAGCAAGACAATCCTAAGGTGTTGGTATCTGCTCCCTCCACAAAAGTGATGTGGAATATGCTCACTCGCAGTGATGTGCTGAGTGAACTTGAAGAGCGTGGTTTTGACGTGCTTCACATTACATCTAAGCACGGTGCTTATGTGAACAAAACCAAGGTGAATCGTGAGAAGTTCTTTGATACTCTCACCGAGTGGGGTAAAGATCCAAACCGTAAATTTGTGCTCCTTCACTATTCTATTCTGTCTGAAGGTATCAACGTTCATGGTCTCACTCACTGCATCATGTTGCGCCAGATGCCTATCATCGAGATGGCACAAACTGTAGGACGTGTTATCCGTATGAACAAAGATGATGCACAGGATATTGCATCGGGCAAGATTCCTGCTGGTGCTTGTCATCTCTATCGCAAACAGTTTGGTGAGGTTATCGTCCCTGTTTTCACCAACTACGGTAGTGCTATTGCCAAGAGATTGCAAGGTGTGGTAGACTGCATCTTCGCCAAAGGTATGCCTGCTGTTTCTACCATCACTCGCTAATTTAATGATCATGCGTATTCTTCTTCTTGGTATTGTTCTCGGATTCGGTACTCTCATGGGCGTAAATGCCATTCAGGCAGTCAATAACATGCAGGACGCTAAGTTATCACGTTTCTGCAAAGATGTGCCCCGTGGAGCATCATATGATGACATTTGTTCTCCTTATTGGAATGATAAGGGACGCTAATGGTTTAGGGGGTTGACCTTTGCCCTGTTTTCGGGCATACTATAGAAGTCAAGGGGGGAAACGACCTCCCACACATCTTCCACAAAATGATCTCTCTCGTCCAAGATCCTAAGTTCATCAGTGCAATCGAAGGTCTGCAATCCTTCGTGTTTGATACATCTGCCGACATCGATATGGCATATGATTGGGTATGCGATCAGGCAAACATTTCCACCTTTGTTGCAGATAACGTAGCATGGGATTTGTTCTATGATATGTGGGAAACCACTCAAAATTGAATTACACTGATCCCTGTACAATCGCACTTCAATTCATGAACATCTTCGACGAAATTCAAGACATGCCTGGTGAAATCTACGACATCGAATCTGTGGAAAAGTCTACTATTTTGTCTTGGCAAGTTCATATCAAAGAAGTAGGAATGAAAGACTTTTTTGTTGGGTTTTATGATACTGAAGAGGTTGCAAATAGGGTTGCTCGTGATTGGAATATGATGTATGAATGTGCTGGTCAAGATCATCTTTCTGCTGTTGCATCTAAGGTCGCACGATGATAACGAACAAAGCACAAATGCTCCGAGTGATGAAACAATGCGACGGGGCAGATACTCTCACCAGAGAACAAAAGTTCGAGGTCTTTGTTAGAGTGTGTGATAACATGCTCGCAGAAGGAAGACTTTCTAAAGCAAATCACACTCGCTGGACTAACATCTTCTGATCATGAAATCACTGCTCGTTATTCTCATCGGCATCCTGATTTGGCAGTCTAATGATGCACGACACTTCATTGCTGATAGTCTAGAAAACACAGCAGATTTCATCCGCCCGAAT
>Ga0181591_10002446_pt1 | contig 15984 bp, 24 predicted proteins | sample 071ome_33_FD_133757 | JGI IMG/M metagenome (GOLD analysis project Ga0181591, IMG submission 133757) | Coastal salt marsh microbial communities from the Groves Creek Marsh, Skidaway Island, Georgia - 071412AT metaG (megahit assembly) | ecosystem: Environmental > Aquatic > Marine > Intertidal...
AAACGAGATTTGTTCTGACTTCTAACGAGGTCTAGTGCATCGAAATCTACTGCCATATCTTTTCTCCTTTCTTATCTTATCGCACATTTCTTGACCACTGTCCAGATAAATTTCCTGATCCCCAGCACCAGCTTCTACGCTGCGGAGGGAAGCTCAAGGTTGAGAACGAGAAACGAGGTTTGTGCTTGGAACGAGAACGAGAGCTGAAGAAGGTTGTCGGTGTTTCCCTGATCCCAGCTCCCATATCTTGTATATATCTTACCCAAATAGTTTGTCAAACGAGAACGAGCTTACGCTGCTGGAGACCCTGACTCTGCAGGACCAGCGGTGGCCGTGTTTCAGTAATGAACGAGAACGAGATTTGGTGCGAGAAACGAGATCAATCCTCTGAAGCAGGATCCTGAGTCACCAGCTCCCGCAGGGAGCTCTTCACCGTTGGCCAGTGAACGGGGAACGAGAACGAGAAACGAGGTTTAAGAAGCCGAGGATCAGTAAAACCGGACAATGGACACCTGTAGAGTTTGAGCTGCCTCTCCAAGAGGGCCTCATTGCAGATAATTACAATACCACCTGCTTTCACATACTTGTTAATCCAAACAATTTGCCATTTATTTAGCTTAGGATAACTGACGTAGTCTGATTTTAATTCTAACCAAAAAACCTTATCAAAACCAACGCCATGTATGTCGGGTATTCCATTGATTGTGCTAGATTCTATGCGGGTAAAGAACACATTGTCAATATGTTTTTTTATTCTTTGCCAAAGTAGTGACTCACGATTTTTACCAGCCATATTCAAGTCAACTTTAAATCTTTTTAATACTTATTATCACTGAATTAGGTATGATTGTAGTATTACCGATCTGTTCAATTTCTCCTTTGTCATTGGTGGAGTAATCTCCAAATATTCTAGTAACACCTTTAACTTGAGATAGCAAATGACCTTTCGTAACACATGTTGCAAGCTTTGAATCTTTTAACTGTTCAAGGTCTTGCCAACCAGAGTCGCTAACAATATCTTGCCAAACAACTTCTACCATTGGATATCTATCTTGCCAATGTTTAGCTTTTTTATTTATATTTATTTTTCGTTTTAACACTTACAATACCTACCGATGTATAGAGTTGTGGATTATGTACTTTGTTGAAAACTTGGATCCACTCAGACCAACTAGCTTTCTTCAATTTGCTCAGTTGTGCTTTCGACAACGTCAATGGTCTTCGCGTTGTAACCATCGATTTTGTTTGAAAGTTCCTTGAGTTTGTCTTCAAGTTCTTCACGTGACATGCCCTCCAACCCTGTTACTTTAACTTCTTTTCTATCAACATATTGTCCAGCCAATTGACCAGATCTATATTCCGCATTGATTGCAGCAGCATATTGTTTATCAGCTTCTGCACTAAGAGCTATACGTTCTAATCGCTTATAACGTCTGAGGTTGTCACCTTCATATTTAGCACATTCTTGTTTATAAATTTTGTCTAAGTATTTCACGACATGGGGATTTAATTTTCTGTTTGTTAATCTAGATGCAATAACAGAATAATCTTTTTCATTCTTACATTCAAAACCCGCCTGCTTACAAGCTTCAGATTTAGTGATATTCCCCCAATTCTTTACATAGATATCAATAAACCTACGCTGCTTTAAAGTCAGGTCGTCTTCAGTTCTCAGTTCTTTCTTCTTCAATCCCATGATTATTTTTCTATTATATAGATTATTTTAACCCCTGTCCAACATTTGAAAAAGCAAAAGTTGAGTTCCCGCAAGACACCCTATAGTAGTTTTATTGATTAGGTGTCCCTTAGGGACACCATAGGGACACCATTAGGGACACGTTAAAATCGATTAAAAGCATTGGTATTATTGAATAATAGTACTTTAGGGACACCAGGGACACCTGTTTAGGGTTCGATGCAAAATATTTTTTTAATTAGTCTAGAATATCTATATAGAGAAATTTAAAAGATTGCAGCAAAACACGTAAAATGGTATAAATTCTACTTTATAAACATAGCGGCCACCTTATAACCATACTGGTCCGGTTTCCGGTGGCCGGTAACCTTTTACACTTCAGACTTGATAAATTTTACCGATTAACGTACAATGGATACTGAGCTTTTTTCATTAGCTCGCTCTTAGGTTAGTTAGATTCCCTGCTAGGTTTTTTATTTCTTATTGCACCTGGCAGGGATAACCTATCAATTTGAATTTTAATTATTTTTCTAGCTTCCTTAGATTTCGCTGCTCTATATCGTTTATATTTATCTCTATACTCTATCCAAATGAGCTCATCTTTAGTAAAATAGATTATCTTTTCACGTTTTAATTTTAAAAATCGATCCTTAACAAAACTCGGATCCATGTCAGCGTACCAACATACTCGTTCAAAATCATCATCAGCAGCATTAAACCATTTATAAGAATCTTCCTTATTATAAACATCACGCTTATTATTAGTTTTAACAATACAATCTTCAAACGCCTGGACAATAATTGCCTGGAACAATCTTTGTTCAGGGTATTTTACATTAATGATTTTATGAGCCATGTCAGTGCCCAAAATCTTTAACAAGGTCGGTGAGTAATTCACGGTATTGCTGCTGCTCCCTTTTAGGATAATCAAGCTCTTGCGACTCTACCCACTCGTCAAATACATGATCAATGAATCTCATTTTACCTAAGCCATCTAAGGTTTCCATAACCTTATAATGATAGTTACCTAATGTTTCGAAAGTTTCATCGTCCATGATTTACGTGACTGCAGAGTGGGAAAAGATATAGATATGGAAATACTCTGCAATCACGCATCATTCTTAAAGACCAGGTGTATGCCTTTAGCCTTAGCTGCAGCTTTACGACCGGTCTTCCAACATTCATCGACTTTGTCAATGAATGAAAGACTGAAATTTCCTAAACCAAAATCATTTCCACAATACAACTGAAACATCAAGCTTGTCATTTCATCATAAGTCTTTTTATTCGGACATATCATTACTAACTTCTTTAGCGTATTTTCTAACGCTTCAGGACTTGCCTTTTGTTTCTGTTTCGCCACTTAGTCTCCTAATTAAATTGTTAATTTAAAAACTAATTGTTCGTTGTTGTTGTGAAAATAAAGTGTTTTGAAAAGCCCCACTTTTTCATTTAGGCTTAGGAATACGTTAATTGATTAATAACGAATTTTATTTTTAATTGCAACCATAAAAAAAGGGGCCAGATCTCCCAGCCCCTTCTTCAGTTAGTAATCAGATCCGATCTAACTTATTTACCGTTGAGCAGTGCGCGCCCTTGCTTCAGTAAATTCTCTCTCATAGCCTCAACAGATTTACCCTCTTTCTTGGCTATTTTTCTAATCTCCTCATCAACTAATTTAGCTATCATGTTACCAGGTCTTCTAAACCCTTCCTTACCCATAGCTCTGATGATGCAGTATGACTCAATATCTACTGCACAAGATTTCCATTTATTTATGTCCATCTTCTTCTCCCTCTGTCCAACTGTCTATTATTTTTTCATTTGTTGAATCATCTAAATAAACTGTCCAGTTGCCTATTGTGATATAAACAGATTTATCTGATCGTTTATCTATTTTTATATTTTCTTTGTCCATTATGCTGCGTCCTCTCTTTTATCAAAGTCTCGGTCAAGTGCAAATTTTAATAGATCAACCTTTTTGTCTCTGGTTAATCCACCATTATACACTCTATCCAATTGTTCAATGTACTCATCTTTTGATGTAACTGCACTTAACTTTCCACCCTTAGATCGCATTGCAGATTTTAATCTGTCAAAACTAAATTTCGGATGTTTGCACAAAATCAAATAAGCTCTGATCAATTGTCTTTTTAATTTTGTAGCAGATGGATCAATATGCTTAGCGATGTGTGTCATCTCTTTAGCAATTCGATCAAACTTTGCAATGTTACCTGCAGGAATTGAAAAATTACCCAACTTAAATTGTTCGGTCATTTCTTTAAACACTGTTGCTTTACCGTTTAGCAGCGCAAGTGTTTCTGCAACTGGCATACCAAATTGTTCCATCTTCGATCTACAGATTTTATAATCTTGTCTATTACGATCACAGTGAAACTTTAAAAAGTTATCCAAGTTCCAATTCCGTTTTCCGGTGTTCATTCTCGCAGTATCAAGAGCATCATCCGATTCAGAAACGATAAAGTAAACTTCTAAACCTAATTCTTTTCTTGCCTGCAAAGTATGTTGGCCATCAATTACTTCGTAATTTTTATTTACAGTAATTGCAGCCTTCGTATCTTTATCCGCAATTAATCGTTTAATTCGTTCTACGTGTGTATGATCGACTTCACGATTGCCTCTTGATTTTTTAAACAACGAATAATCTTTCGTTGCAAAGTATTTGTTTTTTATTTCTTTAACTGACATTTTTATTTTCTCCTTATTGGTTAGTTAAACGTTATGTAAAGCAGTGCCCCAACTAAAATCAAAAAAATTTTAGGGGGTATCACTAACAGACAAATCAAAAGACAGAATTTATAAAACTGATTGATCATATTTATTCTTCTCTCCTTCAATGTGGCTGTAGATTAAATCCATCGCGACCTGCTCATTTATCGGATAGATAGGATGCATTTCAAAGTTCATAGAGCATTGCTGCAACCTACGCATTTGCTCTTGGAAGTGATCGTCCTTATACTCTAACGGTTCACCATTGACGTTGTTGATTTGAGTCTTGCTCAAGATATCATCAACGTCTTTAATCCAATTAGTAAATGTTTCACTATTGGATTTAAGTTTCACTATATTCATGATACACTCCTTGTTAGTCATGCAATAGTTATAAACATTAAAATAATAATTGCAAGGATTAAATAAGATAGGATAATATAGGACTATGAAATTTATTTTAGTACTTCATCTTTGCAGCATGATTACAAATCAATGTTTTGAATCTTTAAATGTTAACATGGCATTCAACGACCACAGATCTTGTGCGCTTGCAGGTTATGACATTTCTGGCAAATCTTTGGAGCAATTGGATCCAAATAGTGTCAATGAACAGGAATTAGCAGTTCGATTTCAGTGTAAAAAGATAGGAAAAAAGCCAATTATTCCACTACCTAAACCTGGAACACCCTCATAGTTGCAATAACCATACAATTTGATATATAATACTACATGAAGCTATATCGCGTCCAAGCAAATTATAAAAATATATATATTGATGAGATGCTTGAGGCTGAGAACGATAAGGCCGCTCTTGAGACGTTTTCAAAGAAGGTTGACTCAGGAGATGTAACAGAACATGAAGGCGCTGGTTTTCATAAACCCGACTTTCTGTTTATAACCTTCGAGGAGGTTGACCGAGATGCAACTACAAAAGTTAATATCGGAAAAGCTTCAGTTGGAGTCCAAGTGGGCAACACAAGCGTTGGCGCAGGGCAGAGTAACGACTGACATGAAGTGGATCGATATAAAGATCAAAGATCTTAAAAAAAAGATTAATGATCAAAGTGTGGAAGACGCTAAAGCTGGTCTTCTAGATATCGCTAGTTAAAAAAAACTAGCATTTTTATTTTTTTCAATTATTCTCTAGGCTATCCATGTCCCGAAAAAAACCTAAAAACTATTGGACAAAAACAAAATTAAAACAATGGGAAAAAGCATTTGTTAAATGGGGCCAGTTCTATGAGCTGCACAAACTAATGATCATTCATAGTTATGAGCCATATAAAAATGATCCTACTAGTGCTGCAATAAAATTAATTACCTCACTTCTTCAATTTGAAAAACATTCAAATCCCAAAAAATATAAATTAGTAAAAGCAGGTATTCGGATGAAGCTTGACCAGGACACTGTTGATGAAATTATAAGGCAAAAATTAAATTAATGACTTTCGTTTGGAAACATCCAAGTAAATATAAAAGTTCTACAGAAGACCAGAAGAACGAAAAAAATCAGGAGTCGGAGAACAATGAGGACAAGGATTCTTCGAAAGAATCTCAAGATCCTCCACAACAAGATTGACTCTGGTGTTGTTACAATGATCGCAGTTATTATTCCTTAGCTTCTCCCCAGGATCTTCCGAGGGCAATATCAACTTTGAAAGGTACTTTAAGGTTTTCGATTGCATTTTCCATTATCTCTTTAACGCCTTTTATATCATCTTCATTATTAATTGAAAAACATAATTCATCATGAATTTGTAATAATGGTTTGTATCCTGCTTTATAGCATTGAATCATAGCTTCTTTAGTCTGATCTGCTGCAGATCCTTGAATTAACCTATTTAAAGCCTTGTAAGTAAAGGCTCTACGAATATTATTGCCGTAATGGGCCTTAGCAGCCTCGTATTCCATCGCTTTGTTCATTCCGAAGGTAGCAGGCTCCCACATATCAAATCGGCATTTACGACCCTTTATTGTTCGAATAAAGCCATATTTAGATGCAGAGCTAGCTACTTCTGTAGCTAATTTCTTAACAAAAGGCACTCTACTGTTGTAAGTTTGCAACAGTCTTTCAGCATCATCTTTATTTATCCCTAATTCTCTAGCTAATTTAGCTTTACCCATACCATAAAATAGTCCCAAATTAATAGTTTTAGCATGAGTTCTAGATATTCCAGCCATATCAGCTACAATTTGATGAAAATCAGCAGCCTCATTTTGATAAGCTTCTACAAACTCCGCAGCGCTTTCTAATGCATAATTATCATTAAGCGCCGCAGAGTAATGTGCAACAAGCCTAGGCTCCTGTTGTGAGTAGTCAAAGCTACCCCATTGTTTACCTTCTTCAGGTAAGAACAAGCTTCTAATTTTATCTCCCATTTCTTTATTTCTTGCAGGAATTTGTTGAAGATTAGGGTTCGAATATGATAAACGTCCTGATACAGTTCCACCTTGGTCAGAACGTAATTGATTAATTTCAGAATGTATTCGTCCTTTGTGGGTATATCTTAATATGGAGTCTATGAATGTTGAATGGAATTTATTTATTTCTCTTGCTTGTCTTATTAGTTGCGCTATCGGGTTATCACAGTTCACTAGCCAATTTTGGGTAAAGCTTGGTTCTTCGCTTTTCGGTGTCCGTGGGTATTCAATACCTATTCTGTCAAAAGCTTGAGCTACAGATCGAGCAGCCCAAATATCTACATCAATAGTCGTTTCTTTTTTTATTTTATGTAAGACTTCTTTTTCTTTATCTTTAAATTCTTTTTTTAATGCATGAGCTTTTTCAATATCAACTCTTATTCCTCTTCTTCTTGTATCAATTAATATAGGAAGGAGTTCCATTTCCATATCCCAAACATCATGTAAATTCTGTTTAGTTATTTCTGTTTTAAATCGTTGCCAAAGTTTTAATGTAAGTGCTGCATCTTGTTCTGCATAAAAACCTACATAACCTGCAGGCAGCTTCCATAAATCTGCTTTAGGATCTATACCCCACTCTTTTGCTTTTTCATTTAAGAATGTTTCGTTTTTAATTTCACCTAAATAATCTTTAGCACAGGCGTTTAAACTAAAACTAAATCTATTCTCATTAATAAGAGCTGCAGCAATCATGGTATCCACAATTTTACCTCTAATCTCAAAACCATTTACAAGTAACCAACCAACATCATAACTTGCATTATGAAATATTTTTGTTGCTGGAGTTTTTAAAACATCTTGCATCCAAGCAGTAGTCATAGCTAAATCCATATTACCGCCTGCATCATGAGCTATTGGAAAATACCATTGTTGATCATATGCTGCTACTGCAAATCCTACAATGTGGCCATCAAACGTAGCCCAACCGGTACCTTTTGTTTTCATGTTTGGATCTTTAGTCTCTAAGTCAATTGCTATTTCTTTTGCTTGAGATAAATCAGGATATTCAGAAGGACATACCCAATCTGAATCGTTGTAAATAAAATTAAGTTGATGTGTCATTTGATGTATTTTTTTTCAATATAGTTATTTAATTTTTGTTTGTTACTAAATGCATATAAGGCAGCATGATAATCTTCAGGAAATATTTCCCAAAAAGGACCTTCAGTTCCTGAACACCCTTCTCTTGCAGGATATATCTCTAAAGTAAATTTAACTTTATCTACTTTTATTTCTTTTTTTATTGTCCTCGACTTTGGCATCTGTATCTTTTAAATGTTTTATTTCTAAATCACAATAGTGTTTTATTTTTTCTAAATCTTCAAAGGGTTTACCTTTATCCAAATACCTACAAACATATTTAATTATATTTGCTTGCAATGGATTTAATTTATTTACTCTAATAAATTCCCAAGGTTGAATCGTAAATTGCTTGTAGTGATTCCCTCCAATTTGTTTATTCTGTGGAAATACACTATCAAACATATCTTTATCTGACATAGTTAGCCTCATATAGTTTGTAATATTTTCCTAATGGAAAATTGTATTGATGATTGGTGCCTAATAAATGCAGCGTTCCTTTTGATCTAGTGGCACCTGTATACCAAACCCTAAGTTCTTTTACTTTATCCTGCAAATTCTTTTTGTCATAATGAGATGGAAAGTTACATTTACTCGCCAGGACAACATTATCTGCTTCTCCACCTTTGACTTGGTGTATTGTATCAATAATTATTTTAGGTGGTTGTGATAAGTCTACACCTTCTTTCATAAGCTTTTTAAAATATTGTTTATCTTTTTCTTTAAATTTTCTTTTAAAAGCATCTTCCCATTCACCTCGTTCATCTCTCATACCACATCTGAGATGTAATTCATCAAAATTAAATACTTGATTTGGGTGAGCAAAGCTCCACTTTTTACTTTCCGCTGACCGGTATCCGTGATCTATGTTTAATAAATACTCATACATGACTGTAGCTTCTTCTCTGGTAATACTCCCACCCTCGCATATTTTATTCCAATGTTGAATAGCTGCAAACTGATTCGGATCAAAGGACTTATTTCCCTTAACATCTTGATAATACAACGATAAATTACGTGCCTCTTGCTGCAATTCTCTCTTAACATCATTAATTCTAGCCAATACCATCCAAGATCCATCCATATCCCAAGGGACTTTCTTTAATCCATTCCATCTGTAAATGGCCCCTTCTTTACCATTAGAATAAAATTCTTTTTCTACTCGATTATCACCCATAGAATTTAATATACATTTAGAAAAGAAATGTATATTCTTATTTAACCTTACAGATTTTTTTAAAATTAATTTTCTTCCTGGAAACGTTTGAAAGTGTTCTACTTCTGCACCATTCCATTCATAGATCGCTTGGTCATCATCCCCTGCAATATAAACTCTTTCAACTGCTTGAGCTAACTTCACAACTAAATCCCACTGCAACGGTGTTAAATCTTGAGCTTCATCCACCATCAATACTTTAAAGGGTATGGATACACCATCATCAATAAACTTTTGTACCATGTCTGTAAAATCAAGCCTGTCCGCTGTCCGGTGTCCGTTCTCCAGTTCCATTGTTTTAAATTCTTCGTAGCCTGCAATAATGGATTTGAACTGCTGCAACCTCACCGCTTTTCTGGGCTGCTGTTTATATAACCACACAGGATCCACCTTCATGTTTCTAGCTCGGTCATATATCTGTAAAGACCAATTATTGTAAACTTTTTGTTCATCATGGCCTTCTTTAAAATTAACTTTGATCGTTCCGTACTGTGTATGAAACATCAACATATCCACCTTAGGATCTAAAACGGGAATCTCAGCAAACTGTTGTCGTGCCAAAGAATGTAAGGTTCTAAAATATTTAAAATCGTCTTCGTCATATTCTTTGAATCTTTTCCTAACCCTTGCAACACATTCATCAACTGCTTTGTTGGTAAACGATATATAACAGATCTCATCGGGAGAATATCCTTGTTTAAGATAGCGCTGCACACGCTTAAGTAAATTTTCTGTTTTTCCTGTGCCTGGTGGTCCAAAGATCTTAATTGTCTTCCCATGCAGCTTTTGCTTTAACGAATTTGACATCTTTATTTTTATGTTCGGTTTGTTTAGGTAGCTCTACAAGCCAGTGTCTGCTATCAATACTTTGAAATTTCTTTTTAGGTTTAGCTCCACCAGATTCTAAAAATTTAGTACACTCTTTTTCATTCCAATTGTAACCCATTTTTTTCATAAAATTTTTAAAGGTTTCTAATTTGAATCTCATTTCAGCATCATCTTTCCAAATGTTACCATTATCTATTTGATCAAATTCAGTGGTATCCTCAACATCTTCTAAAAATCTTGTCATTCTAGAATTAAATACATCAGATTGCTCTTCGTGTGCATCAAATCCTTCCATGTCTTGTTTGTTTGCAATCAATTCTTCTAACCAATCTCTATATGGATCTGGATCCCTTTTACTTGGTTTAAGTGTTCGCCACACAATATCATAATTTAATAATTGTTCTCCAAGGAGTTGCTGCTGATAGAGTTGTTTAGTTGATAGTCGAATTGATTTACCTTGAATAGGCAGTATCCAATAAGGTTCTGGATACGAATTTACTTTTAATAATTTACCGACTTCAGGCAAAGCTTCATTATTACCAATTCCATGCTTACGTCTTAAACAAGTGCTTGATGAACAATGCATTCTTGCGATTGATGTTTTACATTTATAAGCATACTCCTTGTTCTCAACACCTTTAAATATATTTTCTAATTCTTTTGGATGTAATTCTTCAGTACAGACTTTGCTCATCATTTTTCTAGTCCAATCTTGATACATAACTGGATCTGGATTTATTTTTTTAGCTAACACTGCAACATTAAACATTGCATCATTTCTACCTTCACCTTTTTTAACTTTATTTTTCATAAAATTAATTACACATGGTGGGTAATCTTTTGTTTCATCATCTTGAAACACTTTTAATTTTTTAAATTCTTTTGGATTAATTCTATATTCAGATACAAACTTAAATAAATTTTCTAATTTTACTGAGTTACCCTCATTGTCCATAGCAACTCTGGTTGTCATGTGAGCTTTTTGATAAGGTAAGTTTACAAAGTTACCTTTTCTTTTTTTATTCCAATCTTCAGGAGTTAGATCTACTTCATCCTGTGCAGGATATATGTCTGTGGTGGTGTCATTAACACCTAAGTCTGATGCAATCTCAATTAATTTTTTTCTCATTTCTGATGCTGCAACAACACCATCAATGAATAATATTAAATGCATACCATTAGATTTAGATCTAAATGGTACTAATGGGTATTTTCTTTTCCGTATAATCGATATAACTTCCTTATGCTGTATATTATAACGATCAACATCGATGACCCCCCAAGAGCATGTATTATCATCTCTAATGGGAACTGATCCATAGTAAGCTTCTCCTTTTAAATGTTGTAACCAATGTTCCTTGGTCATTGGATTAGGTTCAACCCAATGTCTGAATTCTTGTTTTCCATCACGGTCGCGCTTTTGACCTAATGGAACACTAGCACCAAAATATGTGGAAGAGCCCTGGAAGAGTTCTACAAACTCTTCCAAGGTTTTGTCAAGTATGTCCATAGATTAGAATGGAGTTTTTTCTGCGCTCTCTTCGTTTCCATGACTAACTTTTACTGATCCTTTTTTACAAGTTTCATAAAAGCTATGTGCAGCATTTAAGATTGAGGCATCAGCCACAGGGCCAATATGTTCAATCTCCCAACCATACCAAGAACCTAATTGATTCTTTTCTAATACAGTTTTCATTCTGTATTGCTGCGTAAATGGTGCGGGTTTAAAAAAACCAGAACCATCTTTTTTCTTTTGTCTTAAAGACATCATCATAGAATTCCACTTCTTAGATTTTTTTCTTTGAGTGGATTTCATAGTCACAAGTGCTGTTGATTGTGCACCTTCTTCACAAACTAAAACGTAATGAGAAGCAGTCTCCTCAATGTAATTACCATTGTCGAGTCTGTCCTTACCATCATCGCCTCTAGTTGTTTTTGACATTATGTCTGAAGTCGCAGGATAGACATTTACAGGTGCTACTGCTCCCTTATCTCTATCTCTCCATTCAATGTACTCAAGCTTGTAATAACATGGAATAACTGTAATACCTGCTGCACCATTATATAATTGGTTTGTAACAGTATTAAAAATCATTCCAGGTCTAGCTTCTTCCATGAATTGACTATCACCTTGTGTTACTTGTGGTGATAACTGTCCAAGGACTTTTAGGAATGGTAATGCAACACTCTTCGAGTCTACATTTTCAAACCCTTCATCAGCAAAGCTTTCTAAATCAACTGCTGCTAATGCTCCTCCTTTTTTAGCCATCACTTCTACGTCTTTAGTCTTTCGTTGTTCGTCTTTTGTTATCATTTGTTATTTCTCCTTATTTGTTATCTTAGTCTTGTTAGCAATATACACTCCAAACATGTCGAATGGTAGTTCTTTTCCGTTTTCGACTTGATCCCTTACGAATGCTTTTAGAGTCATTGGTTCAACTTTTTGTTTTTGGTTGTAGTTAAATCCAAATTTCTCACAAACATTTATGAGCTCTGATACTTGGTTGTCTTGGCCTTTATCAAATTGAGTTGTAATAGTATTTTTTATTAAGTCTTCATGACCATTAGTTCTCAACCAACTGAAAGCTTCCTCAACTCTAGACTCAGGTATCTTAGCTGCGTAAAAAGGTTTTACTTCAACCTTAGTACCGTCTTTTAATTCAAGCTTAGACACACCTGCCTCTTGCATCATTTCAGGTATTATTCTCTCTTCATAATCTCTAGCTTTAGATTTTATAGAAGAAAGTTTTTCTTCAAGCTGTTCCGCTTCTGCTTGCAGCTTTTGAAGTTCGTCACATTTTTGAGTTATCGAATTAACACTATCTGTGCTAATGTCAATTTTTGACAATTGTTCTATATCCATTTTTCCTCCTTAATCGCCTTATAAATATTTATTTGACGCTTGCAACAAAAAAATATAAAAAGTTTTCAGATGTGGAAATACCCGTATAAGACAGAGCCGTACGAACACCAAAGAGTGGCATTAAAAAATTCAGCAGATAAATCTGAATACGCTTACTTTATGGAGATGGGTACAGGTAAAACAAAAGTTACAATCGATAATATGGCTTGGTTATATTTTCAAAGAAAAATAACTGCGTCATTAATCATAGCCCCAAAATCAGTTTATACTAATTGGCAGTCAGAAATAGAAACTCATTCACCAGACGTTTTAAAATATGATGTCTTTAGATGGAACTTAGATAAACCAAAAGATTATTTTAAATTTCAAAATTCAAATGATTTAAAAATATTTTTAATTAATGTTGAAGCTCTTTCAACTAAAAGAGGTTTGAATGCTTGTGTTGATTATTTAAAAACTAATAAATTAAATATGGTAGTATTGGATGAATCCACAACAATAAAAAACCGAACAGCAATACGAACAAAAAACATATTAAAACTACGATCACTATCCTCCATAAGGCGTATCCTAACAGGATCGCCAATAACAAAATCTCCATTGGATCTATATACACAATGTGCATTCTTAAATCCAGAACTTTTAGGGTTTAGCAGCTATTTAACTTTTAGAAATAGATATGCAGAAATGGGTGAAATTCCTGTTGGATCGAATCGTTGGATATCCATACCCAAGTATTATAAAAATTTAGAAGAGCTAGAAAATAAACTTAAGGGATTTTCTAGTCGTGTTCGTAAAGATGAGTGTTTAGATCTTGAGCCTAAGGTTAGACAAAAAAGAAATATAGAATTAGAGGGTGATGCCAAAAAAATATATGAGAAGTTAAGAACAAATGCTTTAGCTATTGTCCAGGACAGCACTATATCTTTTTCTAACAAATTAACTGAAATAATCAAACTTCATCAAGTTTGTAATGGTTTTACTAAAAATGATGATGGTGAAATTATGCAGCTACATAATCAAAAATTAAAAGCTCTTGAAGAGATTCTTGAAGAAACCGATGGCAAAGTAATTATTTGGGCTAACTATATTTATAATATACAAGAAATTATAACCTTCTTAGAAAAGAAATATGGTAAAGAATCAGTAGTAAGTATTTACGGAGCTATAGATGTTGAGACTAGAAAAGAAGCTGTCGAGAAAATTCAAAAGGACCCTAAGGTACGGTTCCTTGTGGGTAATCCAACTACTGGCGGTTTTGGTCTTACTCTTACTGCTTGTAACACAGTAGTCTATTATTCTAATAATTATAATCTAGAAGTCAGAATGCAATCAGAAGATAGGGCTCATAGAATGGGCCAGAAGGGTACTGTTGTCTATGTTGATATTGTAGCTAAAGGCACTCTTGATGAGGCTATTATGAAGTCTTTAACTAAAAAAGGTAGGGTTGCTGCTAAAACTTTAGGTGAAGAAGAATTAAAGAGCTGGCTTATTTAACTTATTAAACTGCTCTACTCTCTCTAAAAATTTATCTCCATATTCCTTTAAATCAGGCTCTGAGAGCTTAAATTCTTGATATTGTAGGTCTCGGGTACAGATTGCTATTACACCCTGCTCTATGGGGCCGTAATTGGCTGTATGGGCTAAATAATAGGCACCCAACTGATATTTGTAGTCTTCTACCCATTCTTCCTTCTTTGGTTTATTAGACTGTTTCCAGTCCACAATACTAGGCTTTCCGTAAGCCACAGCAGTTAAATCACATGTCCCTGCAAATTTATTTTGATATTCTAAACTAATCTCATTACCCCACACTTCAGAAATATCTATATTTTTAAGTATGGTCTTTGCCATCATTCTAGGCTTAGCACCTTCTTCACTTGCATTATAATAACCTTGTCCATTTAAAGCATACTCTAATACTTGGTGCATCTCAGTTCCAATAGTTGATGCTTGATGCATAATTCTATCTGCTTCAGCTTCTCCTACTCTTCTTCTCCAATTATCTAAAAATCTTTTATCTTTAGTAGCACTTAAAATAGTCGTAACACTTGGTACTTTTATGTTATCAACTAAGTATTTACGTCCTGTGGTATCTGAGAATCTATTGTAATGTTTGTATGGATATTTTTTAATGAGCTTCATGCATCATTAATACTACAGATGATTTGAAAGTACAGCTAAAAGTATTGCAGTTAAGCCACCAATAATAAATTTTTCCATTCTTAGAATTCTAGCTTCCATTTTTTCTATCTTATCAAATGTTTGTTTCTGCATAATTCTGCAGACCTTTTCATGATATTCTATTTTTTCTAAGGCAGATTTTGATCTAGGCATTATGATTGTCCTTGTCTTCTTGCAGCTATTTGTGCACTTAACGGATCGTTAGGGAATAAAGCTTGTACGGTTTGCGGTGTCGCTTGTCCGGTAGCCGGTGCTGCTGGTTGTTGCACAGGATTAATTAATTGATCTTCAATACCTTCAGTTATCATACCTTGATCAGCTTCTACATTTCTTGCAGCTTCATCTACTTCAACTTCTTCTCTGTTTCTTAAAGATGCTTGTAGGTAATCAACCATTTGATTATCGGTTTCCACATTACCCGATGATCCTGTAAAGTCCTCTGCAAACATAGACTCTACTGTTTCTTTTGGTAAGTTCTTTTCATCATATATTGGTTGTTCAATTTTATAACTTTGGTTTAATAATTCTTGTTGAATTGCTTTTGGATCAACTGTTTTAGGATTTACTTTTGGTAAATCTTTATCTTCATCAGATAAGTAATTAAGTAATCTTGCAAACGCTTCACGTTTTTGTGTAAGGCCAGCAGATGTTAAAAATTTTGTTGGACTTGTTATTCCAGTTTCAATATTTCTAATACTAAACTTGTTATCAAATCCAATCTTTTTACCTTTTAAACCTTTAATCATTTCTTCAGGTAACAATGCATCATTCATGTATCTAATTGCAGTTGGATCGGTTAACATTCTTCCTGCACGTCTAGCAAGTAATAAAAATATTGCTGGTGCAAATGGGTTAACTGTAAACATTCCTGCTCCAACAAACATACCACCAGCTACAGATCCGAATGATCCGAGTGTCATTCTTCTCTGTAAGAAGGTAGATGTATCGGACAGAGGAATATCC
>Ga0181591_10002449_pt1 | contig 15978 bp, 17 predicted proteins | sample 071ome_33_FD_133757 | JGI IMG/M metagenome (GOLD analysis project Ga0181591, IMG submission 133757) | Coastal salt marsh microbial communities from the Groves Creek Marsh, Skidaway Island, Georgia - 071412AT metaG (megahit assembly) | ecosystem: Environmental > Aquatic > Marine > Intertidal...
ACGATGTCCGGGTAACCAAATCCGGCGAAGCCGAATGGCACGTAATGCGTCCGCAGATTCTTGCTGCGATCATGGATCATTTCATGGCCGGCATGGAAGTGATGGACGCAAGTGCAGCCCCACCCGCCATGGAAGGGGAAGTAGAACTGACCGGCCCGGCTGCGGAGATCAAGGAAATCGTCGACAGCCGCATACGCCCGGCCGCCAAGGACGGCGGCGGCGACATCACGTTCAAGGCATTCAGGGACGGAATCGCCTATCTGAGGTTTGAAGGCGCGGCCTATGGCCTGATGCAGCCCATCCAGAACATGCTGAAGCACTATGTCCCGGAAGTGGAAGACGTGCGTGACGCCATCGACCTGGAAGACCGCCCTGGACTGCAGACCGACGAAGGCAAGGCGATCCTTCAGCTGCTGGACGAACACATCAATCCGCAGGTCGCGGGCCATGGCGGCCATATCTCCTTGATCGACATCAAGGATGATACGGCATTCGTGCGGCTTGAAGGCGGTTGCCAGGGTTGTTCGGCGTCGTCTGCAACACTGCGTCAGGGTGTCGAAGTCGAAATCAAGAAACTGGTGCCGTCCATCGCCCAGGTGGTCGACGTGACCGACCATTCGGCAGGGTCGAACCCGTATTATTCCTGACGTTTTGAGGACGTAACCCCACGCAAAACCAGGGTTTCCGACTTGAATCGGAAAAAACCCCGGACTTCGCCGGAATGACGCTTACCGGCCGGAAGACTATCCCCGCTTCCGCACCTTCTCGACAATCATGGACGGCGTAATCGGCGCACCGGCAATCTCCACACTCCAGGGAGACAGCGCATCCTCGATTGCGGCGATGATCGCGGCAGCGGCCGGGATCGTGCCGCCCTCGCCCGCGCCTTTTACGCCGAGCGGGTTTATCGGCGTCGGCGATTCCACGTGGGTGACCGCGACATTGGGCGTTTCCGGCGCCGACGGCAGCAGGTATTCGGCGAATGTGGCAGAGACGGGATTGGCATTGTCGTCGTAGACCATCCATTCCAGCAGCGCGTTGCCGACGCCCTGGGCCACCGCGCCCTGCACCTGCCCGTCTACCACGAACGGATTGATCAGCGTCCCGGAATCGTGGGCCATCGAATAGTTCAGGATGTCGACATGACCTGTATCGGGATCGACCTCGACCTCCACCACCGCCGTGCCGTTGCAATAAGACGACTGCGACGGCGAAAAATAGTGAGTCGCCTCCAGCCCCGGCTCCACCCCGCCCGGCAGCGAAAAGCCAGGCATCCCCTGCACCGCACGCGCGATATCGGACAGAGACACCGACAAATCGGATCCTTTGACGACGACGCGGCCGTCTTCGATATCCATATCTTCTTCGGCAGCTTCCAGCATGTGCGCCGCGACCTTTATGGCTTTTTCCCGGACCTCGTTGGATGCCAGATGCACGGACGAGCCGGCATTTACCGCGATCCGGCTGGCGAAGGTGCCGACTCCGGAGGCGATCTTCCCGGTATCCCCCTTCTGGACATCGATATCCTCGACGCCGACGCCGAATTTGTCGGCACAGACCTGCGCCAGCGTCGTCCAGTGACCCTGCCCGGAATCGCCGCCGCCGGTGTAGATACAGATACGGCCAGAGGGCTGGATTCGCACGGTGGCGCCTTCGAACGGACCGAGCCCGGTCCCTTCAACATAATTTGCGATACCGATGCCGATATGGCGTCCCTCCGCCCGGGCGGTTTCCTGTCGCGCGCGGAAGCCGTCGTAATCGCCAAGGCGTAACGCTTCCGCCTGGCATTTCGGGTAGTCGCCGGAATCATAGGTCATCGGCTTTCCGTCACGGAAGATCAGGCCGAGCGCGTACGGCATTTCTTCCGTCGGTATCAGGTTGCGGCGGCGAATCTCCGCCCGGTCGATACCAAGCTTGTCCGCCGCGCGGTCCATAAGGCGCTCCATCGCGAATACGGCCTGGGGCCGCCCCGCTCCGCGCACCGGCGTGACCGCCACCTTGTTTGTCAGCGCAACGCGCGTTTCCAGTTCATAGGCCGGCAGAACGTAGGGTCCCGGCAGTGTCGTCGCGGATATATAGGGCGAGATGATGCCCCACGGCATGTAGGCGCCGGTATCGTGGATCATCCTGCCACGCACGCCGAGCAGCATGCCGTCGGCGTCCACGGCGATCTCCATGTCCCAGTACTGGTCACGTTCCATGTTGGTGGCGAGGAAGTTTTCGCGCCGGTCTTCGATCCATTTCACGGGTCTGCCGAGATCCCTGGCGATGACGGGGATCAGCGCTTCCTCGACATAATAGACCGTCTTTGGTCCGAACCCGCCGCCGACGTCCGGCGCAATCACGCGCACTTTGTCGGATTCCCAGCCCAGCATGTCGACCACATTCTGCTTCACAAGGAATGGCGATTGCGTCGCCGACCAGATGGTCAGCATGTCGTCCAGTTCGTCGTACTCCGCGACCACGGCACGGTTTTCGATCGCGAACCCGCCCCCGCGGTGTATCCAGTATTCCTCGCGATGCGTCAGATGCGCATTGGCGAAAGCGGCATCGAGATCGCCATACCCGACGGTGTATTTCGCGCCCTCGTTATTAGGGGAATCCGAATGGCACAGCGGGGCGCCGTCTTCGAGTGCCGACTTGCAGTCGGCCGCCCCGGGCAGAATATCGTAGTCCACCTCGACCAGTGTCGCCGCATCTTCGGCGTTGTATCGGGTATCGGCCACGACCAGCGCGATGGGCTCTCCCGCGAAACAAACTTCCCGGTCTTCAAGCAGGCGTTGCTGGAAAGGCTGCGAAATGGCCGGATTGGGAACCTGAAAAGGCACCGTCGTATCGCGCAGGTGTTCCGGCAGGTCTGCCGTCGTATAAACCGCAACCACGCCCTCATGTGTCAGTGCCGCGGAAGTATCGATGCCGTTAATCCGCGCATGGCTGTGCGGGCTGCGGACGAACGCAGCTTCCAGCATGCCGGGGAGATGGAAATCGTCCGTATAGCTGCCCTGCCCGGTCAACAGCCGCGGATCTTCCAGCCGCGGCACCCGGGCGCCGAACATCTTGGCGCCCATGGGGTTATGCCCCCGCCTGCAGCCTCTTTGCCGCGTCAAGGGCGGCGGCGACGATGCCTTGATATCCCGTGCAGCGGCACAGATTGCCGCTGATGGCTTCTCGGACTTCGCGTTCGGTAGGATCGGGGTTGTTTTCAAGGAATTCAAGCAGCGTCGTCAACATGCCGGGGGTGCAAAACCCGCACTGCAGACCGTGATTGTCCTGGAACGCCTGCTGCAGGGGATGCAGTTCCTGGTCGTTCGGCGCGATGCCTTCGACGGTTTTGATTTCCTGACCGTCCGCCTGCACCGCCAGCATCAGACAGGATCTCGCGGTCTGTCCGTTCAGCAGAATCGTGCAGGCTCCGCATACGCCGTGTTCGCAGCCGACATGGGTGCCGGTCAGCAGGCACTCGTGGCGGATGAAATCCGCAAGGGTCAGACGCGTTTCCACGTTGCGTTCGAAGGTTTCGCCGTTGATCGTCACGGAAATGGTTCTGCGGTCGCTCATCTCAGGGTCATCTCCGTTCCATTGGCGGCGCGGCTGAACGCCTTGGCAAGTGCGCGCCGGGTCAGTACCGCCGCCAGATGCTGACGGTACCACGCGGGTGCATAGACATCTTCCATCGCGTCGATCTCGCGGCATTTCTCCGCGACATCGGTGAACAGTTCGGCAGATCCGGTTTCGCCGGCGAGCCCTTCCTCCACCGCGGTCACCCGCAGCGGCGCCGGCCCGACCCCGCCCACAGTCACGCTGGCTTTCGCGATTCTGCCACCATCGGCAACGTCGAGCAGCACGGCCGAAGACGTGATCGCAAAATCGCCGTGCCGGCGCGCGAATTCGACGAAGGCGTATCCGTGTCCTTCCGGCCACAGGGGTACGCGTATGTCGGTGACCATTTCGTCCAGATCGAAGGACGGCATCATGTAACCCATCGGGAAATCCGCCATCGCAATGTCCCGCGCGCCGCCCTTCTTGCGTACGCTGACGACCGCATCCTGCGCCATCGACACGGTCGGCAGTTCGGCGCTGGGATCGAGATGCGAAAGAGAACCGCCATATGTTCCTCGGTTGCGCGTCTGCCGATGGCCGACGTTCAGAATCGCTTCCTTCATCAGCGGAATCTTCTGCGCGACCAGATCGGAAAATTCGATATCGCGCTGACGCGTCATGCCGCCAAAGACCAGCGCATCTCCCTCGTCGCGGATATAGGAAAGATCGTCGATCCTGTTGATATCGATAACATCGTCCGGCAGCACAAAGCGCATATTCAGCATGGGCATAAGCGATTGCCCGCCGGCCAGCAGCTTGGCGTTGTCTTTTTCGGCCAGCAGCGCGACGGCGTCGTCGATGCTGCGCGGGTCGTGATAGGTAAAGGGAGGCGGTTTCATTTTACACCGAGAACATGTGAATGGAGCAGGCACCGTGATCGAAGCCGGAAATACCGCCGCCGGTGCAATGGGTCAGGCCTACTTTGGCGCCGTCGACCTGACGGTTGCCGGCCAGGCCACGAAGCTGGCGGACGATTTCAACGATCTGTGCGGTACCGGTGGCGCCGATCGGGTGCCCCTTGGACAGCAGACCGCCCGACGGGTTGACCGGAATACGCCCGCCGATCGACGTTTCGCCATCTTCAAGCAGCCGGGCGGCTTCGCCCTTGCCGCAAAACCCGAGGGCTTCGTAATACAGAAGTTCCGCGATCGTGAAGGCGTCATGCACTTCCGCGACGTCGACATCGTCAGGCCCGATGGCGGCTTCTTCATATGCCTGTTTCGCTCCGCGTACCGTAATTTCCGGCGTCGTCATATCGCGGAAACCGGTCATGTATTTGCCGGAATTTACCTCTGAACAGGCGACGCGGACAGGCTTTGTCGTGAACTGGCGAGCTTTTTCGGCCGACGCGATCACCACCGCGGACGCGCCATCGCCCGACGGGCAGCAATGCAGCAGCGTGAAGGGATCGGCAATCTCGCGGGCATTCATCACCTCTTCGAGGGTGACTTCGTTGCGGTACTGCGCGTCCTCGTTCTTCGCCCCGTGCTTGTGCGCTTTCACCGCGACCGAGGCGAGTTGTTCCTTCGTCAGGCCGTAATCGTGCATGTAGCGCCGTGCGCGCATGCCATAGAGCGCCGGCATGACGAGACCGTGCGTGACTTCGAAGTCCTCTTTTTCCAGCGGCAGGGTACCGCCGCCAAACTTGGTCAGCTTTTCGACCCCGAGCACGAGGACGACGTCGTAGACGCCTGCCGCGACCGCGATATAGGCCTGGCGGAACGCCGAAGACGAGGACGAACAGGCATTTTCGACATTGGTGATCGGAAGCCCAGTAATGCCGAGCTGTTTCAGCACCCGCTGACCCGACATCATGCCGCCCAGCGCCGATCCGCAATACGCGGCTTCGATATCCTTCTTGTCGACGCCCGCGTCCTCTATCGCCGCCTTGACCGCCGGCCAGCCGATTTCGGCAAGGGTCTTTTCGCGGTACTTGGCGAACGGGATCATGCCTACGCCGATAACGGATACTTCGCGCATACCTCTACCCCTTACGCTTTGACCGGCGTGAAAGCATAGCTCTCGACCGGACCGTTCTCGTTTGCGCCGAGGACGGCGGTCGTCAGCTCGACGTCCATATCCATTTCGAGCTCTGCGGGATCGGCACCGACAATATGCGCGAACACACGCACACCTTCAGGCAAATCCACATAACCGGAAATGTACGGCACGTTCCAGCCCCTGGGGGCCACATGCACGACGGACCACGTGTAGAGCGATCCTCTATCAGAGAGTTCGAGATCGCCGACATTCTCCGACATGCACTCCGGGCAGACGGGCGCAGGCGGAAAAGCCTTCGTGCCGCAGTCGCCGCATTCCAGACCTATCAGCGTCGGCGTCCCGTCGGCTGCCAGCCGCAGGGCCGCGCCGTCGAGAGGATATTGCTCGTGAATGTCTTCGGCGGTCTGCGCCATCGGTTAACTTCTCCCCTGCAAACCTTGTATCAACCGCACGCATGCCCGGCAAGCGTCACCACATCGCCCCGCCGCCATCGATGACCAGGGTCTGGCCGGTTGTAAAGTCGCTCTCGGCGGACGCAAAATAGAGACATGCACCGACAAGGTCTTCCGGGTCCTGCAGGCGTTTAAGAGACCGTCCCGCCAGCTTCGCCGCCGGACCGCCATCGCGCCAGTCTGTCCGGGCTTTGACGTTCTCCGACATCGTCGAGCCCGGCGCGATCGCATTTACACGAATGCCGTCTTCACCCAGTTCCTTCGCCATCGCCCGCGTCATCCCGAACACTGCGCCTTTCGACGCGTCGTAATGAAGATAGAACGGCAGGCCGGCGAAAATCCGGCTGGTCGAGATATTGATGATCTTGCCGTAGCCCTGTTCCCGCATCGCCGGAACCGCCGCCTTGGAGCATAGAAACGTCCCGCCGACATTCACCGACATCACCTGCTGGAAGAGCTCCGGCGAAATTTCGTCGATCGAGGCGCGGTCGAGCTTGCCGAAAATCGCCGCGTTGTTGACCAGCACATCTATGCGCCCGAATGCGTCCTTCGCTGCGGCCGCCATATCCTGGCACGACTGCCAGTCGGACACGTCGTTCTGCAATGCGACCGCCTCGCCGCCGCCCGCCCTGATCTCTTCGGCGACGGCGGACGCGTCGTCGATATCGGAAACGACCAGCTTCGCCCCCTCGGCGGCCAGGGCTTTCGCATAGGTCGCACCTATTCCCTGCGCTGCGCCCGTCACGATGCAGACGCGATCCTTTACCCTGTCGGACATTTTCTTTCCTGAAATCAGATTATTGATTAGCTATCTAAGGGTATCGACGGGCTGCGGCGCTGTAAAGATTTAGAGCCCCGCAGAGAACGCATGGATCGCCTCTATCGCCGCAAGCCAGTTGTCTTCCCGCGTCAGCCCCGACACCTCGCGCGGTTTGAGATCGTGATCGCCATCCGGCAGATACTCAACCCTTATCGACGGCGCCAGTGTGTAACCTTCCACTTCCTCCCGTTTGCCGAACGGATCACGCTCACCCTGCAGAACAAGGGCCGGCGTTTGCAGCGTTTCCAGGTGTTCGGTGCGCAGTTTGTCCGGCTTGCCAGGCGGATGAAACGGATAGCCCAGACACACCAGACCGGCGACACCCGCTTCGTCCGCAATCATGCTGGCGATCCGCCCGCCCATGGATTTTCCCCCGATAATCAGGTTTTCCGGGCCAAGCTCCGCCGCCACCTGAAGATAGGTCTCGATCAGAACCGGCGCCCGGTCGGGGGGACGGCGTTTGCCGTCCTCGCGCCGTTTGAGCATATAGGGGAACTCGAATCGGGCGACGCGAAGGCCTTTGTCCGCCAGGCCGGCAGCCATTGCCTCCAGGAAGTCGGAATCCATGTGTGCGCCCGCACCATGCGCTAGTACGAGGGTATAGGTCGAGCTATCGGGTCCGTTGAACAGAAAATCGGTCATTACTTTACAGCGCACCCGCCTGTAGGCGCACGACGACGGCGACAACAATACCGATCACGATCAGCAGAATAATGCGGCGAAGTCCCATGAGCTATGGGTATTGCCGCGCCCGAGTCGGGTCAATCGGGTCGCCGCCGCACCATGACGATGTCACGCGACGAAAAGACGGCTTCCTTGCGCTGGTTGGTCAGAACGAATTCCCAGATCACAAGGCCGCGGTCAGAACGAGTCCTGGATTCCCGTTTGGACACGCACTCCTGACGCATGAACAATTCGTCGCCTGCTCGGACCGGTTTCAGGAAATTCTGTTCCTCGATCTTCGCAGCACCGATAATCGCGGCGTTGCGTTCGACGCTCATAATCATGCGTTGTTTCAGGGCGATGGTCAGTACACCCGATGCGATCAGACTGTCATGCACAGTCGCCTGTCCGCCCTCGTCGCTGACATGCATCGGCAGCGGGTCGTAGCGTTCGGCGAAAGAGATGATTTCGTCGGCCGTCACCGTAATGGGGCCGGCTTCCCGAACGCGACCGATCTCGATGTCTTCGAGAAACATCTCCACTACGGGGCCGGGTTTGACGTCTTTGATTTCGGAGGAAGAAATATTCATGGGGCGGGCATAGCCGACGCCCGCCCCTTTCGCAATTGCGAAATCAGAGTACCGTCAGCATTTCCCCCACCAGCGGATGGCGGACGATATCATTCTGCCCCATGCGCACCACGGACACGTTGGAGAGCTGTTGAAGACGCTCCGCGATATCGGACAGGCCGGACATCTCCGGCAACAGGTCTGTCTGGTCCGGATCTCCGGTGATGACCATGGTCGCGTTCCAGCCGAGCCGGGTGAGCAGCATCTTCAACTGCGCATAGGTACAGTTCTGCGCCTCGTCGATCACGACGAAGGACCGGCTGAGCGTACGGCCGCGCATGAAGCCGACGGGTGCAATCTCGATCCCGCCATTGGACATTAGCGCCCGAAGACGTTTGCCGCCGAGGCGGTCGAGCAGCGCGTCGTAAAGCGGCTGCATATATGGCGCGACTTTGTCGTTCACCTCCCCCGGCAGGAAGCCGATGCTTTCGCCCGCCTCGACGGCCGGCCGGGAAAGAACGATACGCTCCACCTCATTCGATTCGAGCGCTTCGACGGCCGCCGTTATCGCGAGATAAGTCTTGCCTGTACCTGCGGGCCCGAGCGCCACCACCATGTGATGATTCTGCAGCGCTTCCATCAGGCGGGCCTGGTTCTCGCTTTTGGGGCGGACGTTGCGTACGTAGCGCTTGTTGTCTGTGCCGCTTTCCAGCGGGTCCCAGTTGCCGTTGCGGGGCATGGCACAGACGTTGCTTTCCATGGCGGCGCCGCGATGCGCACGCGCGGATCTCTTACCCATAAAATTCCTCTCGGTTGGTGGACTGTCGGAAGACCGGGATTTTCACCTCGAAACGCAAAACGCCCTCCGGAAAGGAAGGCGTTGAAAATATTTCGGGCGCAGGAGGCGGTGCGAAGTTACCCGGCCCATGGGACTGAACGGAACAGGAAGCAACTGGCGCAATAAAACCGTCATTTATTTGCCGCGAACCATCCTGTTACTCTACATATAATAATATATCTTCTCCTTTCATATTTCTCCATTCAATTCGAGCGGTGTCACAAAATATTCATACATCGCTTCATTTCGCGACCGTCAGGTACGTTGTCCCACTTTAATGATAGGACACCCACCGCCGAATCGCCGATCACTTCCGTTGTCGATCCATTAAACGGCGCAAACTCCGGGCCCGTGGGTCGTGCGGCGCGCGCACCATTGAATATTCGCGAGCTTGCCGGGCCTTCGCCCGATCTCCGGATTTCAGCAGTGCCAGGGCATATTCGGCCCAGACCACCCCGTTTCCCGGCGCTAAACGCAGGCCTTCTTCGAATGACTCCGCCGCGCCCCTCGGGTTGCCGGAAACCATGTGCGCCCGCGCGGCTGCGAACCAGCGCCGCGCGTTTGCATCCCGAGACAGGCTGTCCAAACGCGTCTCGAGAACCAATTCGGCTCCCTCGGGATTTACATAAACGCCGTCCGCCAAGGCCGACGCGGCGCCGTTCTCCGGCACATCGACGATTTCCGCCGCCAGTCGCGGGATGCCGATCGCCAGCAAAGCCAGACCCAGCGCGCCCATCAGGACGGAACTCATCCGGCGAAAGCGAAACGGCACTTACGGATCAGAAAAAGCGTTCGGGAACTCGGATCACGTCGCCCGGATAAAGATAGGCGTCCGGCCTGGCGCGAACTTCGCTGTCCTTGGGCGCACCTGCGCGCCGAACGTAGAAGTTTTCCTTGCGGGCACGGTAGGTAAATCCGCCGCTCATCGCGACGGCATTGACGATCGTCATGCCCTCGATATAGCCATAGCTGCCCGGGCGCTTGACCTCGCCCAGTATGTAGAACGGCCGGTAATTGACGACCTCGACACTCACCTTGGGTTTTTTGAGGTAGCCGTCACGCAGCTTCATCGCCACCAGTTTCTCGAGTTCGCGCACTGTCTTGCCGCTCGCCTCGACTTCGCCGACAAGCGGGTACGCGATTTCCCCGGAACCGCTGATATCGAATTCGCCGGAAAGATTGCTTTCGCCGTAAACCGTTACCCGCACGCGGTCTCCGGACCCCAGCGTGTAAATGTCCTTAACCGATTGCGTACGCCCAACGTCCTCGGCCGCCGACGCGGCGGCAGTCATGAAACAGATCATCGCAACGATAAGATAAAATCGCATTCGGCGTTCCCCCATGTCGCGCCGTCCTATGTCTCACGAACGGCACGCCCTATATTGGATCGGCATGTTTAATGATCGGTTAACCAACATCGGGTTGTTTAGAACCGGCATCAGACGTAGTAGTAGCCTCACATGACCGAGATCGTTCCCGAAGAGACAAAGACATCAAACGGTTGGCTGAAGCCGGCAACCGAATACGGGCCGCTGGCGATTTTTCTGGCCGCCTATTATCTCGGAGATTTGTATGCCGCGACGGCCGCCCTGATGGCGGCGACGGCGGTGGCGCTCGCCGTATCTCTTGCCGTGAACCGGCGGGTGCCGATCATGCCGGTGGTCACGGCGGTGATCGTCGGGATTTTCGGCGCGCTGACGCTGATCTTCAACGACGACACGTTCATCAAGATGAAACCGACGATCGTTCAGGCCCTGCTGGCGCTGATTCTGCTGGGCGGGCTCTTATTCGGAAAAACGCTGCTGAAACCGGTGATGGGGTCAGCCTGGCCGATGACGGATCCCGGCTGGCGGATCCTGACCCGCAATTTCGGATTGTTCTTTATTGCGATGGCCGTAGTGAACGAAATCGTCTGGCGTACGCAATCGGAAGAGTTCTGGGTCAATTTCAAGGTATTCGGAAGCATTGCGCTGACGCTGGCATTCAGCATGACGCAGGTGCCGGTTCTAAACCGCTACAAAATAGACGATCCAGAAAGCTGATCCGCCAATTGTCAGGCGGCGCCTATTCGCGGTGCCTTGCCGGACTGACCGAACGACCGGTTCAGGGTATCCGTCGAATCTTCGGCCAGCTCAATGCAATCGGTCAGCTTGTCGAGAATGCGCATGTTATTCGCAATTACACGACGGGCCTCCGGCCGGTTGTCGCCGGCAATCTTGCCGGCATGGTGGATGATGTCCTGACGGATGATCGAAAGGATATCTTCCAGCTTGTAACCATCCGGGTTTTCGTCCGTGGAAAGAAAATGCGTCATCGCAAGAACCCTAAATTATCCAGATGGTCGAGTATTGCCCGCGCCGGTTAACGGATTCTGAACACGGATTAGACAATCCGGGCGGGTTTCGGCAGCCTCCGAGGCATCTGCGTGATGTCGATCACAGACTCTCGACATCAGCTCTAAGATCATGGGAACCGAACACCGGAAAAACGGATTTGAGAATATGTCCTCCCTGTTGGTCAGAACCCTTGCTCCGATCCTTGTGGCCGCGGGCCTTTTTAGCGGCGGCGCCTTTGCGGATACGGTCCATCCGCAATCGTCAGAATCGCGCTTTATCAGAAATCTCGGAGACCGCGCTATCCACCTGCTGAGCGCCGAGACGCTTACCGCCAAGCACCGCGCTGAGGGTTTCGGCGACCTTTTGGTCACCGGCTTCAATCTTGATTACATCGCCCGTTTCGCGCTCGGGCGCCATTGGAACAACGCCACCGCCTTGCAGCGCCGACAGTACCTGTCCCTTTTCCGCCAGTACGTCATCAAGACATACGCATCCAGATTGCGGGGATATTCCGGCGAAACGTTCGAAATCGTTGCGCAACGCCGGGCCGGCGCCAGGGACGTAGTCGTCCGGACCCGCATCGCGCGCCCCGGCGGTGGCGCAATGGTCGATGCGGACTGGCGGGTTCGGAAATTCGAAGGCGAACACCGGATCATAGACGTCATGGTCGAAGGAATCAGCATGGCGATCACGCAACGCCAGGAATTCTCTTCCGTCATTCGCCGAAAAGGTATGGACGGGCTGATAGAAGATCTTCGTGTCCGAACGGCGACTGTCAAAGAGGCTGGTCTGAAAAACTGATCCAACCTTGTTTTGAGCCGGACCACCGGCTCGTGTTAAGGTCGATCGTCATTTTGAATTCATGCCCGAAGCACAGAGAGTCCGGCTGCCGCTATCCATGAAATTTTCCGTCTCACGATACGCGACGCCTGCCGGATTGGCTCTCTGCCTTTTCTATCTTGTGTTCAGCGGGACCGTCCAGGCCGCCGTCTCGCCGGATATTCAGCAGCGTATACAGACCACAGCGGATACGTGGCGCGCCAATGCCCAGCGCCAACAGCAAATGCAGAAACTGTCGGGCGATCCGCATCTGTCGGCAGTCTCCCAATCCCTGGACCGACGGGTCACTGCATCGATGATCGCACAAGCGGTAATGGATTCGATTTCGCGCGACCCTTCAACCGCGCACGAAGCAACCGCTCTGGCGCTTCAGACCGCGCCCGAACTAAGCAACGAGATACGCTCGAACCTCGCCCTCGCCTTCCCCCGCATGGCGCCCCCCCAAGCCCCGCGCGCACCGCCGGCAGCGGTGACGGCAGGAACGTCCCATCAACAGGCCGTCGCCCCGCGGCGGCTCGACATCCCGCAAGCAGGTTCCGAACTGAGCGAAGCGGACGCCGTCGCAGCGGAACTTATGGAAGAGAGCCCCGGCAACCGCGACCCGCTGGAGGACATCAATCGTGCCGTCTTCGCGTTCAACGATTTCCTCGACTCCTACATCATGGTGCCGATCGCGAAGACATACCGTTTCATCATGCCGGAATTCGTCCGCGATATGGGACGGAACTTTTTCGAAAACTTCAACGAACCCGTGGTCGCGATCAATGACCTGCTACAGGGCGACTTTGAAAACGCCGGGATATCTCTTGGCCGATTTGTCGTGAATTCCACCGCCGGTGTTTTCGGTTTTTTCGAAGTTGCCGAGCGGCTGGACCTGTCCGAACATCCTGCCGATTTCGGTCAAACGCTGCACAGCTACGGCGTAGAGTCCGGTCCATACGTGATGCTGCCTTTCTTCGGCCCGTCGACAGCGCGGAACGCCGTCGGCAAAGGCGTGGATTCCTTCCTCAATCCGATATCCTATTTTCTGGAACTCGAAACCCGGCTCTATATGAAAGCGGCTGAAACGGTCGTCGGCCGGGAAGCCGTGCTCGACGAGCTGGCCGAACTGCGCAAAGGCTCCCTTGATTACTACGCAGCGGTCCGGTCTGCCTGGTTCCAGAACCGGGCGCGCGAACTGCGCAAAGGCGCGCCGCCGCCGGCCGAAAATATTGACAAGTTGTTCGCGGACGTGAAGTAAATAGCGCAGAAACACAGTGCATCAGTTCATCCGCCGGATTTCTCCCGGCGGCCACGACAAGAAACGCCGTGAAGCTTCAGGGGTAGACCATGGGACACCTGCAGAACGGTCAATGGACCGACGAAGAATTCCTCGTCGAAATCGATGAGCGCGGCGCCTACAACAAACAGCCTTCGCTTTTTCGCAACTGGGTGACGACCGACGGTTCGGCCGGCCCGTCCGGCACCGCCGGTTTCAAAGCGGAAGCCGGACGGTATGCTTTGTATGCAGCGGCCCGCTGTCCGAGGGCCCATCGCGCCGTGCTCTCTCGCGTCGTCAAGAAGCTGGAAGACATGATCGCTCTGGTGAACACCGACATGGAGGTCGGCGGACAGGGTTGGGGGTTCGGCGAAGCGGGCCACAAGGTACCGGGGACGAGCCACTCCGCGATTTGGCTTCACGAAATCTATACCCTGTCGGACCCGGACTGCACGACCCGCGTCACGGTCCCTACCCTCTGGGACACGCGGACCCAGACCGTCGTCAGCAACGAATCCGCCGAGATCATCCGGATGTTCGATACGGCATTCGCGGACATCGCACCGCCGACCCCTGAACTCTACCCCGAAGAGCTTCGCGCCGAGATCGACGCGATGAACCATTTCGTGCTGGAAAACATTAATAACGGCGTCAACCGCTGCGGCCGCTCTAAATCGCAGGAAGCCTACGACGAGGCGTTCGAAAAACTGTTCGAAGCGCTTGACGCGCTCGAAGAACGTCTGGGAAGACAACGCTACCTGGTCGGCGACAGAATCACGGAAGCGGACTGGCGTCTGTACCCCAACCTGATCCGCTTCGACCCAATCTATTTCTTGGGCTACCGCTGCAATCTGAAACGCATCGTCGATTACCCCAACCTGTCGAATTACCTGCGCGAACTGTATCAGACGCCCGGGATCGCGGAGGCCAGCGACATCGACGGCATGAAGGCGGGCACGTTCGGCAAAGCCGGTCCGATCGGCTGGGATGGTATCATTCCGCGCGGACCGGAAAACTCTCTGATGCAGCCGCACAACAGGGGCCAGCTGTCTGCCGCAGCCTGATTACGCCCCATGGCGCTTCGGTTCCGAAGCTGTAAACTCTCCTCATGATATTAGGAGCTAGCGCCATGAAAAGAATTCTGGGAATTGCCGCCGCCGGTCTCTTGCTGGCCGGTCACGCAAATGCAGCGACGCTGGACGAGGTCCGCGCCCGGGGCCACCTGCAATGCGGAATTAACACCGGCCTGGTCGGTTTTGCGGCCCCCGACGACAAAGGCGTCTGGCGGGGCTTTGACGTCGATTTCTGCCGCGCGGTCGCCGCCGCGGTTTTCGGCGACGCCAACAAGGTGAAATTCACCAACCTGACGGGCAAAACCCGGTTTACGGCGCTCCGCTCCCGCGAGATCGACGTGTTGTCCCGCAATACGACCTGGACGTTCAGCCGAGACGTCGATCTGCAACTGACGTTCATCGGCGTGAACTATTACGACGGTCAGGGTTTCATGATTCCGAAGAAGCTCGGAATCAAATCCGCGAAGGAGCTCTCCGGCGCCTCGGTCTGCATTCAGACCGGCACGACCACGGAGCTCAACCTGTCGGACTATTTCCGCGCCAACAAGATGACTTACCAGCCGGTCCCCGTCGAAACCAACAGCGAAGCGCTCACCAACTATCTGGCCGGGCGGTGCGACGTTTATACGACAGACGCGTCGGGTCTCGCCGCCACCCGGGTCGCGACGGACAATCCGGAAGCACACGTCGTTTTACCCGAGATCATCTCCAAGGAACCGCTGGGTCCGGTCGTCCGCCAGGGCGACGATCAGTGGGCGGATATCGTACGCTGGACACTAAACGCCCTGATCGCGGCAGAGGAACACGGCGTCTCTTCGGCGAATGTCCGGAAACTGGCAACCGGCACATCCAATCCCGAAATCGCGCGCCTGCTCGGCAAATCGGAACTGCAGGGGCGCGCCCGGCTGGGCCTTGCTCCGGACTGGGTGGTCAAAATCATCGCGCAGGTCGGCAATTACGGTGAGGTGTTCGGCCGCAATCTGGGACCCGACACGCCGCTGGGCATCGCCCGCGGGTTAAACGGTATGTGGACCCGGGGCGGCCTGATGTACGCGCCGCCATTCAGATAGGCCGTCGCCGACCGCATGACAGCCCTCGCCATCTGGCGTCAGGAATCGACGCGTTTCGTCGCGCTGCAGATCGGCGGGGTGCTGCTGATATTCGCGCTGATCGCCTGGCTGCTCGGCAACGTCGCCGCAAATTTCGCGGCGCTCGACAAAACCTTTGGTTTTGGTTTCCTGTGGGAGCTGCCCGCCAATTACGATATCAATCAGACGCTGATCGATTACAGTGCGCAGTCTACTCATTTGCGGGCGGCACTTGTCGGATTGCTCAATACGTTCCTTGTCGCGGCGATCGGTATCGTCCTGGCAACGATCCTGGGGTTTGCAGTTGGCGCATTGCGGCTGTCTGAGAACTGGCTGGTGTCCCGCCTTGCGTCCGCCTATGTGGAATTCACCCGCAATACACCCGTCCTTTTGCTGATCCTGCTGTGGCACGGGATTATCATAAACACCCTGCCCCACCC